>JAABUV010001320.1_pt1 | contig 35945 bp, 62 predicted proteins | sample 5559971 | NCBI WGS metagenome assembly JAABUV01 (sample SAMN10711881, study PRJNA513362) | rock metagenome | isolation source: Antarctica rocks | place: Antarctica: Victoria Land, Knobhead nord | collected 2015-12-19
CCGCACCTGCGCGCGCGCGCCGCGCTTCAGTGCCACCGGTGCCAGCTGCATATCAAGCACTCATTCAAACGTCTGGGCCGGCACGTTGCTGCCTGTCTGCGACAGCCACAGTGGTGAGAGAGAAGGGGGCATCGCCACCCAGTGGTGTGTAACGTCACCCCACACACTGCCTCCGCCTCCAGCAGAGGGCCTTGCACACGGCAACGTCCGCAGCATGCACAAACTAGTCGCACAGGTGTGGTGAAGGACGTGGCAGACAAGCAGTAGGCGAGCGCACTCCGCACATACGCACACAGCCACAGCAGGTGACCACAGGGGCCCGGGGCGCACGTCGACGACGCCCACGCCCGCGCCAACTGCGTACGCAAACACCTCGCCGGCCAGCAGGTCGCATGCGCCTGCATTGGCGGGCAGCGCAGGCCCGGGCAGGTAGCCCAGCACATCCACCGCCGCCTGCCGGGGGCAGCCCGTTGCATGCGTGAAGCAGTGCCGCTGGCAACTGCAAAAAAGCAAGGGCCTCAGGCCTCCTGCACATCAAGCTGGCCCTGGCAAGGGCGCCGCGCTCTCGCGCAGCGCTCCACAACACAGATACCAGGTGGTTCAGAAGTGATTGTGCAAAAGTGCTGTGCGTGAGCTACAGGCGCACGGTGCACAAGACCCACTGACGTGGCCAGCATATGCTCGCGGCGTGCAACGACCTTGGTGTGACTTGACCGCGATAATCAACCAATCAAGATGTTCAACATGGGTTGAGCACCACACGAGGCCTGGATAACCGTGCGTGCTGCACACCACACCCAGCACGGGCGCTCACACTCATTGCGAGCCTGCGTAGTGGCTGCTACATGGTGTTGGCGAAGCACGACTGTGTATCACACGCAGCGCACACGCTCTGGCCGCCTTTTGCCGTAGAAGGGCGACCCCACAGGTGCTCGCATGGCGACGACAGGGAAAGCGCTTGCCTGGCACCTGACGAGCATGGTGCCAGCACTCTTCTTCCTCTCACCAATCTTAATTAAACAAGTGCTTTTTTAAATTTAAATTAATAGAGGCGGCATGCTGCGGCGCCTGCATGAGTGGCTTCGGCCTACAGACACGATCTGTTTTGTGAACTTCAGGCCACAGCACTTTTTAGACTGTACGTGTGCTCATCGCTTGCCTTTCACACAAAGCCTGCTGCATCTAAGCCCAAGCTCTGCTGACCGACAGAGGACACAGGTTCTCAGCCAAGTGCATGTCCGACATGTGAAGCTCTGGAAGGTCATTGCCCACCTATAACCCTCAATGAACCATAACCTGTACAGTTGCTCTGAGGCAAACCTGAATCACCCCACATGCTCATGTCGCGCACTGTACGCACTGCTTTGCCGCATCAACGGTGTGCGTGCGCCCCCGCCACTGCTGCCCTACGCCCAAAAACATCTGCCAGAGCGCATGCAACGCATCCTTGCCAGGCGTGTACATGCAGGTCAGCCTGTCTGGCTAAAGCCGGCGCGCGCCGGCGCCGCGCCCAGCGCGCGTTCCCGTCAGGCGGCGGCGCACTGGCTCCCGCCGTTGCTCCCTGCCGGGCCTGGGGAGGCCGGGGCGCGGTCGCGGCGCCTGCCGCGTGGCGCCCGCGTATATAACCTACCCTGATCCTGTACCCCAGCGCGTCCCCTGCCCGTCAGGCGTCCCGGTCCTGCCAGAATGTGATGCGGCCGGCCTTGTCGGAGGAGACCAGCGGCGTGCCCTGCGGGCTCCACGCGGTGCAGAGCACGCTGGCCGCGCCCGCGTCCTTGAGCGTGGCCACGACCGCGCCCGCGCGCTCGGCCTGCTGCGCGCGCGGCCCGCGCGCGCGCGCGCCCCATCAGCCTGCTGCGGCGTGCGCGCCTGGCTCTGTGCGGTCGGGCCATGCCAAGCTGTCAAGGCAATGGACCTAATTTTCAACGTTGCCACAGTGAGTGGTAAGAGCGGGTCTTCAAACACTCAGCAACACGCATACCACTCCGGATTGGCTCGTATGCTGATGACCAGATCAGTCAACAGCCCAAGCAGTCCCGAACAATCAGAATGGGGCATGGCACACATGCAAGACAGCAGTTGTGGGCGGTGTCGCGCCTCCCAGATGAAGACGGTGCCATCGGAGGAGCCTGCGGCTACGTGGCGCTCATCAGGGCCCAGACAAGCAGTGCACCAGACCGTGCCCACGCTGAAGCCGGGCGCGCGCAGCGAGCGCTGCACCTGCGCGTTGCGGCCGGGTGCATGCTGTCAGGGGCTCGGAGGCTGAGCGGCGCGGCTGGTACCTTGTTCAATGCGAGTCAGGCGGGGCAGAGCGTAGCGGCAGGCAGGCTCGGCTGATCGCCAGCTTTGACCTGTGGGCGCCCTTGCAGCGTGCGGGCGTGGGCGGCTCTCCCACCCCACCGACAGGCACGGCCAGGCTACCGCGCATGACAAGCACCGGCCCCCTAAGGCCGGGGGGGGCGCCCTGCCTGGAATGTGCGCGGATCCACCAGCTTCAGCAGGTTGTCCTTGCCGCAGGTCAGCACCACCCCTGCGCGCCGCACGCGCCCAGGTGAGCGGCGTGAGCGCAGCATGCCCAGGCTGCTGCCCTGCATGTCGCACTGTCGGATCCAGAGTGCATACTGGGTGGGCATTCTCCTGAAAAAAGTGCCAGGTATAGGAGCTTTTTGAAGAAGCACAAGCAACGCGCCTCTCAACGTGGAGTTGCGTATTGCACTATGCAAGAAAGCACGGGATGCAAATCTTGGTGTACAGCCATGCTGCAGTTCAGACACGCTTCACATCTACGTCACGCAACAGTCTGGACGCCGCCTGACCCTCCCAGAGCTCCGCCTGCCCAGAAGCCAACGCGCATACGCCGGCCAGATTGGCTGCGACGCAAGCACTCTCATCCGGGCGTGCGGCAGGTCAACCGAGCAGCCTCACAACGCTCTTGCCTGCGCAGTGGCCAGGCTCCGCATGTCCAGAAGCCAGTGCACATGCATTGGTCCGGCTGGCTGCGACGCAAAAGCCATGTTTCTGGCATGGCGGGTCAACCAAGCAGCCTCACAGCACGCTCGTCCTTGCGCACCGGTGGCCAGGCCGACGGCGACGGACGTGATCTGCTGCGTGTGCAGGCCGGCGACCTCGTTGGCGACGCGCGCCGAGCGCAGGTCCCAGAAGCGCAGCGTGCCGTCAAAGTGGCCGCTGACGGCCAGGCTGCCGTCCAGGCTCACGCGCACGCTGTTCACGCTGGAGTGGCACACCAGCGAGCGCTGGCAGAAGCCGCGCGCCAGGTCCCAGACCTGTGCACCGGGGGGGAAGGGTTGGGGCGGGGTGGGGTGAGCAACGCTGGGTGTTCAAGAGGCAGCTGGCACTTACCAGCGGCCCAAAGCGTATCACCAGCGTCCAGGCCACAAGCGAGGCTGGTCTTGCGACACACCACTGATCAGCTGCCAGCGCGCTGGCACACGGCTGCGCGCTCACGGCCCTTGCCAACGGAGCACTTGGTGTGTGATGGCGAGCTGAACTCATGAAGCGCAGGTGTGTAACCAACTCAACGGGATGCTGCGGTCCATGCAGCCGCGGCGGACAGGCGGCTCAGGCGGCGCCCACCTTGATGCAGCGGTCGGTCCCGCCGGACACTGCCTGGTTTGGCTGCAGCGGGCTGCAGTCCACGCTGCACACCTGCAGCGGCACGGGCAGGCAGGTGTGGGTGCTGGCACCAGCCCTGCTCCCATCGCAGCACTTGTGGACATTGCAGCGGCATCCTGCAGCAGTCTTATCCAGCCCCATGGCAGCATTCTGAGCCTTCACAAGCTCCCACAGACGCAGCCGCACAGCAGCCGAGCCGCAGAGCAGTGGAGCCATGCAGTCCTTTGTTGTGAGGCGGTTGCGCGTGAGGCTGCGCGCCTTTGCGACATGCCCTGTGAGCGTGTGCCGCACGCGGCCGGAGGTCAGGTCCCACATGCGCAGCGCGGCGTCCGAGCCGGCCGCAATCAGCGCGCGCGCATCGCACGTGAACGCCAGGCCCGTGACCATCTCCGGCATGCCATGCAGCTGCACGCACGCGCGCCCGTCATATGGAGCCAACCTCGGAAGAACGGCCATGGCTTTGCAGCCAATGCTTTGCAGCCAATGCTTTGGCCGACAACCCAGTACGCTTGAAAATCGGCCAGGCCGGGTTGCAGACCATTTGCTATTTTGCGTACACGGAGCGCCACCATATGTGATGAAGTGGGCAAGTCGACGGCCAGGCGGGAGCGGATTTGGGGTACGCACACTTGTTCTCAGTCAGATGAGGATGCGCCGGATCCTAGCTCCGATTGTTTCCACAGATAAACGGCGTCACATGTGTCTGCTGCTCGCGCAAGGCACAGCGCGGGCCGCAGGGGCACCCTGGACACCACGCGACGTTACATGTGGGACCGCTCACCATGGACTGCTGCACACCCGACGACGCGTCCCAGATGTGGACCACCTTGTCTGCGCCGCCGCTGGCCATGCGCGTGCCTGACCTGCAAGATTCATGCAGTGCGGCTTAATGCCTTACCCCCGGCTGCATGACACCGCCACTCCCCGCCATGGTTCAGGTCATACATAGGATACTGATGCTGTTGCACAACAGACAGGCCGTGGCGCAGCTAGCTCGGGCAGGCAGCATGGGGGCACCTGTCGAGCGGGCCATCAGTAGGTGTCGCAAGCCCGTGAGAGCCATAGCTTAGTCAACAGCCTCTGTGCTTGCAGACAGCTGTCACAGGCGCACCGGTCGAAGGCGAGCGCGAAGCAGCCGCCGTCGTGCGCGGCGACGCTGCGCAGCGGCCCGCTAGGCACCACCGACGCGACGGCCAGCGCCTGCGCGGCGCCCGCGCCCGCGCCCGCGTCGGCGGCCTCCCGCCGGCCCATCGCGCCGTCCAGCAGCTCCGCCATGCCCTGCGCGTGCGCCGCTCCCTACATGTCTGGGCTGCTTCCTGCATGTCCGTCTGTGTGGCTGCGCAAGCTGTTGTGGGTCCCATCCGAACCCAGCGGCACATTGCGCTCTGCAAGCAGCGCGTGAAGTCGCAGCAGCCACTCCTGCTGCACAACACACCCGCCTGCGGCGGTGTGCACACTGATATCGCAAGGCCCAGCGGCCACGGCATCCCTGGCAGCACGAGACCGGCTGCCGCGTGCGCAGGCGCGCCTTGAGCGCGTTGCCGGGCAGCGAGCGCCGCGCGCCGGCGCCCTTGAGCGCGGCGGCGGCGGCGCGCGCGGCGCCGGCGCGCTCGGCCGCGGCCGCCGCGCGGTCGGCCGCGGCCGCGCGCTCCTGCTGCCGCGCGTTGGCCAGCATGCCCTCGCACTCGGCCATCACGCGGTCCATGGCCGCGACCTGCGCGCCGCCGCCGGCGCGCATCGACACGCTGCGCTGGTCCGCTCGCTCGACCAGCACGTTGCCCCCATAACGTGCAAAAGTACAAGGCTACATCACTGTACCGCCCATACTGCCAGCCGTTGTTCAGCATGCCGTCGCACGCCGCCGCACATGCCGCAGTCTGGAGCGCATGTGTCCCTACTTGCATCCCTCTGGTGGGCGTGCCACACGGCGCATTGTACCAAGGTAACTCCCAAGGTAACAACTCCCATGGTGAGGGCGCCGGGCGCGCGCGCCTCGCGCCCCTTCATCTCCATCAGCCGCTGCGCCAGGTCCCGGCTCTCCGCCTCGGCGCGCGCCGCGCGCGCCTCCGCCGCATCCTTGTCCGCACCCCGCGCCTGCGCAGCCCCGCCTACCGTCCTGCAAGGCGGGCGGAGACAGCATGTTGCAGGGAACACGGCACTCGACCGGGGCAGACATGGCCATGGCTGCACAGCAGGCACCGCATCAGGCCACTGCAGCGGCAGCTGCTGGTGGGGACACAGGGTCGGCAGGGCGGCCGCGAGAGCGCGCGCCTCGAGCTCGGAGGCGGCCAGCGCGGTGGCCTGCCGCTCGCGCTCCACGGCGTCGCCCAGCTCCTTCGCGCGCGCGCGCGCCTCGCGCAGCTTCTGCCCCAGCTCTGCCGCCTCGCGCGCCTGCGCCCCCATAGCGGGCGGCCGCCTCGCTCCTGCTGCAGTCAGGCAGCGCTGACGGCGTGCGCCAGTGCATGAGGTGCATGGGAGGTGAGACGCACAGGTAATGTCCTAATGATGCATGGAGGGTGGAGTACATGGCTTTCTTAAGATGTTGCATGCCTGTGATGTCCAGTGTCTGGTTTACGCCTGGTGTCCCTTCCAAAGCAAGCGCTAAGAGCCCGCGGCGCATGCAGCCTGCCTCCTCTCAGGCCGATCCAGCCACGGCGGGCGGCCCGCGCCGCGGCTCGGCGCGCGGCTGGCAGCCCGCCGCAGCTGGAGCGGCCTGAGGGAAGGCAGGCTGCATGCTGCAGGCTGCATCGCTAGGGGCTCCAAGCGGCTGCTTGGGAGGGGAGGCGCCCCTTTCGCGGCGCCCGACGCGCGGCTGGCAGCCCGCTCGCGGCGGCGGGCCGCGCGCCTGCGCCTCGTTGCTCTCGCGCACGACCTGCAGCTGCCGCCCGGCGGCCAGCAACTCGTCGGCTGTGCGCGCCTTGTCCTTGTACGTGGCCGTCAGCTCCTCCTGCAGCCCCTTGGCGCGCGCCTCGGCCGCCGCGGCCTGCCGGCAGCACCCCCGCGGGCAGACTTGCGCGCTCGCACGGCGGGGCCGTGCACGGCTTGCCTGCTGGCCGGCCTGCCGGCCAGGCTGCCTGCGTGCCGGCCTGCCGACTGGCAGGCCAGCCACAAGCAGCGCGCCAGCTTCAGAAGATAGAGCCTCGGGAAGGCTGTGCTCAAGCACAGACAGAACGGCGGTTGGACTGTGCGACAGGTCGGCGCACACTGGCGTTCTATGGACAGCAGGACCTCGACCAAGAAGCATGCTAGTGACCGCAGCAGGTACCTGCTGGCTCGTGACCGCAGACAGCGTGCTGCTCTCCACGTCTGCCAGCAGACTCGAGTTCTCAGCCCGCAGCTCGCGCGCCTCCTTCTCGAGCTGCCCGTTGCGCACCTGCGAGCGTCACATCAAACCGTGGAACACAAGAAAGCGGCACGTGGCCTGCGTACGACCAGCTTGCACATGCAGTGGCTTGTCAGACACCACGGCAGCGAGGAACGCCAGAGGTCCTAAGCACATGCAGCACGCCAGCCCCGCTTGACCAGCGCCACATGAGGCCGCACCACCAGCTCCATGCACTGCCGCAAGAGCGCCTGGTAGTCTGCCGTGATGCCGCGGAACGCGCCCTCAGCGGCATTGCGCGTGCGCAGCTGCTGCAGGACAGTGGAGACCAGGCGCGGGTCCACTTCCACCTCCATCTGGCCTCAAGCCTCTCACTCACCAGACGTGCCTCATGCGAGAAGTGCTGCTCAGCATGCACAACAGCGAGCCAGCACACGATGCTGCAAACGGTGTGTCTGGTGAAAGCTGGCCTGTCCGTGTTGACAGAGGAAGGTTGTGGCGTGCTTAAGTAAGGTAGCAATGTGCAGCAGTTCTCTAGATTGGGTACTGATGAGTCACAGCAGATATAGTTTGCACCATATGCATGTTACAGAGACCCAAACAAAAAATTTATCACTCGCGCTTATGCTTATGCTGATCATACAGCATGAAGCACAGCAGCGTTGAACTTTATCAAGAAATAAGCTCACCAGAAACACCTCACTAAAAATGGCGCAACCAACAGATTCCTATATCAATGCCACTATGAAGAGCAAAGTGTGCATCAGTATATGTGACCAAAAGCCCCAAAGCCCAACCTCCCCATGCTCCCTACGGCAAGTGCTCAAGTCTATGCAAAGTTCGGGCGGCATGCCCCTGTAGACTGCCAAACAAATTCATGGCTCAAGGGCAGACGCATCTGCCTTGGCATTTGGGTGCGGCCAGACAACCGCGCTGACCTAAGTTGAGGCCAGACCCGTTTGTATGCAGGGCCTGCAGGCAAACCCGCCGCCTCTTGCGGGCCAGGAACCCTTGATGGCGGGCGTCAGGACAGGCCCTCCTCGTCGCTCTCCTCAATGGTGGCCAGCGGCAGGCGCTCGGTGGACGACTCGCTGGACGGGCGGCGCAGCGCAACAGCGGCCTGCACCCAGTTCAGGGGGTATAATTTGGGGTATAATTTGCATGCAGAGAAGCATCTATGTTACAATGGCAATGCATGCTTAGGCAAGAGTCGACGAACAAAGGAGTCCACCATTGCGTGACAACACGCTAAGAAAAATGATGGCCTGTCTTTACAAGCTACCACTCTCGCAGATTACTTTACCCACAGCGCTCGCACCGTCCGGGCATGTGGGGCAAACAGGCCAATCAGCGAGCGCAACATGCTGCGCGCAGCCCAGTGACAACTCTTTGTGCGCAGCACACGCAGACTGGGGGAGCACCTGCGAGGCCGCACACAGCTCCTCCAGGCGGCGCTGGTGCTCGATCACGCCCTTGTCTGCGGCGCCCTCCAGGTCCGCGCGCGCGCGCTTGATCGCCGCCATTGGCAGCGGGCCCACGCCGTTGAAGGCCAGCTGCGCGGTGCACACACCACCTTAGCACCGTCCACAATATCTCAGCTTTTTCCAGCGTCAAGCCTGTAGTCTTTACAGGCGCATCATCTGCCACTCAGCGAGCATGCAATAACAGCGCATAAATGCCCGCCGGCAGTGAGCTCCAAACCAACAGACAGTCCATGCGCCAGTGCGTTGGGCGTGCTGTGACTTGTACGAAATCAGCATCCTGGCGCCAATGTGGCAGCTGTCAGGTACCAGTAAACAGGCATGAGGCAAATGCCAGAGACCGCCAGTTCGCCCGACACCCTCTCGGCGGTTGCGCGGCGCTATGCTTTTGTTCAAGGCATGCAATTCCACCTGCTGCCCTGAATATGTGAAACGGCGAGCACCTTGAGCAGCGCATTGCTGTTGAAAGTGCGCGCGACGCGCCACTTGAATGCGCGCTCGACCTGAACGGTGTGGCTGCTCGCCAGCGCGGACTCGTGCACCTGCATGGCGCGCGCCCGTTGTCAGCAGCATTCGCCCAGACATGGGCTGCGGCAACTGCACAGAGCAGCTACAAAAGGAGTACGTCAGGTCCGCACAAACAGCCATACCATCCTCACTGAGCTGGTGCTTGGATGCGTGTGTGTGAGGTTCATTTGACACATCTCTATGCTGTTTCACACACACGCATCCCACTGCCTTGCTGTTGCTGCCACACGCACACGCGCCTCACTGCCTTGCCAACAGAATCACGCGCGCCCGGCGGCAGCCACCACAAGGACAGTGGCGCTGCCTGCGATGCCACAGACACCCTGCGCCCGAGGCGCACCGTGGCGAGCGCGAGCGCGACGCGGAACAGCACCTTGGGCCCCTCGACCATGAGGCAGTCCCAGACGCGCGCGACGGTCTCCACCGGCAGCGCGCCCGCGAACAGCGCCGGGAACCAGGGCGCGGCCAGCGCGGCCAGCGGCGCGTCGGCCGCCGCCAGCGCCGCGACCAGCCGCGGGCAGCGCCGCGCAGCCAGCGCCTCGAGCACGCGCTGCTCCACCGCGCCCGTGCGCGTGGCCTGCGCGCGGCGCGGCAGGCTGTGAGCGCGCACAGATACGCACACGGGCCAGCCCCGGCTGTTGCCTCTTGAGATTCCTCCTTGAACAGTGTGCAGCCCGTGCCTGACAGTGCAAACTGCTGCTGAAACCCTCTCCTTGACAAAGACAGGTTTCAAGGTGGCGTGTAGGGGCGCCACAGCCTGCCAGGCCACTCAGGCTGGCATACGCAGCTCAGGCACGACACCGGCCCAGCAGCGGCCCGCCGCTGCTCAGCGCCGACGCGGTCGCCTGCAATATGCGCGGCGTGCAGGCGAGGGCTAGGGTTACGGCCCAGGCGCGCGCCTTGAGCACGCAGCTGGCCGGCAGGCGGTCCTCAACCAGCGCGACCAACGCCCAGAAGGCGTCCTCCGCGCGCACGGGCGTAAATACCACCAGCAGCAGGCCCGCCACGCGCGCCAGGCCCGCGCGCGCGGCCGCGCCCAGGTCCGCCCCGCTGTACTGCTCGTACGCCTGCGGGGGGGCGCCGCCCCGGTCAGCGGGTCGCACAGCACGGACGCGCTGGGCGCCAAAATGAAGGCGCTCTGCGCATGTCGTCTGCAGTGCGCCCCTACTGCGCACCCTGCGCACTCTGCCCGCATCCAAATCAAGAATGTCACCCCTCCGTACTCGTAGAATGAAGCAAGCAGAGGCTGCCACAGAATGCGAAGGAAGAGCCCAGCGCGCCGCTTGACAGTTGCAGCACACCCAGGTCTTTAGCGTACCCTGCCCTTCACACAGTGCACGGGCAACAGCCGTTAGATGTGCCCTGCGCGGGAGGCAGCCTGCACAAACCCAAGCCTTGCGGGCTGAGCGGCGCGTGCGGCCCGGCACTGCTAGGGCACAGCTTGAGCAGGCGGCACAGCAGCACCCGAAACTGAACACGCCAGCGCCGCTGCGGCAGGCTGAAACAGCAAGCCGGCCACGCTCCTGAGCAGCGCGTGCGGCCCGACACGCGCTAGGGCACGCCTCGGGCACAAGCAGAGCAGCACACGCCCAGCTTGACACTTGCCAAGCGGCCGGCAGGTGTGCAGCAGGCACTACCCCCAGTGCCAGCCAACGCTGCCAAACACAGCTCGCGGCCCGAACAAGCTAGGGCACAGCTCGAGCGCCACGCAACACATGCGCCATCTAAACCCTGTGAAGCTCTCGGCGCGCCTGCAGGAGGCTGGTCACGCCGACGACGCCCGCCACGCTGCCGAGCAGCTTGTGCGGCCCGAACGCGCGCGTGAGCTCAGGGCCCACGTCGGCAGCGCTGATTGCCGAGCCGGCGGCCGCGCGGCGCAGCAGCCGCGCGAACAGCGCGTTGGGCGCGGCCTCGGCGGCGCGGCGCGCGGCGCCGCCGGAGAACTGGAGCCACAGCGCCGGGCGGCGCTCGGGCGGGATGCCGTGCTTGCGGACCAAGTTCTTGAGAATGGGGGGCGCTGGGCCGCCGTGCGTGGGCTCCCAGGTGGGCGCGAGGGTCGCCCACTTCTTAGCCATAATCGTAGCTTGCGCAGCACATGCCTGCGCGCGTGCGCGCACCACCCAGGCGTCAGCCCGTAGTAGCTGCACGCGCCTCAGGGCCTGGCCTGCGGCGGGCCTGCTGCAGCGCCTCTGCCAGCGCAGGGGCACAAGGTGTGCGGCGGGAGTGCCCCTGTTGGAGGCCACCCCTGGGGACGCGGGGCCGCGCACCGCGCGCTGCGACTGCTCGGTGGGCGACAGAGAGGCCAGTTGGAACCCGTAGCAGTCCATCGCGGCTCGCACCGTCGGCGCGCCGTCGCCTGAAGCCGCTATCACCACGTTTCTTTGGCTTACCCACCATAAAACAGGTGTTTGCTTGGAGCTGGCGCGTGCGCGCGGGGGCTGGGAGCTGGGAGGCGGGAGCTTGGTGGGCGGAGGTAGGAGGCGCCGCAGACTGCAGAAGTGGGGCGTGCTCCGCCCAACGAACCTGCCCATTCATCCTAAGGGACATTCGGGAGCCGTTGCCTCGCATTCGGGGGGGTGGCTGTGCTTTGAGAGAGCTTCCTCATGAGTGGCTCTGTGTGTATGACATCCGCCTACTGCATTCTCGCAGTGCATGGCCGCAGCACAAGCCGGTGCCAGAGGAGCCACCAGGGGGCGCCTGACGGTGAGCTTTGAGCATGCTCGATCAACGGCAATTTGTCTTGTTTTTTTGGCCGCACATTAAGCATCAGCCGATGTGCAGGTGGTTCTTATTATCGCGGGCATCTGCACAGCTGTGGGCGCCGTGGCAGCCCCTGTGCTCCTACCCGTACAGCGACCAACACAGGCATGTTCCAGCATGATCTCGCACTCTGTGCTCACTACTGCTGGTGAGGTGACGCACTGTGTCCAGCTACAGTGCTGCTGTGGCAGGTGGGCCCTCAGAAAGCAGCGCCAGGCTTCCAAAAGAAAGGTGCAGATGCTTGCCAAGTCTCCGCTCCCGCTTGGCTGACTCTGCAAGGTGTACTGCAACAACTGGAGTGTTGACCAGGGCAGTGTCTGTGCTCAGGCATGTGGCAAGAGCCCCTCAAGAAGCACTGAGGCATTGAGGCAGGTCCTACACGTTCCAGGCACGTTCGGCGTGTAATTCCCAAGCACCACTCCCTGAGTGCTGACTTACCTGAATCATTTGCCTCTGCTCCAGGGGCTCGTTAAGTTAGTCGCACGCTCGCTGACTGCTTGGCGGGCCATATTGGCACCAGCTCTGCTTACGCACAGCCAGGCGCACTTCGGTGAGAGCAGCGCGTTGGCTGACTGCATACAAGCATGTTCCAAATTGCAAATGGCTAAGCTTGCACTGAAGGTCAGTTGCCGGTTCATTTTGCAATGATGGCTCACCGGCAGCGGCTGTGCTTGGACCAAGGGCACTGATGTCCATGCCCACGCTACCACAGGAGAACAATCACACAGTAATGAACTCTGAGATGCGCAGCATGCTCGAGTACATACGCGTCAGGGCATGACTTCAGGTACTTGTGCGCTCCATGCGCCTGGCAGCAAGTGAAGCAAGCTATGAAAAGCTGTGATCACATGGCCCTTTCTGACATCCGGCCCGGACGTCATGTCCTTGCTACCTGCCTGTGAACTGGCTAGTGCCTGGTGAACTAGCTAGTGCCTCTACCTTGTCACTTTGTCTTTGAACCTGCAGAGTTCACAGATACACACACGGCGTCAACATAGCGCGGTGCTCCGGCAGACATGCTGGCCACGCACAGAGCGGGCGGCGCAACAAGCTGTTCTGACTTGTTCCATGTGCAAGGTCACGCACACTTGCGGGCGTTCAAGTGCCACAGGAGGGCACACCGCAGGCTACAGCGTGAGCTTCGTGCTCAGTACGAAAATGACCGCTACATCACGGGCACGCCTGAGCTGCACATCGTTTGCTATCGTCTGTTCGGAAGGCTCTTGGGCAGCACGATAAGGCTGAGCTCGCACTCAAGCTTTGGTACAACCTGTATCAGCTCTTGTTACAGCTAGCGGCACAGGCTGGACGCGCATAGCAGTGGCCTGCCTGCACAACTCGCTGGCCGCTGCATCTTCACAGTTGCAGCATGAACAGCTGCTGGGGAATTCAAGCCAGTTACAGTGTGAAAGGCTGGAGCGTGGGCAAGCCTTTCAGAATAGTCTGTCGGCGACGCTACTGGTGGAGGGGGCTCCGCCCGCAGCACCGCCGCAGCGGCTCTGCCAAGCAGCGGGAGACGCACCAGGCAGGCCTGCGGGCACCTCACATACGGCTGCGTCTTGCCCAGTGTCGAGCGCGGGCGAGGACTGGACGCCGTCGGACTCGGAGGTGGTGCCGGTTGCGCCGCTGGGCGAGCGCTCGCGCGAGGCGACCGGCGGCTTTGCGGGCGTGCGCGCGCTGGTAGCGGGCGCGACCGGCGGCACCGGGCGCGCAATTGTCGAGCGCCTGGTCGCGGAGGGCGTGCCCGTGCGCGCGCTTGTGCGCAACGTGGCTGCCGCGGTGCGCGCGCCCCGCGGCAGCGGAGCAGCAGAGCTGGTGCAGGTTGCCAGAGGAGGCTCGGGCGCTAGAGCCTGACTGTGTTCTGTGCGCCCCCCTTAACTTGTATTTTTGCCATATGGGTGCTTGTCACGGCTTGCTCCATAATGGCTGTTGATGCTTGCAGATAAGCAGTCATCAGGCATGCGTTAAAAATGCCATGTGTGTGCTGTGATAGCCGGTAGGTACACGCGCGGCATCAGCTGAGGGGTGGTTTGCCACTGCGACGAAGCCGCGCACTTACGTGTTGACAATGTGCTTGCGTGCCCATGTGCTGCCGCGTTGTGATCAAGCCGCCACTCACGGTTCATGCGCATCGGTCCGGTGCAGCGCACGCATGCGCATGGGGGCATGGCCGCCCGTGCAGCCAGCGGCGGCCGGCGACGCCGGCTGCGCCGCCTGCGGGGCAGGCAGCAGTGCTGCCAGGGCCGGAGCGCGGCGTGGAGCTGGTGGCGGGCGACGTGTTCCAGTACGCGACGCTGCCGCGCGCGCTGGGCGGCTGCAACGCGCTGCTCATCGCCACGGGCACGCGCGCCGCGCTGGACCCCTTCGGGCCGTACAATGTCGACTTCCAGGCGCGCCTGCCTGCTGCAGACCTGGCGAGTCCGATTTTGCTTGCTGCTGGTGACCTGACGTGTCTGGAGATGCAACTCACTCTTAGAGCGGCATAAGCAGCAACCTCTCATGCACAAGCACAGCTGCGGAGAGCTGCAGGGGACCCACTGCGGGCACTGCCCTGAGCCTGACATTGCACCTGCGCCGGGGCCGACAGGGCGTGGCCAACCTGGTGACCGCGGCACAGCGGCAAGGCCGCGTGCAGCGCGTCGTGCTGGTCAGCAGCATCGGCGCCGACGACCCCTTCTTCCCGCTCAACGCGTTGTGGGGGGTGCGCACGCCTCTCATCCTGGACCACACCCGCGCCGGAGCCGCTGTGCACCGCACTGCACGTCCAGCTGCAGCCCGCTACCGCGCGGCCTGGCCTAGCGCTGGCACGGCAGCATGCGCCGTGATGTGTGTGCCCAGCGGCGCGCACGCAGAGCGCCCGGCCCGCGCCGCAGGTGCTGTTCTGGAAGAAGCGCGGTGAGGAGGCCGTCCAGCGCTCCGGCATCCCGTACACCATCGTGCGCACCGCTGCCGCCCATGCGTGCTGATGGGCTGGGCGAGCATGGCAGACATGCATGCTGGGCTCCCAAAGAGGAAGGCGCGTGCGCAAACATGCGAGGCGCGCGAGTGCGCCCGCGCAGCGCGCTCGGCGCGGGTTGCCCCAGCGCACAGGGCTAAAGCCCACCAGCGGGCCGCTCACAGCTCAGGCATCGAGTCTACCAGCAAAGCTTCCAGCACGTACATGCACTCCCTGCACTTTCTGTCGCATAGTCGGGAAGCGTCAGCATGCATGCCTCCTCAATGAACACAGCACACTTGGTTTACGGCGTCCATGCGCATGCCCGTCATTGTGGGGGGCGCCTGGTCAACAGAGCGCGGGCGCAGGTACGCCCGGGCGGCCTGCTGGACGCGCCGCGGCCGGGCGCGGCACCGGGCGGCCTGGTCATGGCCGGCCCCAATGCGTTCGGGCTGCCGCCGCGGCGCACGCCCGGCAGCATCCTGCGCTCGCAGGCGCGCCGTTGCACCGCCTGCACTTATGTCGGGCGCCCAGCCCTTGGTTCAAGACCATTGAGGCAAGCAGGGCGAGAGCGTTGCTGAAGGCCCGTCCTGCAATCACGCCGCCCGCGGGGGTAGCGCAGGCGCATGCTGGTGCAGGACCAAGGAGCCATTTGGAAGGCCTGCTCCAGTGGGATGCGTGGCCCTGATGCAGGGGGGTGCGCTGGCAGGTGGCTGGCGTGTGCGTGGAGGCGCTGGCTCTCAGGGAGGCCGAGGACAAGGTCTGCGAGGTGGTCAGCCGGGCGGGCGAGCCTGCACGGCCACTGCGCAGCCTCTTTGCCGCACTGTGACGCCCTCGCTCAGCCAGCCCAGCTGGTGTCATGTATTCTTATGCGCGGGTGGAGTTGTCTCGTTAATTACTTGCGGCGCGGCGCACCTGATATGTCGCCACCCTCGTATCGTATTGCGTAGCAGTGCCAAGCAGACATTTATGTTGGTGTTTTGTGTTGGTTGTTTACAAATACCATGGCAGTGTATTGCTTGCGTGGCCGCTGAGTTGTGTCCCACTGCGCCGTGTTGCACCCCTACCTTGCACGTATTTAGACCGCATGGATTACAGAAACGCGTGATATATGATGCAACGTCGGAACGCATGCAAACTAGAGTCTACTGCTACTGCCAAGCTTGGCAGCACGTGCCATATAATAGCACGTAGACTGTTCCGCTGTGCTGCCTCCAGTTTCGCTTCCCGCTTGCAGGCATGGGTGCGAGCAGCTGGCCGGCTGTCCTCCTGACTTGCTGGTTCCTGCACAGCGCAATAGCGGAGCCCTCCCTCCGCGTCAATGTCACCGTGCTGGAGCGTTCAGGACAGTGGGTGCAGGTGCCAGCACAGTTCTAATTAGCTTTTGAAATGTGTGCTTTTGCATGACAGGCATATGGCACATGACAGATGCTTCATTTGCCCTCCTGGCCTTGCCTGCCATAGCAGCAGAGCAAATAGACCTGTGCTGTCCGAAGAACTGTGCTAAGCGCTCGGACGCAGCTAGGCTTGCTTGATTTTCAGTGCAATGCTTCTCACGCAAGCCATCAACTCAGAGACTGCTTACAGGTGAGCTGGTCGGGGGTTGAACACCCGTCGCAGCGGGATGTAGTCGCTCTGGCAGTGCCGGCCGGTGCCGACGCCACTGTCACGCCACCCGTCAAGCACAAGTGGTGTTCCGACGCGCACACGCACTTGAGTGATGGTGAAGGCGCCCTGAAGTGCGCACGCCACCGCTCACCTGCACCCGCGTCACTTTTGACGCACAAGCAGTTGCCAGCAGCTCTGAGTGACCTGCTCTATCAGAAGGCTGTTGTATGCGGTTCACCCCTCGAGCAGTACATGACTGGCTTATGCGACCCGAGCGTAGCACTGAGTGTGCTGTTTGGAGCGCAGCTTCAAGCTGCTCAACCACCGCGCGCCGATGCAGTTCCTGCTGCTCACAAACATGACCGGCTGGGCCGGCGAGTACACGGTGCTGGCCACATCGCCGGTGGTGACGCTTGGCTGGCTCAACGAGCCGCTGTGGGGCCACCTGGCCCTCACGGGCACGCCCGGGTACGGCGCACTACCTCGTGTGCGGCTGAGGGCACCAGCCAGCCTTGCCTGTGCTGCCCATGCGTCTGTCACCCCTCTTGTGAGCTTCCTGACATGAGTGTGCGCAGAGACTGACAGGACCTGTGTGTGAGCGCTGGGGAGGCACCTTGCATGCAAACCTGGAGTCGGTGGCTAGGACATGGGCTGCATGCACGCCATAACATTCCTGAGCAGCCACTGGCAGACATGCGAGGGCATGCGGCGCATGCACAGTGCACGCGCCATGCCCTGCACATCACACAATCCCAATGAGTGGCGTGATGTGCCGGCCGCGCGCGCCAGGGAGATGCTCGTGCAGTGGACCACCGCCGAGCGCGGCCGCCCCATGGTCCGCTGGGGCCCGAGCCCCGCGCGGCTGACGGAGGCGGCGCTGGCCTCGCGCGACACGTACACGCGCGGCGACATGTGTGGCGGTGCGCGCGCCGCGCGGCCCCTGCTGCTGCCTGCGAGCACGGCTGGACGCGCTCGGGCGCGGATTGCGCTCTGGATGGAGGGCTGCTCAGTGTATCCAAACTTCAACAAGAAGGCTGATATGGGCCGACAGTGGGCGAGACGAACGGCTTGAGCTTGCGCCTCAGGACGAGGTCTGCATGTGCCGCAAAGCGGGAACCGCTCGCCCGTAAAGCGGGTCATTATATGGGTTGAATTTGGGCCACTCGCAGGCGTGGCCAACTCGACCGGCTTCATCGACCCAGGCATCCTGAACACCGCAGTGATGACGGGCCTCGCCCCGGACACGCGCTACTTCTACGTGTATGGCGACGAGGTGCTGCCCGCTCATTTGGCGCCTCTGCTTCCCCATCCTTTGTGTGTGTAGGGGTGAGGCTGCGACGCGCATCCGGCTTGCCCACAAGCACGTACTGGAGTAGGGTGGGACATTCGTGTGCTGATGCGGCCAGCCTCACAGCTGGCTGCGGCGCAACTCCCACGAGGCGCTGACAGAGTGCGGCGCGGTTGCGCAGCTGCAGTTCTTTGGCTGGAGCGAGGAGGCGGCGTTCACGACGGCGCCCGCGCCGGGCGCGGACGGCGCGGAGGTGGCGCTGCTCGCGCTGGCCGACCTGGGGCACTGCGAGGAGGACGGCGCGATGAGCTGGCCGGGCAGCCACGCCAACGCGGTGTCGGTGCTGCCGGTCGGGACGGATGCGGAGGTGCAGGCTGAGGTGCGCGCCGCGCACCCTGCCCTGACCCTGCCAGGTCAGCAAGTCACAAAACTTGTCTTGTGCAACATTTTCCTTGAGCCTGGCACGTCTGGTCAGCCTCCAAGAACCTCACAAGCAAGCTTTGCCTTCCTCATGCCCTGCTGCTCGTGGGCGGCGTCCTGGTTGCAGGCCTGACTGGGACGGACACATGCACCCTGCGCGCTCTGACAGCAGTGCTTGGGTCTCCAGGTGCTTGCGGCTGTGCACATGGGGTTTGTCGAGTACTGCGCCGCGCGCATTACTGCTGCTCGCATGGCGGACGACGTGGGCGGCCGCACGCTGGTTGTGCACAACGGCGACATCTCCTACGCCGAGTGCGCCCCAGCGGGCGCCTGCGCCGCAGGCATGGTCGCACCGTGCCCTATGCCCCACAGCACCCGCGAGTGTGCAACACTGCTTGGCGACCAGGAAAGTTTGTCCTTGACCGCATGAAGGTCAGAAAAAAATTATCATCACTGGGTTTTTGCTCTGTGCCACCACAAGGCTGCGTTCATGGTCAGTATAGCTTGGTCAGTAAAGAGGAGGCTGGGAGACATGTTGGGGCCAGCTCCCTGCGGCCAATGTCATCGGACACTCAGGATGGCAAGCTGGGCGGCGGGTTTTTTTCCTGGGCCTACCAGCTTCCGTACTTGCAGAGAAGAGAAGAGTCCTTGCCTTGCTATAGACCGAATTGCAAGCAAACCCTGACGCACCTCTCGGCTGCTGCGCAGGGGCTCCGTGTATGCTTGGGTGCGGGGCCTGCCGCGTAGCGGGGCAGCGCTCGCCCGTCCGTCTCCATAGCACTGCCAGTGTCGCCAAAATGGAGTGTGCTCTGTTTGACGTGCTCTGGCAGTCACATTTGCAGCCCTCAGCGCGAAAACAAGCTATTTGCAGCGGCCACTGTCGCACACTTTGCTCTGTATGGTCTGGTGTCCCGAGAGCCTTGCGCCCCTTCCACCTGCTGTGCTACCTTGCCAGCTGACATGCGCCGCCGCGCAGGACGTGTACATGGACATGATGGCGCCCATCCTGCGGAGGGCGCCCTACATGCTGGTTCAAGGTGACCCTTCCCAGCCAGTGCCCTCCGCGTCAGCTCTAGAGGCATTGCAGCCGCTCTGCTGCAGAGCAGGGCACTGATCGCATGGCAGAGCCTGACCTCTGACAGACATGCATGCTTGTCGTCGCCATCAATTGGTATTCATGGTGGTCTTCCGCGCTCACTGGATGCAGCTGTGAGAGAGAGTCAGCAGCAGAGCAGGCTGTCACCGATGAAGGCAGCCACAAGTCTCTGTCAACAAAGGACTGAGCGGCTTGTCATCGTGGGTAACTGTCATGCAACAGGCAACCACGAACGTGATTGGCCGGGCACGGGGACGCGGTTCGAGGGCGCGCGCGACTCGGGCGGCGAGTGCGGCGTCGCGCTGGACAAGCGCTTCCCCATGCCGGCCCCGGCGCCCGGCAAGGGTTGGTGTGCCTGAGCGGCCACCAAGCACTGCAGCCGCTGTGGCGTGTCCGCGTGTGCACTGCGCTGCCTGTGCTGCCTGTTGCGCTACTTTGCTGGCACAAGGCACCAGCACCACAGCTCTCCCGTCCAGTTAGAAGCCCGCAATGGGCCAGGAAATGCAGTCCTCTGTTGATGACACTCCACAGGCACGAGAGGTGGGCGAAGCCGAGTGATTGGGCAGGAGCCAGAGCATGGCAGAGTGGATGACTCATAGGAAGCCCCAGAGCCCTCACCAATTCTGCTAAGAGTGCCAAGATGCGCGCAGGTACACTTTCACGCACGGGCCCATCCAGTTTGTGCAGCTGAACACAGAGATGGACTTTGCGCCGGGGTCCGAGCAGTACGCATGGCTGCTGAGGGTCCTGCGCGGCGCAGACCGTACGCGCACACCTTGGCTGGTTGCCGGTGCGGCCCCCATTCCTTTGAGACATTGCAAGGGGACTTGGCCTGCTGCCAGGCGCGGCGCTGCAGGTGACCGGATTGAAAGTTTGCGTTAGGGCACTCACATGCGCATTCTGTGTACAATTGCAAAGCATGGCACATCCGGTGATGTGTTGCAAGCATTTGCTACGTATGGGGCGTGAGAGGAAAGATAATGCATCCTTCGTCCCAGGGGCAAGGCAAGGTGACTGCCTCACAGTGCAGAGGGGCGCGCCGCGCAGGCATGCACCGGCCATTCTACACCGACAGCGTGTACGGCAACACGCTGGATGGCGACGTGGGCTTCACAGCGGACCTGCGCGGCGCCCTGGAGCGCGTCTTCTTTCAGTATGAGGTGGCGTGCCCGGCCCGCGCGCTCGCACAGCGCTGCCCTGCGCTCCCTGCCTTTGGCAGGCATTGGGGAGGGTGCTCTCGCATGGGGTCGCCTGAGTTGCCTGCGCTCATGACAGCGTGTGAGCTCAGCATTGGCGGACACAGACAGGACCAGCGGGCTTGGCATCGCCGAGGCGATTGCACACGGACTGAGCCTGCAGAGCGAGTACCAGCTGCGGCAGCACTGACGAGAGAGGCTGTGGTGCTGAGGCAGGTGGACGCCACATGGTACGGCCACGTGCACCAGTACTCGCGCACCTGCCCGGTCTTCCAGGCGCGCCCTTGTCAGATGGAGCTCTACGACATGATAAGACAGCAGCCTGCGCTCGCGCGCTGCGCCCGCCTGCTCGCCTGGGCTGCAAGGAATCGATGAAATGGCGAACAGCGATGGCATGCCCTCTGCGCAGCAGGAGTCGACGTGCATCTGCATGCCGGTGTGTCAGTCAAGCATAAGACACATGTTACTGTGCTCAAGCTGACATGCGCGTATGCAAGCGCACGTACAGCCGGGCGGCTTCCAAATATCTCACACAACCCACACACGCCATGAGCTTCCTGGTGCGGCGCAGTCCAACTGCATGCCGGACGATGATGCCGGCAACCGCACGGCCGGCGCACCGGTGCACATGCTGATTGGCCACTCAGGCGCACCGTTCTCCTGGGCGGTCAACCCGCGCGCGCCGCCGTTCTATGAGGCGGTGCAGCTGCGCCACGGCTACCTGCGCGTGCACGCCAACCGCACCGCGCTGACCATGCAGGCGCGCACGGCCATCCACCATCTCTGTGCCCTCATACAATCCAGCCTAACACAGTCATTCGCGGCTCTAATTGACCCTGCAAGTGCTTATGCTGCAAGGGAACGTGGAACCTAAGAAATGGGCCTTGCAAACTTATTTTCTTCGGTGGTTGGAAAATTGCAGGTATATGATAACGTGCAAGTGTGCTGCTCCAGGCCATGGACAGCGAGAGCGGCGCTGTGGTGGATGCGACGACGCTACACAAACCATGCGGCTGGCAGAACAACCCCACCGGCCGCCTGCGCAAGCTCGCAATGTTCCATGCAAACTACACGCCAGTGCGCTGCCCCCAGTGTCAAGGATCGCCGCCTGCGCAAGGACACGCTGGCCTGTGCATGCATAAACATTTAGCAGAAACGTGTCACCAGGCGTCAAGGTTGGTTGGGTTGTGGCAAGTTCGAGTGCCATGCCTGACTAGGTATGCAGTCCTACCCCAACCATGTGGCTAGTCGTCTGCATCGCCGTGCATGGGAACAGGGTGGCTGGGAGCTGAGCGGCATCAGCGGCAAGGCGGAGGAGCTGGTGCTGGGCCCCGCCGAGGCGCTGCTCTTCTCGGAGCCGGAGCTGCTGGACCGCCTGCGCAACACCACGCTCGTGCAGGTATGCGCGCACCTCGCATTAAAAAATGTGGCTGTGTAATAGGCATGCGCGGTCTCACCTTGTTTTCCTCCGCTTTTGTAATGCTTGGAGGAGCAATGCTTGGAGGAGACAAGCACTTCACACCAATAAATATGTATGGAAGCTGAGGCAGTTGCATCGCAGCAATCGCCATCAAGCTTGCCTCTGCTTGCCGTGTGGTGCAGCGGCGGCTTAATATTTTAGAAGACTGCAAGAACGTGTGCAGTTTACTGAGCGTGGCTGCACTGCGCTGCCCGGCCGCAGGACCCGCTCGCGCCAGACACGCTGGAGGCGTTGTTGCAGCTGCTGGTGCCAATGGACGAGGTGCTGCAGGAGCACTTTGCGCGCACCAGCGGCAGCTCGCCGGCGGCCGCCTTCTTCTACCGCGAGTACTTCACTCCCCTGTTCGACCTGTTCGAGCGGCACCCGGACGGCGTGCTGCGGCAGGCTGCGCCGGCTGCGGCGCCAGCGCGCCTTCAGGCCCGGGCGCGCTTGCGCGGAGGCAGCTCCGAGCAGACACTGAATTACGTTCAGCCTCAGTGATAGAGCGCAACCCCAATTCTGGCAGGAACAGCTGGCCTTCGCGCTTACCTATGTAGCAGCCGCAAAGCTGCAGACTCACCTGCCACAGGTGTGCACTGGTTGGAGTGCAATGCATGTCTTCTGCCGCTCCGGGCATGCGACTCGTGTGGTGCGCGTTGTATTTGATCAGGCTTTGTCACATGCCGAACGTGCATTTTGTACGCATCACTAATACAACACATAGAGAAGATTTGCATGCGGTGCCTGTTAACGCGTTGTACCCTAGAACAGGAGATGTTCCCTGGAACATCTCCTGTTTTCAGGTGTGGTTGATACATACGCTTGCAGGTCACGCAGTAAACTGCAAAAATGCGTGCAAGCCAATCAAGGGAAAGTCTGAGGGATTTATCGCAGCACAGGCTGGACACTCAAGGCCAGCCGGGCATATCCCGTGCAGGCAATGTCATCAGTTGCGCGCTCACACTCTCAACAGGCATGCGCAAGGCGGCACTTGCTCTGCAACACCATCAGGCAGGGGCTACATGTGTTCAGACGGCTGGTCTGGTTGAAGACAGGCAGAGGACTGGCAAAAGGGCCGCCACCGCAGAGGGCTGCAACCAGGTAGGGGCAGAGTTGCTGCAAGGGCAGCAGGCAATACGATCAGCGCCCTTGTAAGGGAAGCTGCTGGGGCACTCACCCGCATGACTTGCGCAGGGCAGCCAAGAGAAACAAAAACATTTTGCTAGGTGGCATATGCGCATCAGAGCCCGAAAGCTTGAGGCACAAGCAGCATGCACGCATGTGCTGACAAGCAGGGGGCTGCTTATCACCGGGCTGCTCATCTATGGCACCAGCAAAGTCGGGCATTTTAGACCTGTGCATCGTCCATTGGATTGGGTGAGGCGCATATCTATACTGGGCAGGTGGGCGACTCAAGCCATAGCTGGCGATAGCAGAATTGCCATCCGACAGGGGACCACGCGCTCTGTAGCCCGTCCGCGATGCGGCTGAGCCGCCAGAGGAACGCCTCTAGCAGGCGCCGATGCTCACATTGTCAACGCCTGCAAGGGGCAGCCCCATGCAGTGAGTCCTTAGCATGCTCTCATTGGTAGCGTCGGGGCACAGTATCATGTGGTGTAAGCAATGTGCCCAGGCATGCATGTGTAAAAAAATCCACTCAGTAAGCAAGCTGAGGGCCCGCACCCAGATCATAGAGCAGCTGGTTGTCAACCTCCCTGAACACCAGGTATATTGTCTTGCCGACATACGCGCTGATGTCCACCCCCAGGCGGTCCTGCCAGCCTTGATTGTTGTTCAACTGGAGCTGAGCTGCGGAGACGATGTTGCCGAGGAAAGGGCCCGCGGTCAGGGACGTCGTCGAGAACAGGGATGCAGCGAGCGCCGCAGGCGTGGTATTGGACGCATCGTAGATGTCGATGCGTGCCTGTCAAGCGCGCACAGCTTTGCTGTGTGGGAGCGCTTTCAACAAGCTGCCATCAGAGCACCTAATGTTCTGGACCCATATCCAGTAAACGCTCACTCATGCATGGCGCAGAGCTGCCTTCAGCCACTCAGCAAGACGCAAACTTGAATGGCGCTCAATAGACAGGTGGCATTGCACTGCAGCGCATGCTCAGCAAAGCATAGCGCTGCTCGAGCACGATGGCGGCGCGGGGCCGCGCGCGCGCCTGCTGGTTGTTCAGCAAGGTGTAGCTCATGGAGGTGTTGGCGGACAGGGCGACAGAGTTCTCCACTAGGTACGAGAACGAGAGCGTCTCGCCGGCGAGCACGGTGTGCGGCGGGGACACGAGCGCGGTCGAGCCCGGCCCCGTCTGCCCGCTGACCGCAAACTGACCAAACCCGCTGTGCACCGAGTCCTGCTTGCCGCTGCCGGACGGGTTGTTGCCGCCGGAGGAGAGGTAGAAGTCGCCGGAGCCGCCAGGCTCGTTGAGCACGGTCCAGCTCCTGCGCGTGCGCGCACATTTGGACCTGGCCGTTGTCCCTGCTCCAGCTGTGCTGTCCTGCCGGCTGTGCTACACAGTGGGCTGCCGTGCGCTGGCAGGCAGACACGCCGCATGCGGCCCGCCGGCCGCCGCTCGTCAAGCTATAACGGCATGAAAAAACAGCAGATGCACAGGCTGAGCGTGTTTATTGCAAAAGCGCAACGCAGTTGCTGGCGTGGGCACGCGCATGTTTGCGCCGCTTGCAGACGATACGAGGTACTCATTGCAGGGCGCGCGAGCGCGCATGCATGCGAGGCGGAGGGCGGTGGGGGGCGCGCGCACGGTATGGCGGACGAGCCGCCCACGCCCAGCGAGAAGTCGCCGTTCGGCACTGTGTTGAACAGCAGGTTGCACGGCACGCACAGGCCGCCCGGGATGCTGGTCTCGCCCGGGTTGCATTTGGCGCAGGCGGCGGCACCGACGTTGGAGGAGGACCCCGCGGCGCAGTTGGTGCAGGGCGCGCCGCCGCCCGGGGAGCTGGTCCCGATGCTGCACGTCTCGCAGCCGGACACCGTGCACACTGTCGGCTGCTGGCCCGGGGGGCAGGTTGCGCTAGCCGTCCCGGTGCAGCCTGTCGCACGTGCCGCCGCGTGAGCCCGCGACGCGACAGAAAGTGGCACGCGCTTCAGCACGACGGCTTCAGGTGCCACCTTGCCGCACAGGCTGCCGCACTGGCCATGCAGGCAGCGCAGGGTGTTCTGCAGAGGGCCGGTCGATTGGGGCCGGCCATAGCGCGCAGGAGGGCGCACCGCTCACGCCATAGCCTGTCGCGCCGGTCACGCCCTTGCCGCCGGTTGGGCCCGCGGGTCCAGGCTGGCCTGCGGCTCCAGCCGGGCCTGAACCGGCCGGGCCAGTGGGCCCGGCCGGGCCAGCGCCGCCCTTGGCACCGGCCGGGCCAGCGCCGCCCTTGGCACCGGTCTGGCCTGAGTCGCCCTTGGCACCGGTCTGGCCTGGGTCGCCCTCGCCTGCGGCGCACGGCGCACACAGAGCCTTGAACAGCCAGGGGCAGGCACGCCCTGCCGGTCGCAGGCGGGCGGTGCAGGGCGCGAGCGCACTGGCTGTGCCAGCCCGTCAGGCAGTGTGCGGGCTGCACGGACGGTCTGGCGCGCACCGCCGGTCGCACCGGTCGCGCCGCCGCTGCCGCCGCCGCCGCCGGTCCCCGGCAAGCAGGTATCCTCGTGCGTGGCCAGTGTTGTGGCCTTGTAGCCGGGCGGGCAGCCTGCGCGCCCTCACGCAGCGCCTGTCTGTGTGACTCACACTTGAGAGAGCAGCGCCAAGGAACAGCAGCAGCAGTACACCACGCGACGGCGGAGCGGGGCAGAGGGCCGCACGGCAGGACCCGGAGACCAGGCGGAACGGGGCTGCGCAGGCGAGGCAGCGGTGCTTGTCGCACAGCTCGCAGTTGACCATGTCAGACGGGCAGACCTGCGGCGCACGGGCGCAGGTCAGCAACCTCCACGCCGCATAGGGCGCCGCGCAGGGTGTCCCTGTCTTCCCTGTCTGAGCCGCACCCAGGGCGTGCGCGTGAAGTTGGGCAGGTGGAGGCCCAGATTGGTGCCGTCCTGGATCACTGCCGTCTCTTGGCCGTCTGCGCGCAGAGCAGGCTGGCCTGGTCAGGCGCATGCATAGCGCGACCAGCACCTTGCAGGGGTACTTATAGGGCTGTGGTATGCAGCCACGCCCAGCCTCGTCGGTGGGTGTGCAGCTGCCCTTGTCGACACAAGCAGTCCTCAGACAGGCACAAGCTACGTCGCGGCCTTGCTCTGGTGTGGACGGGTCACAGCGGGCGGGAGCTTGCCGACAGAGACAGCGAGGAGAAGGGAGGCAGCCAGAAGCAAGTACCCTGACAATGCCATCTCGCCGCACGCGCTCACAGGCCTTGATCGCCTGTTCGTCTCCCCGGCCACAAAAGAGGTCAAGCTCATGAGTCGCTACTGCTCTGTTGCTCTTTAGAAGCTATGTGGCACCTCTTGTGGGACCTCATCGGCGCCGGTGCGTGCAAGCCTAAGCCAACAGTGCTTACCTCTTCGACAGGCAAGCACTCAAATGCAATAACACTTACTGCAGTGGCAGACACTGCCAGAGCATGAGTGCTGCAGGCAAACAAGCAGAGGCTGGTTGTGCACGGGCAGATGCATGCACACCACCGATCTGAGCTCTCCCGCTTGCCTGGCCGTACTCTGTCTGCATGCACAGGCGCACCTAGGAAGTGCTGGCTATACTGAGCGCCGAGGCCTTGTGCGCGCTCTCTGTGTTGCTGCTGCTGCACTGTCTGCTGGCAATTGATATTCAAATGGTTACGAACCCTCGTTCGTGATGCAAGTCGTTCGCCTCCTGCCTAATTTGATTGGTGAGCACGCATGTGAGCCATCGGTGCCACCGTCCTTTATCATGTTGCTGGGAAGTGTGTTGAGCCTGCTCCACGTTACAAGCTACTGCAAAGCAGTCAGAGCAGTTGGGCGCCCCACGAAACATTTGTGATGTTACGGTCCAGGAAGCAGCCTTGATTTGTGCAAAACCGTCATAGCAGACATAGCCACTGGGTTGAAAAGCAGACTGGCCGGGCGATGAGGTGCACCTGAATAGCCCGTCAGCAAGTGGATGCTGCGCATGCCCTAGTGTTTGACATTGTAAAAAATGCGAGCCCTGATTGGCAATTCTGGTACGTAACCAGCAGCTCACCAGCAATAAGTCCTTTACTCACAGGTCCTCTGTATGGATGCAGCACAGGTATCAGTGGAGGCGCGCATTTAACTGCATTCAGCGCGTCAACGTACACGATGTAATGCAGCCTCTGGGAACTAGGAACGCTGTATAATTGACTTATCCGGTTATTACAGCCCTGAGAAGCCCTGAGCGGTGGCTGTTCACATCGGCAACCCTGTGAGCTGCCAAGTAACTGTCTCGTGCGCAGGACAGGTCAGAACAGACTGAGGTAGCGCAGGCGGGTGCTCTAGTATGCCGTTGCTGGGAGATTGCAAATGGCATAACTACTTAAAGAGGGTGCATGGTGCGCGCGAGAGGCCCGGGTGGCCGGGCGTTGAAAAGGCGCTGCTAAGTACCTGGGCGACCTGGCTGCAGACGCTGGTAAAGCCGGGTAGCTCGGCGAACCCCTTAGGTACCGCTGCACGATGACTGAAAAGCTGTGACACCGCCAACCCGAAAGCACTCGACCCCGAAAACATGGAAAGGACCAGAGGCAAACAGGCAAAGCCTTTGCCGCAAAGGTTTGAACGCAATGTGGGCCGGCATGCAAATCACCACGACTCCTGCAAAGCCTACCACTCTCTGGGGTGCATACACAGGCCTCCCAGCACTGCCCCGCTGAGGCGTCATGCAGCTTCGACATGCCCATGGTCAGAACCAACACCAACACATGTCCGCCTGATGCGCAGGGGTACTCATGTGAAGACAGGGTGTGAAGCGCAGAGCGCGCCCAGTTCAACATGCAAACACGGGTCACCATCCCAGGCTGACAACCAGCGGCACCAGAGAGCTCGCTGAGGCGTCAGCCAGCGCGCTTGGTACACAGCACGCGCTCCAGAACTAAATCGACGTGCAGCAAACCGTGGCTGCATGACCCGTCAGTGACAAGATTGCCAACACCAGGGTAGTTCAGGCAAACGGCCTGCAAGGCCACCCGGACGCTGCGATGTGCAGTCTACAGGGCGCCATGCTCAACAGTACAGCAAACAACACCGCAACAGAATTAATGTGCAATGCGCCTAGACGACTCAGCTCGCCAACTACACAGAATCTAAAAGGCAGTAACTACAGGGATGCCGGGGTGCAGCGTGGGCGGCACCGTGCCGTCACATTAAGACCCGCTAAGGCTGCGGCGGTACGGCAGCGGGACACCGTACTGGAGCGGTGCAGCGGGCTGGTCCGCGGCGGCGGGCAACACATCGGCGATGTTGTTCAGCAGCACCTGCGCCTTGAGCAGGTTTATGACCTCCGACCAATGAAAGCCGTCGTGCGTCAGCGGGGCAGCCTCAGTAGGCAACTCCATGACCAGCGCCTCCGTCATGTTGAAAACGTCCACCTGCGAAGCAAGACTTGTGTTACGGGAGACCCGGCCAGGCGTCGGGCTGTGGGGTAGCAACCGCTGAGCGGTTCAACCACTGCTCAAGGCCGCAGGGCTCAACTGCAGTGCAGGTGGGGCCGCACCACGTGCGCTGGGCCGCAGTGGCCCGCCTCAAACCAGGAGCGCATGCCCTCGTTGAACTTGCGGATGTGGCGCTGGCTCTCCAGCGGGTAGCCGATGTGGTGGATGCTGTTGAGCCGCTGGTGCGTGGTGACCCACCACAGCCGGCAGGCATTGGGGTGCTCCACTGCGTACGTGCACACCTCGTCGCGCTGCATCATCGCCGTGTAATGCGGCAGGCTGTTGCGGCCTCTGCCGGGGTCCTCGCTCAAGCTGACCCCTGCGTGCCCAAGCGCGCACGCATATAAGCCTTTGCTACGTGCCTGGCCTGGCTGTCTGTGCATACCTGTCACCCTGCTGAAGGTCGTCGCCCTTCCTCTTCTGCAAGCCTCACGCGAGAACAGGCACTTCCTTTGAGGTAAATAGCAGCCACACCGCGGTGCCTCAGCCAAGCGCGGTTCATGCACTGCAGGTCTCCTGCGCTCGGCGTGATCGCACCCTCGATCGGGTGGTTGCCGACGCTGTAGAGCACAAGGCGGCCGCGCGCTTTCTCGCCGCATACAGATTCCAGCGGAGGCGCGCCCCACTCATAGCTCACTTTCAGCGCGCCGCCGCACGCCTCCATCTTCAGGCGCAGTTCCAGGCGACAGCGCTTCTCCTCAAACTGCAGGTTGTAGTCGCAGTTGCGCGTGCCGGGCAGCAGCGCGCCGTCCTTGTAGTTGCCTGCACCCGCAGCGTGTCAGGCCCATGGTTTGCGAGGCTGCCGGCGAGCACACTCACAGCAGCTGCGCACCTGTGAGGGTGAGGACGAGGCCCTCGTACAAGTGGCGCATGAAGCTGTCGCCGTAGAACTCCACAGCCTTGATGCCCTTGCTGGCAAACGCTGCGCAGCCGTCCTCGGCTCCATACTCATGTGGGGTGGCCCAGGTCAAATTGCTGCCCACGCACAGCAGCTTATCCCTGCACGTCTGCTCGCTCTCTGCAGGCACCCACTCTCCTGCCGCGGGCGACCCGCTAAGCAGCAGCAGCAGCGCGACTGCGCATGCTGCGGCCAAGCAGCCACCCATGGGCAGCCTCCCAGCTGCCCGGCCAGCCAAGAGTTGTGTTAAGCAAGGCCCTCTTGGCACTAAGTGACTGGCAGGTTAAAGGATGCACAGGTCCGCCCCTCTTTCAGGCTTTGGATGTGCTCAGCACAGCAGCAGGTATGCAGGCTGGTGCTGGAGCAAGCTGGAGCAGTGCGACCAAAAGATCTGAGCTGTTCTCGATCACAGGTGTGCAGGTCTGGCGTGAAACACGAAGTACCTGCTCACAAAGTGGTCACACACGCACTCTGCACGAAGATCGAAGAAGTTCAAATTGATAGGGTCCAACTGATTAACTAATAGTGCTCCGGTAGATGGCAGGTGCAGCATGCCGGCCTGGCAGCCCGCGCTGCTCGACAACCTTTTCCCAAACGCAAACTCGTGCATTCCTATTTGCTTTGCCAAGCACGATCGGCACCCCTGCATTCAGGCTACCAACGGGCGCTGCCCTGGGCTGTCTGCACTGAGCTTCTCGTCAGCAAAGGAGCTGTGTGCTGGTGTAACTGCCGAGCTCAGCGCTTCCCAGCCCCATCTCCATGCGCATATGTTTGCCAACATGGGCAAGGCCTGCCTGCGCTCAGTGAGCAGCGGGCCTGCCGCTGCCTGGCGGCAGGGCAGCCGTGTTTTGGCGCAGCAGCGAGCTCGTGGCTGCGCTGCTCGAATGTACTTGCCCGATTGGGGCAGTGAGGCATGACTAGAGCATACATAATGTGGACGGCACGCTTTGCAAGCACAGTGCTTGTGTTCTCCACCAGCCTATCATGCGTACCCGCCGCAAAGAGCTGCTGCCGCATTATGCAGTGCGTTTTAGCAAGACCAAGAGGACAAGCCTATGACGAGGCGTTGCATACGACACGGCACAAGAGGCTACCCAGAAAATGCCCAGCCTGCCCTGCAGGGCGCAGCGGCCCGCAGCTCAGCCATGGACAGCGCGGCTGCAGAGTGAGTCCAGTTGCAGCTGCGCCCCAGACGGGCTGGCCACCCCACCGCACTGTGCCAACCCAAGAAGTGGCACGGCCAAACACCATGCCCAGGTATCAGAGCTTGCCAAGGCGGCGCCGCTGCAGCGGCGCAGCGCGCCGGAGCGCGGCCGGGGGCAACGCCTCAGCGATGTTGTTCAGCAGCAGCTGCGCCTTGAGCAGGTTGACGACCTCGGACCAGTGGAACCCGTCGTGCGTCAGCGCGGCGGCCTCGTCCGGCCACTCCCCGACCAGCGCATTCGTCATGTTGAAGACGTCCACCTGCGGAGCAGGGCTCAGTCAGGCCGGGGGCGGTGAGCTGGTGTGACATGGGGCGCAAATGCTCAGAGCGCCGCGCAGCGCCTCACCACATGCGACGGGCCGCAGTGGCCGGCCTCAAACCACATGCGCATGCCCTCGTTGAACGTGCGGATGTGGTGGTGGCTCTCGAGCGGGAAGCCGATGTGGCGGATGCTGTTGAGCCGCTGGTGCGTGGTGACCCACCACAGCCGGCATGCGTCCGGGTGCTCGATCGCGAACTGGCACACCTCGTTGCGCTGGATCATGGCCGTGTAATGTGGTATGCTGTTGCGGCCGCCGCCCGGGTCCCCGCTCTTGTCGACCGCTGCGTCCCCGGCACCCCAGACGTGTCAGGAATGTAGCCTGACCTTGCTGCCGCAGCGGCTCCACACCGGGCCTTAGGCAAAGCTGAGTCTCCTCTCTGACCTGTGCATGGCTCACAACATGGCCGAACGCTTTCCCTCGGCATGGTATGCCTCAATGATGCGGCGTATGATTTATAAGGCATGGCAGAGCATATCCCGTGGTCCGCACACTCAAGCGGATGGTTGCCAACGCTGTAGAGCGCGAGGCGGCCGCGCGCAGCCTCGCCGCACACCGCATCCATGGGCGGCGCGCCCCAGTCGTAGGTCACGTTGAGGGCGCCCCCGCACACCTCCATCTTCAGAAGCAGCTCCAACCGGCAACGCTTCTCCTCAAACTGCAGGTTGTAGTCGCAGTCGCGCGTGCCGGGCAGCATGGCGCCGTCCTTATAGTTGCCTGCACGGCAGCACGCCAGACTCAGGTGCGGATGATCACAACTGACCAGGCTGCTGGTCACAACAACCAGCGCTTCACAGTCAGCGCCCAAACTGGGGAGTGCAATATCAGCGACCAGGAGGCCTTGATGGGTTCAGGTGGCTCACTTGCCCCAGCTCGAGCACAGCCTGCCCTGGCTCGAAAAAGAGCAGCAGGTTGATCAGGAACGACAGCCAAAGCACTCCTCCAGCAGCGCGTTGGCCCGCTGTGGCGTTTGAGCAGCGCGCCTGTGAGGGTGAGGACGAGGCCCTCGTACATGTGGCGCATGAAGCTGTCGCCGTAGAATTTTATGGCCGTGAGGCCCTTGCTGGCGATCGCCCTGCAGCCGTCCTCCGCTCCATACTCGTGCGCAGTGGCCCAGGTCACGTTGCTGCCCACGCACAGCAGCTTTTCCTCGCACGTCCGCGCACTGGCTGCCGGCACCCACTCTCCCGCCGCGGGCGACCCCGCAAGCAGCAGCAGCAGTGCAAGCGTACACGCTGCGGCCAAGCAGGCTCTCATCTCCCAGCCGCCCGGGCCGGGCCACAAGCTGGTTCAGCCAAGATGCTGCTTGCGATCAAAGCTGAGCTGCCGGTTGAAGTCGCAGTCTTGCTCCTTCCCGAGGCTCGACTGAGCTCAGCACTGCAGCAGGTATGCAAGGTCGAGGTCAACTGCAGATTTGCCGATCGGCTTCGCACGCTTGCTGTGAGTTTTACGTTGAGCAGCGCAGCGCGAAGTTCCAAACGTTCAGCTCAGCGGTAAGATCACTAATGGGAGTTCATCGGGTAGAGCGCAGATAGAAGTCCCACCGTATATAGGCAGGCAGTTTGCACGGCGTCTCGTCACGGGGAAATCCTTGTAAGCTGCAGTAGTGCTTCACAGAGGAGCAACAGTCATGCATGCAGTTTCAGTCGTGCATGCAAATTCAGCTGGTGGCCTTGGTCTGCATGCCGATGTCTCTTCAGTGTGTGCTACAACACCATGGCACTCGAACCAAGGCTTTGTACACAAGGTGAAGCTTGCAAAGTACGGTATTCAGGCCAGGGCGGCCAGACAGACGTCTCACAACTCATAGTAAGATACATCACTAAGTCACTGCCGTGCCTCGAGCGTGCACTGCCACCTGCCTAGTCACGACTGGCGCCACTCAGATCCAGGAACTTTGCCAACACGTAGAGGTTGTCCGCATACAGCTTCTCCCGCAGCTTTGCGGTGACTCTGGCCTTGACCTGCGACTGCGCGCCAAGGCGAGTTGCGTCAGGTAGCTGCCAGGCCACACAGCTGGCAAACTAGGCAGTAAGCAGCCGCTGCCACAGCAGAGCTGCAGATCACATCCTCCCAGGTGCTTGCTGTGCTGCGTAGAGCATTTGTGGTCACCGCCCAGCCCTGCTCATATGAGGAATTAAACGTTTATGCAGCACAGTCCGCCTGCCACTTCCTGGAACAGGCTTGGATAGCGTCCTGCCGTGGGCAGCCCGGGCCGGTCAGGGCAATGCACACCTCGCTGCTGTGCGCGGCGATGCGCGACACCGCGACGGCCAGGCGCTCGTCGGCCGTGGTCTCAAACACCGCGCGCGGCGGCAGGTACGAGTACGCCTGCAGCAGTGCCGCGTCCGCCAGCAGCGGCGTGCCGCAGATGACGGCGGCCGCGACCGAGGAGGACGCCTTGCGCGTCAGGTACACCGGCGAGGCGAACGCCGGCAGCACCGCCAGCGCGCCCTGGATTGCGCGATAGTACTCCTGCCACGCATGCGAGCAGGCCCTCAGTTGACAGGTGCGCCAGGAAATCACGAGCAACAGCGCTGCCAGCAACAGCATTTGCCCCTAACGTCATGTTGCTGGCTTGGCGGACGCGCGCATAGGTTTTGCATGCAGGCAGACTTGCCGCCGCCTGACACTTCACACGCGAGGTAGTTTTTTTCTTCCTGGCCCTCTGTTAGACAGTTTGAAATTCCTGGGCATGCAGACAGGCCACGAAGGGAGCAGCATGACCGGGAGGATGGCTGCACGCCTTGTAGCTGAGCGACACGCGCTTTGCAACCTTGTCCTCGAGTATGGCGGGAATCGCCAGGTCGCCGTAGCCGATGAGCGTGAGCACCACGCCCGGCGTCTGCATGAGCTCCGGCGACTCCAGGATGCTCTCAAAGACCGCTGAGTAGTTGCGCCTGCACGCAAAAGCAGGGCACGTCATGACCTGGCTCGGGTCCTCCATTGCTGGCTACAATATTGCAGTCAGCGTGCGCACATGCAGAGCTGCTGCCCACACACCCATGCACGCATGCCCTCGATATCTGCAAATGCTCATGGCCTGAGCGCTCACCGGTGCCCCTGCAGGTTGCCCTGCAGGACAAAGCCCTGCCACAGAGCGTCGGGCGGCAGGCCCGTCTCGATCGGAAACACCGGGACAAACACGTCCACGCGCGGCGCCTCCCAGCCCAGCTCCCGCAGCGCGGCCTCCAGCCCGACGGCAGTGTGCGGCGCAAGCGACAGGAACTGCGTGTCGGCGTCCTTCAGCAGGCCCAGCAGGTGCGTGTAGTCTGCGCGCGGCGCCCGCTTCAGTCCTGCTCTGGCGGCGCGCTGAGCACAGCGCACGTGCATGCAAACGGTGGCGGCAGCGCACCGTTGCGCAGCAGCTCCTGCGAGTTGTGCACCACAAAGACCAGCTTCTGGCCCGGGCACTTGTTCGCGAGCTGCTCCGCGATCTGGCCGTGCTGGTCCGGGAAGGTTGCAAAGACCACCGCTCTGTAATCGCAGGCCGACGGCAGGAAGTTGTCGTACTCCTGGAACGGCACATCATACCTGCGACGCCGGCGGCGCGCAACCTGACTTGTCGCGCCAGAGCGTCAGGCGCTCAGAGAGCGGGTACTCACAGGGCCCTACCAGCCGCTGATGATTTCTTCTATGCCGGAGGTAGTGCTGGTCAGAACGTGCGCGCTGACGTTGACATTAGCCTGGACGAGGGACCACAGGAGTGCGCAGTACACCTCCGTGTGGAAGCCCACGCCGTTGATGACCGCAACCGCAGGCCCGCTCCTCCTAGCCAGAGCGGTCGCTGGCCTGCTGTCATCCAGCGGCCCCCTCAGCCTGGTAGCGCTCACATGCACCGCCGCAAGGAGCACAGCTGTTAGCGTCAGGCGGCGCATTGCTCAGGGCTGCATGTGCCTGTACTTCTTCAAAACTGCGCGCAGCACTTGCTGCGGCGCTCTGCACCTTGGTCGGAGGGCGCAGCGAAGCGAAGTCTGGCGCGAAGTTCAAGCATACCCTAACCGATTGGCTTTGGATTCAAAAGGAATATAATCAGCTGTTGAGCATGTCTTCGTACGGGGTGTGCAGCGAGAGCCCTGCGGAGAGGTTGCTTTCGGGTATGCATGCCGCCCATGTATCATGCGGAGGCTGTCCACAGCCCTATCACAGGATCAAAAAGCTGCACAACCCATCCCATAAACCCAGCAGCGCACGGCAAGGCTGGAGCCTAGGCAAACCAACGCATGGCCCTTTTAAGTCTCTTCCGGCCGCAAAGTGCCGTTCCGGGCATGCTGCTGACAGCATGTCCCGTCACAGCTCCGCCACCTTGCTTCTGTGGGTTAACATGCACTGTCAGGTTGTGCCCCACATTGGCTTCAGTGGGCTCTTAGCATGTGCACCGTACCCACAGCGCTTGCATCCATCCACAATGCTTTCCTTCCGCGTCGGCGCCCGCCATTCGCGTCACGCAAAAGTCTGGTTTTGAGATGCACAGGCTGCATAGCAGCGCCAACACAACGGCTCCATATGCGGAAATTTTGTGTGTCACGTGACAAACATGAGCAGCGCCTGGTCGCACATACATGGCCCGAGCACAGTGCGGTAGACTCCAAATACCATGTGTCAATAGGCGTATGTGAACATGCTGGCCATGCCAGTCCGCAAGCAACACGTTGCTGTCATGTGGCTATGCTGCTTGTAATGGTAGCCTGAACTTCAGTACAAGGGCTGCCTTGCAGGCCTTGCCAGAGCTCCTGAGGCAGCCAGCAGCATGAGCAAGCACGCTGTTGACACGGCTGTGGCTCTGCCAGTATCGCTTCTGTATGCAAGTCATGTGATGGAGTGTAGCTCCTGTGTTGAAGTCATGTGATAGAGTCTAGCTCCAGTGTGTAAGTCATGCTATGGTCATGCTATGGAGAGCGAGAGCGGAGCATTGACAACCGTGAGGAGCAAATGGTGGAAACAAATGCTATTTCATGCCGGATTTTTGTGTCGCCCATGCAGTCCATGGGCACCACAGAAACCGCTGCAGGGCTGCACGCAAGCAGAACAAATCAATACCAACAAAGAATCGTGCTTTAAAAGCCAAAAAGCCTCCGCCGTGTAATCCTCTGCTTGTGGAAGTCGTACTCAAACGGCGGATGCACTTTGTCAAAGTACGCCCGGATCTGTGCATACCAGTCCCGCTTCCCTGCAGACCGCACACACGGCACGCTCGCGACACGTCCAG
>JAABUV010001321.1_pt1 | contig 35935 bp, 58 predicted proteins | sample 5559971 | NCBI WGS metagenome assembly JAABUV01 (sample SAMN10711881, study PRJNA513362) | rock metagenome | isolation source: Antarctica rocks | place: Antarctica: Victoria Land, Knobhead nord | collected 2015-12-19
CATAGCTGCGGGCTGGGGCCGCAGGCGCTCCCAACCAAGAGATTGGGAGTGAAGCTTGCTCCGTTGGGGACGCTGCAGTACCCCTGGTCTTCATCATCCCTATGCTGATGTTGAGGTAGGCATATAGTGTGCGCCGTATGCAAAGGCAGCTGGTTTGCTGGGAGGAGCCTTTGTGCGCACTGCGCGGGCGCGCCTTTTGAAAAGCGCCGGGGCAGTTATACCATTGCACGGGCGCGCATTTTAGAGCGCCCGCTGGGCTATGGCCAGTGCAGCACCGCGGCCCCAGGAGGCAGGCGCAACATGGCCAGCCGCAAAGCTAGGACTCCAGCCTGGGATGATCTTTCCATCAAGCGACGCTATGAACCTGGCTGATGCAGGGCCCCAAAATCTCCTGATGACATGATGGAAGGAAAGAGTGCAAGGGTATACTCAAGAGGTGACTGGCATGTGCCCATGCTGTGTAACTTCTGCCGTAGCAGACCATGCGATGGAGCGCCCTTGCTATGGCAGGGCGTGTCGCAGCAACAGAGTGAGGTCAGCGCACAGACAGCAAGGCTGCCACTCTGCTCAGTCGCGCTAGGCAATGCACATCACCTGCTGCGAGGTTTCTTCAACTAGCTGGCACTGCTACATAATGACACAGACATGTGGTGCGCACACACAAAGACAGATCAGCTGCTGCGCTGAGCGGCACGCCGCGAGCAGCGGCCGCGCCCCGCCGGGCCTGGCCGCAATGCTACTACGTGCACCGAACGCGAGGACGCGGCTGCCCCAGGCGCTACATGTAGAGCAGGTGCACGCTGAGCGGCAGCACGAACGGCTCCAGCACGCCGCGCGCCAGGAAGTAGCAGCCGGCGCCGAGTGCGATGCTGATCGGCAGCGCCGGCAGCGCCTTGCGCGCGAGCGCGAGCAGCAGCAGCGTCGCGCCCAGGCCGGCCACGATGCCCAGGTAGGCCGCGAAGGCGGCCAGCATGTCGTACATCGCCGCGCGGCCGACGAGCACGCTGTAGAAGATGAAGTCGCCCATGCCGAGCTTGATGCCGTCCGGCAGGCCGAGCTCGGAGGCGTCCTCGTCGTCGCCGGCGTCGCCGGCCGGCGCGCCGGCCGCGGCCGCGCCGCGCGTGCCGCCTGCGCGCGCGGGGAGCGCCCGGTCGCTGACCGGAGGGGGGCGGCGTGGCGAGCGCGGGACCTGGCGCCGGGGGCTGGCGGCGGCCCGTCGGGCTGGCTGTGCAGGTGCTGCGCCGGCTGGTACCTGCTTGGGGAGGCCCGGACTTGTCACGCTATGTCTGCCTCGGTCAGAGCGGCACTGGCGCGGAGGGCACGACATGCGGACTTGGGCGCACCGTGCGCCGGCAGCAGAGGCTGCTCCGCATCCTCCTCTGCAGCGGCGCCGCCGTCGCCGCCAAAGCGCCACTCTGACGGCGCTCCGGGTGGCGGCGCGGCCTCCGAGCCTAAGCCGGTCGTGGCGCCCGTGCCAAAGTCGGCTGGCAGGGCGGGCGGCGGCTGCGTGCCGCTCCTCGCGCCTGCGCCACCGCCGCCGGCGCCGGCGCCAGCGCCGGTGCCCGGCTCGGGCACCGCCGCCCTGCCGCCCGCATACCCGGCCCCTGGCGGCGCGTCGCCGGGATCCAGGCCCCCTGCTGCCCTGCGACCCTCGCCCGCCGCCCGTTCCGCGGCCGGCAGGGCCCCGCCCGGACCTGCACCCTGATGCCTGGGTCCTGCCGCCCGGCCGCCCTCGACCGCCGCCCGCGCCCCGCCCGGCGGAGCCCTGCCCAAAATTGCGGCCTGGCCGGCAGGCTCCGCTGGCCCCCTCGCCGCCTCCCCCCACGCCCGTTCCGCAGGCGGCCCTGCCTCGCGGGACCCTCCGTGTCCGCGTGCAGCTGCATCCTCTGCGGGAGGCGCCGCAGCGGCCACGCCCAGCGGGACCACCTGGCACGGAGCACAGCCGGTGTGCATCACAGGCGCTGCGCACACATGCGCGGGATGCGCCCATAGCCAGCATGGGCGCAGAGCAAGCCTGTCTGCACTTTACGCAGGTACCGCATTGCAGGGGCCGACCCAAGCAGGAATGCAGTCCAGGGACTGGATGCTGCGTATATGCGCTCACCGGCGTGACGGCCGCGGCAGCCAGCGCGGTCGCGGACGACGCTGCGGCCGGGCGCACGCCCGCTCCGGCCGCGCCGGCGGCCCGGCGCCCGCCGCGCGCGTCCCGAGGTGCGCGCCCCTGCGCCGCCGAGGCAGGCTCATGGCCTCAAGCGCAAGCGCTAGCCGAGTGTGCCGGCCTCTGCGATCTTCCCCGTCAGAGACACAGGAGGGCAGGGCAGCAGGGCGCGCGGCACTGCATGGCTTGAGCGCGGCGCAGTGCTCGTGCGGACACGCCGGCGCGCACCACAGGGCGGCCCTCGTAGATGAGCGCCGGGATGGACTCCTCCCGCTCCTGCGCAAGCTCGACCAGTACCTGCGCCCGGCCGGGCCGCGCATCACGCCGGACCGGCACCCGTGTCGAGCCCTCAGCATGCGGCGGCCTGCGTGTGAGCGCAGCGGAGCACCGCGGCACCGCCGACGACGCCGGCCCCGCATGGCTCGACGGCGATGGCACACGGCTCACGCGCGCTGCTCGGCTGTGAACTCGAACGCGCACACTGTGCGCGCCAGCGTCACATCTTGCACACAGACGCGCGCGTCACGCGCCGCCGGCCGGCCGCGCACCTTGAGCGGGCCGACGGGCGACAGCACGGCCCACAGGTCGTACAGCGCCATGCCGAGCAGCAGCACCCAGGTGGTCCACTCGGGCACAAAGGTGAAGATGTACGCGGTCACGACGCCGACGACCACCAGGTAGCCCTGCTTCAGGCCCAGCGGCGCCGGCCAGAAGAACAGCGCGGTCACGCCCACGACCTGCGCACGCGCGCGCGGGGACCTGGGCGCGCGCGCGCAGGTACCTGGGCGCGTGCTAGACGGTCTGCCCAACCAGACGCAGCCACCCAACCGCGCACGCTCGGAAGAGCGCAGGCGAGCGGGGCTGCGACGCGGCACGCCGAGGCCAGGCCTGGCCTGACGCTGACGGCATGGCACAGCGCTCGCGCGGCTGGCGGCCATGGCGCATGGCGCTTGACGTGAGCATGCCCTGGGAGCAGTTTGCAAGGGCTCAGCGACAGCGAGTGCAGGACGGACGCCTGCGGGCGCCAGGCGCGCCGCAAAGTTGTACAGGATGAAGGTGAATGACACGGCGTCCAGCGCCAGCCCGAGCCGGGCGACCAGCTGCAGCGCGATGAGGCCCGTGAGCGTGAAGAAGATGCTGAAGCCGGCGAACGCCATGTAGCCGTAGATAAAGCGCGTGCACTGCGGCGCCACCGCGCCCGAGCGTCGGCGCCGCGGACCTCAGCCGCCCCACTCCGGGCAGCACTCCCGCAACAGCTCACTCCCGCAACAGCTCAATATGAGGTGTCATTTGGCGTCCAGGAGGGCCTGAGGCAGAGGCGCCCGCACCCGGTACTTGAACAGCAGGAACAGGCCGAAGGTCATGATGATGACCGCGGCAATAAACACGCCTGCACGGCAGCACACGCTTCAGCACGCCTGCAATGTGGCGCACGCAGCTCGCGCTTCACGGCGGTGCGGGGGACAGGCGCGCGCCTGCATTCTCCAGCGCCCCCTCAAACTTGGTTGTCGCGGAGTCTGAGGGCTGCGCAGCACATGCGTGGGCTTCAGGGCGGCTGGTGGACAGCCCAGCTTGCCGTCTTGCCAGGGAGGGCGTGCTGTCAGGGGAGCGCGGTGCTGCGCTGGATAGAGCACGCCTTTGCCACGCTTACCTTTTCGTCGTAGCTTATAGTAGCAAGGCGCATCACGGCGGAGTTGGAGGCGCCGCTCGGGTTGAGGATGCGCACGAGCAGCACTGTAATTGCGATGCATATCGTGACGGGCGCGACTATGCCTGCGCTCGGGGCGCGTTGTGCCTCAGCGCTTTGCAATTGCGTTGCTTCACAAGCGTGTCTCCAGGGGTGGCTTTCACCTGTCACCTCCTGGCCCAAGTCGTCGAGGATGCTGTGCTCCATGGCGCGCAGCGCAGCACTGAGCGTCGGCCTGTGCTACAGGTCCACAGCGAAGGCGTGTGCTGGCGCCAGGTGCCAGCGCTATGCCATGACTGGTCGCTCGGTGACTCCAAGTGGGTGTTGCTACCTTCATCTCTGGCCAGAGTGACCATGGTACACTCAGCCCCATGGCCCCTGGGGGGCCCATGCATGGGAAAGCTTCTTTGCAGTAGCACCTGCATGAGCTTGCAAAGTGCTTCAGCCAACCTGTAAATGCATACACTGCATGTCCAGTCTGGTGAAGGCAGCCGGCTCAGGAGGACGCAAGAGTTGACTACATCCTTCCAGTCCTAGCCTGCACCCGACCGGCACTTGCCCGCACATGAAACACTTTTTTGAAAACAGTAAACCATTTGCCGGCACATGACCGGACAAAAAGCAAACAGACAGGCAACTGCAGCCACGGCATGGCAACGCGCTGCCACCGGTCGTTGCAAACAACCCTTTGCTGGCAGGTCCTAGGCAGGCCGCTGGTCAGGAGGCACTGGGGCGCTTGCACAGTGTGCAATGCACACTGAACAGCCTGCAGAGTCTCACGACTTTGGCCCAGACACTATGCTTTATACACCCCACGCTTTCGCACGGCGCCGCGGCAGCTCAAATTAGGTCAAGCATCGTCACAAAGGCACACGTGCTGCCTCCGCCTCTGAAGCACAGATGCGCCTGCAAGTGCCAGCACACGACCATGCTCAGACAACTGACAACTGTGAAGCAACAACATACAGCATATCAACATATGGCCGAGCTTGCACACCAGAAAGGTTTAAATTGAGCAGACTTATAAGTGGCTGATGTGTGCTCTTCAGCGCAAATACAGTATTGCGCATCACTTCCAGTGTTGTGTCACAAAAAATTGGGTCCATTCCGCCCCCTTCGCAGCCTGGTGCCCCCGCCGGCGTCCCCCCTGTGGCCCCTGCGGCCCCTATGACCAGCTCATAACTTCAGTGCATGCATTGGTGCCTCACCTGTGACTTCCGGGGCTCCCCGCATGGCGCCGATCCGTCAGGCCGCCCGCGCACATGTCACGCTGCCACGCTCGGCGCGCGCGTCACGCCCCCTCCCTCAGGCGCCGCCGTTTCTGCGGGAACACGGCCCACCAGGCCTCCGGCAGCGGCCGCACGGTGCCGAACTCGGCAGACCACTCGCCGTACCTGACGCCTCTGTCCCCTGCAGCCCGCGCGCTTCCACTGGCAGCCTCTGCTGCGCCCAGGTCATGCGCGCCGCCGGGGCCGTCGGCCTCTCCTTCAGGCCGCGGCTGCCCGGCGGCGGCAGCGCCACAGGCCTCCGCGCCGTCGCCGGAGGCGCCTGCCTGCCGGGCTCCAGCCTCGGCGCTTGGCGGCGCGCCAGGCGATTCGGAACCAGCAGGCGCCGAGCCGGGGGCGGCCTCCGCCGCAGCCGCGATGCGCATGGTCTCAACGAGCGCACGCGCGCCGGCGCCCGCCTCCGCCCGGCCGCCTCCCGCGGCTAGCCCCGCAGCCGGGTCTTCCTCCGCTGCTGCCCCGGGGCCGCCTGCCGCGGCCTGCAGCGCGGCGAGCGCCGCGCCGCAGAACGCGCTGCGGGGCCCCAGCACGAAGGCGGCGACGCGCGCGCGCGCGGCCAGCCCGGCCGCGTCGCGCGCGGCGGCCGCATCCGCTTCCACGCGCAGCTGCTCGTGAGGGGGGTCGCCCTGTGTCGGCGGGGCGCCGCCTGCGGACGCCGCGCTGGGGCCGCCAAAGTGGTAGCAGCCCCACCACGGGCGCCGGTCCGCGACAAGGCCGCACATGCGCGCCCATGCGCCCGGCGTGCCGCTCGCACCCATGCGCGCCCCATCCGGGGCCTGGCGGCCGCGGCTGCCGGCGCCCGCGGCCTCGGCCTGCGCCCGCGCACAGGCCTCCAGCGCGCCGGCCAGCGCATGCCACGCCGCGTTTGCAAGCGCGCCCTCCTCGTCCGCATCCGGCGCATCGCCCGGAGCCCCGGCAGGGTCAGGACGGCAGGCGGGCCCGCAGACGTCCAAGTAGAGGAGGCAGGCCTCCGCGATATCAGCGTGCGGCGGCGCCGCGCTCGCACCCGCCGCGCGCAGCAGCGCCGCGAGCGCGGCGCCCGCGCTCGGGTCGCAGCGCAGCACCGCCAGGTAGGCCTCGATTGCGTCGCCGCGCGCGTCGGCGTCGGCAGGGGGCTGCCGCCCGGCGGCCGTCCCAGGGCTGTGTGGCGCCGCCCGCGGCGCCCGCCGCCCGGACGCGAGCAAGAGCAGCGCGTGCAGCGCGGCCGCGTCGGCGTCGCCGGGTGCGGCCACGCGCGCGGCCGCCGCGGCCGCCGCCGCCTGCGCGTGCTGCCCGCCCGCGCACAGCAGCTGCGCGGCCCCCGACGATGCTCAGCGCCCGCTCCGCCAGCGCTGGCGCTTTGCTGGCGGGACGCTACATGGCAGTTGCGCCTTGCAGTGCGCCTTGCACTGCTCGGCAATCAAGGTACCGACTCGCGCGGCGCTGGTTAGGGTAGCCTAGGGCACCTGCCTGCGCGAGCACGTAGGACAGCTCGGTCGCGGCCGGGCGCAGGGCGAGCGCCTCGCGCAGGTGCGCCACCGCGCCGCGCCAGAACTCGGCGGCCTGGCGGCCCGCGCGCGCGCCCGCCACGGGGTCGTGCGCGAACCAGTCCAGCTCGGCGCCTCCACCTGCGCCAAGCGCAGGTGCATGAGCGACCTGCACACTAAGTGTGAAAAACTTGGCGGGGCGATGCAGGAGTGCATGGGCTGGCGCCTCGGTTGTGCTGGTCAGTGGTGCTGCATGAGGTTCTGACGGTGCGCTCGCTGTCAAGCGTGTAGCAGCGAGGCACCCAGCATGCAAACTGCTGACGAGCATCCTTAATACACCGCACAACCTACCATCTCAGCCCCGGCAGCACGAGCATGGCAGCCCACTTGCAAAGCCCAGCATGCCCTGCATAGCCAGGGTACTTTTGCGGAGGTGTTCTTGGGGCCACCTTGAGTTTTCAACATGCCATGCGCACGGCCAGCACATATGAAGCACCGTCTGGGTGACAACCCAAAGCATGCATACGCGGACGGCCGCACCGGGCATGTCGGCGGCGGCGGCGCGCTGCGCAGCGGCCCACTGCGCGTGGCGCAGCATGCCCTGCGTGGCCAGGCAGTGGAAGCGCGCGTCCGCGGGGAGCGGCTGGCCCGGCAGCTCGCACAGGGCGTCGTACGCCTCCTCAAAATTATGCGCCTGGTGCATACTCCAACCTCAGGTCAACACGCATGCTCCCAAAACACAAGTGTCAGGATGCGCGAGTTGCAGGGCAGGTGGTGCGCAGTCCGACATCAGGCCAACCCGCCTGCCCCCACCATGACCAGTGACAGGACGCGCGGATCGCAGGGCGAGTGACAGTGCATAGCGGTGGTCACAACACTCAGCTACACTACCTCTACTTTCATCTTCACCTGAGCTAGCCCTGCAGGCAGGAGCGCAGCCGTGCGGACATCATGCATGCGCGCGCCTGTATCAGAGCAGCCACCAGCGCCGCCTGAGCGGCCTCCGCTTGGTTTCCCTTCCCCAGGTGGGCCTGCAGCATCGGGACTGCACCTCTCAGCACGCCGATGGCATGCTGGCAGTGCACGGCCGCTATCTGTCTGCACCGCTTACCCATGCCTAATGCCCGCTCGCATGCAATGTAGGAGTACGGGCCAGGTACCATCGCAGTCAGCAAGAAAAGCGTGCAGCAGACAGCCAAACTACCCAGCCGCAGCTAGAGCGCACATGCAAACCGCATGGAACCCTTATTGTGCCGCTACTCCATCTCTGGTCAAGGCATCCCAACCAGTTGAGGTGTCATCACCAGATCACAAGATGCATTGCGACACATCACTGCAGCTGCCAAGTAAAACCCTAGGTGTTGCATGCTGTGCAGGTGCGCTGAGCATGCCTTTATGCGCCGGGCGAAATGCTGCGTGCGGTGCAGTGACGGTGGCTGCGGGCCCTGCCGCAGGGCCTCCAAGCCCCCAAGCAGCGCCTGGCCCCGTCGAGACTCTGGGTCAACCCTGCAGCTGCCAACTTCGCTGGTACGCGCAGGGTCCTGCTCCCACCAGCAGCGCCTTCACTCTTAGTTGAGTCAAGCCACGCTTTGTTGGTTGAGTCAGCGAGGAGTGCCGTGTGCAGAAGCATGAAGCACTGCTGCTCCTGGCTGGCGCAGTCAGGCACTTGCCGAGGCTGGCGGGCCTCCCTGGAGCAGTCGTTGCTATATAGTACATGTGCAGAGCAGGGACGGCGGTCTCACGTGCACGAGCAGGAGCGTCGCAGCGGCGCCTGCCGCGCGTGCAGAGTCGTGCTGCAGGAGCGCCTCGTGCAGCGCGGCAAGAAGGTTGTCCGAGTGCTGGCTCCGCCAGCCCTGCAAGCGCTTTGAGTCAGCGACAGCGTACACGCTGACAGGCAAAACGCTGATGCAAAGTGCTGTGCCGCAGCACCTGTGCAAGTGATGGCTTGGCATAGGCCGGCCCGCGGTAGGGATGCGGCGCCTCCGGGCCATTGTCTGGCTCCTCGTCCTCATCACTGGCGGACATACTCGCGTCCGCTGGTCTCTCCTAAGTGACACCCCTCGACACATCTCAATCCAGGATGCACCCGTTTCAAGGCAATTGAAAGGTGGAAGGCTTTTGGGTAGCTGGAGCAAGTCGCGACCAAGGCGAGCTGCATCGGAGTGCCAGTGGCTGTGCAGACGGTAGGCTGCGCTGCAGTTCCTTGCTGGTGGAGCAGAGCCCGAGGCGCAGGCTCGACGTGCACGGCCTTGACTGGCATAGCACGGGCCGTTGACCGCGCAGGTAGGACGTGCCACAGTTCCTGAGGACCTGTGCGTGGTGGTCGCACAGCGAGGGAACTCGTGAGCATCCTTGAGCAACAGCGCATCAGCATCAGCCACGACCTCACTTTGCAAAAGCGCAAGCATGGTGAGCCAACAGTAGTCCCTTTTTGATAGCAGTGTTGATGTGCGCGCTGGAGAGTGGCAAAGATGCACTGTGTTTGCAGCGCATGCACACAGTCTTATCTGCCTGGTATGACTACTCGCTGTGCATCTGCGCAAGCAAAGTGCATGTCCTGCGCCTGCAGTGCGGTAAGAGACGCGAGGCGTCAGGATCACCCTGCTACTGACTCGCCTGACTGTGTGAAGGCGATCACAAAGAAGGACCTGGTCAACGCGAAAAAGCTGGTGGCAAAGTATGCTGTGAAGGAGGCTCCCATCAAGGTGTGCGCTGTGTGGCTGCTGACCTGGCTGCAGCTATGCACTGAGCATTGAGTCAAAGCGTGCCTGGAGTTGACTGACGCACTGCTACTGCAGCCGCTCATAAAAAAGAAACAGTCGCGAAGCAAGAAGCGCGCGCGGGAAGCGAGCAAACTCGTGGAAGAGTTTGGGTGTGTCACCTCCCTATCAACTGCACAACTTTGCATGGATGCGCACTCGGAACCGGCCCTGTTAAAACTGTTGGAGTCTGAGTGGCTGCTTCACACCACGTTTTTTAGTGAAGCACAAGGAGCCTGCAGCGTGCCTGAAACAGGTTTCAATGCGCAGGCTGTGCCCCATCAGCCTGCAGCCGATGCGGCGTCCAGTGCTGCCCAGCTCGGGGCAGGCCTTTGACGAGATCAGCATCGTGAGTTGCACCCTCGCTGGACCACAGCATTGCCGACTGCTGCTAGTGTCAACCTTTTGCTGGTGTCTGTCTATTGTCGCGTCTGTCTCATAGCGAGCCGTGCTGCTTTGAGCACTAGACGGACTGACCCGCTCCTGCAACCTGCCTGCAGGTCCGCTACTGCAGCGATGCTGGAGGAGACAGAAAGCGCCGGTGCCCTGTCAGCGGCGCGGCGCTGAAGTTCAGCCGGGGAAAGGTCACGCGCACGCCTGACTACGCGCTGCGCAACGTCATCCGGCACCAGGCCGTGCAGGCCAAGGCGCGCCGGCAGCTGACACGGTCTTGCGCATGGTCTCCCGTTTGGCCTGACCTTAGGCATAGGCTGTGATGCATGGCATGCGTCGGGCCTGAGCAGCCAAGACAGCGGGCGTTGAGTAGGCAACCCCCAGTCATACAAGGGGGTTGACTTGTGTGGTGGACATTCTGACAGATGCACTTGTTGGCAGGTGTACATCCCGCCTATTGACAAGGAAGAGCTGGTGCGAGACCTGAGGGCGGCGATCGGCGGCTCGGAGCGCGTCTGTGACCTCGCCCTCCCCAAGGTAGTCCACCGCTTCCTTTGTGCCCTGATGTGCCTCTCTGTAGCACTCTGGTAGAGGATCACCCCGTCATCATGACGCTCGTCGCTGTAGCCGAGGTCTACAGCGCCCAGGCAGCCATCTCACTGTGTCAGTTGCATCAACGTTTGGTTGTTACTACTTTTCATGCTGGTGCCGCTGCGGGAGGCGCACACGGCTCTTACAGCACAGCCCAGCACAGGTTGCGCATGCAGCATTGAACGCTGCATGCAAGTCGTATCCGTGGCACAGGTGGCATTGCATGGCATGCGCCCGGGATGTGTAGCATGAAAGCTGCTGATGCTGCTGGGCAGGACCTTGGCCGCAGTGGCGCCCTAGTGATGAGAGATCAGCTCTGTTCTCCCCCAAGCATTCTGTGCAACACACGCCGTTCCAGACTGCGTCTCCCTCAGCAGGCCCATTGCTCCGGACCTGCTGGCGTGCTGAGCGCGGCGCTCGCGGCGTCCGCCGCGGGCGCAGCCTGGCGCCGCCGCGCTCGCCACCGCGGCTGCATGCCGGCCCCGCCCCTGGTCGGGCCAAGGCGCGCGCGCGCATCGCAGGCGGTGGTGGACGACGCGTACCTGGGCTACATTGGCGTGCCGGAGCTGCTCGCGCTGCTGGGCGAGTCGCTGGCAGCGGCCTCGGCGCTCGACGGCGGGGCGACCGCGCCGCTGGGCGTCTACCGCGCGCTGGTCGCCGAGTGCCTGGCCTGCCGCGCGCCCGGCATCGTGGACGTCGGCCTCGCGCAGCTCGCGCTCGCGCCCGAGGCGTGGACCTGCCCGCGCGTGCTGGCCGAGGCGCTGGCCGTGGGGCAGGACCCCGACTGCCGCGGGCAGGCGCGCCCTGCCGGCGCCCCGCAGCAGGCCCACATGTGCCCTATGTCTGCAGGTTACGCCACGCTGGCTAGGGTGCTGAGCCAGGCGCGGACCTGCCCGTGTGTGGTCGTGCCTGCGTGAGCCGCGGAACAGGCACCTCAGGTGCGCGGGACGCTGGAGGCGCACATTTAGGGGGGCTCCGGGCGCTGCGGCAGGTGCTCAAGATCCTGGAGGCGCAGTTCCAGAAGAAGCACTACTCGCCGGCGCAGGCGACCGCGGTGCTCAGCTTCGACACCGAGTCGGTGCGCATCGCGCGGTCTCAACGGCCGCACTCCTTCTCGCCTTGTGTGATGATGCAGCGCTTGTTGATTGCAAGCGAGTCCAAGGATTGTTCAACGCTTGTTAAAGCAGCATTTTGCACTTGTCTACCACAAATTATCTGCAGCGTTGCTGTGAGTATAATGTTTCATGAGCCGATGGGGCGCCGTGTTGCACCAGGTGCCGCTGCAGCAGCAGCAGGCGCGCATCGCGGAGATCGTGCTCAGCAACGGCAGCCACGGCCTCGTCAAGCCGCAGGCGCGCGTGCTTGCTCGCCCGGGAATAGCCGTGTCCGTGCATGTGTGCCCTGCAAAGCTCTCGACGTCGGCTGCCCTGTCCACTGCAGGCGGTCGACTGTTTACAGGCTCGAAATCGGCAAGTGGAAAGGGTTGGAGAGTGCACTTGCTGCGCCCCCGCCTGCGGCGCTTGTGCTGATGCCGCTCGTGTCGCGCAGGGAACCTGGCGAGTGGAGAGAGTAGGCAGTTTATGTGCTGCACCCCGCCTGCGGCGCTTGCGCTGACGCCGCTCGTGTCGCGCAGGACGAGTACGTGGGCGTGCTCAATCTGGCGCTGCGCGTGCGCAGCGACCTCAGCGGCTGCCTCAGCAACGGCGCCTGCTCGTTCAACCTGTGGAGCTCCGCTATGCTGGCGCGCCGCGACTGAACCCCCTTGGTCGCGGAGGGTGGCTGAAAGGGCTTCTGCAATTGAGAGGGGCTGCGTGCGGGTGTACTGCATATCCTATGCACGCATTGCAGCCTCTGTCTGGGTGCCTGCGTCAGCCTGCATAGGTTTCTGTATGCTATTTGAATTGGCCAGCCCTGCTCGACGTGACCTGCTGACTGCGCGGGCTGCTGCCGCGCAGGCGCTGCGCAAGACGGGCACTGGCGGCAGCCTGGACGAGAACAACCTGGAGCGCCTGTTCTGGCGCGAGAACCACGCGGTGCGCTGGGCACCTGGCAGCGCTGCCCACAACCTGCATGCCGCACACGTGATGGACCTTGCAGCTTCACACCCGTTACTAAACGAATTAGTCGATCATGGGAATGTGCCCATGGCCTACCCTGAGTGGCCATGGCACAGTATGATTTGTGTGTAATCCACCACTGGACTAGTTGCGCATCACCATGCGACCGGATGCTAGCAGTGCGTGTGTACTCGCAACTCGGCTTGCCCACACACGCTGCTTGTGGTGACGGGGCGACCGCCCTTATTAGTGCGCGCGGTGCGCAGGTGCTGACGGCGCTGGCGGCGGAGCAGCCGGCGCTTCTGGAGTGGCACCTCGCGCGGCACCCCAAGCGCGCGCTCGCCCTGTGCATCGCTCAGATCGGCCGCGACCCCGACGACAGCTTTGACGGCGTGGCGGTGCGCGCCGGCGCTGGCATCCAAGCAGTCTGCGCGCCTGGTCGCGGGCGGCGCGGAGCAGGCCAGAACTGCTTTCAGCGCTCGTCGGCCTGCACCGGCCTCTGGGCATGCTCTCGTGACTGTATGATGAGCTGCGCGCCTGTGAGCTGGACTGGCAGACCAAGGTTTTGGCCAGGTGTGCGCAGCGCTTTGCACAGAGTGCAGGCACTGCCGCGCGAGCCAGTATTGAATACATTGCAGGGGCCGGTGCCTGCCTGCCCGTCCCCCTCGCACCCTCGCCCAGTCAGGACCCCGCCGGGGTTCTGCGCAGATCGGCGACCTGGAGTACTCGTCCGACGAGGAGATGTACAGCGACATGGAGGACCTGGAGCCGCCGCCGCGCCGCGGCGTGCTGCACGGGCGCGCGCTGGACGATGAGGCCCGCGGGCACGGCCCGGGGGCCATGGGCGGCTTCCCGGGCGCCGGCCAGGGCCGCCGCGTCATCTACCATGACCTGAACGAGCACTGATGCGGCAGCGGGTGTCGGGCCGCCGGGGGTGCGGGGGTCAGGGCGCTGACTTGAGGGCTCAGCAGGGCCTCGCGGCAGCTGCCTCAGATTGGGGGCCTCACGCCCTCTCGTCCCCGTCCCACAGCACGCACTTCAAATGTACGGCCAGCCATCTGGGAGCACAGCGGGCGGCGGTGAAGGCCGTGGAAGGGCATGGTGGGGTCCAGAGCTTCAGCGCTTGCCCATGACCAAGCATCCGCTGGTATTTCGCGCCATGCATGCGGGCGAGGGTGCATGCGGGTATAGAGCTGAGCTCCTGGGGCCGGCCATGTACGAATGGACGCAGGGTGGAATCGCTTGCAGCTTTTCAGCCTGCATATGGCAGGGGAGGGACGCGGGATGCTGGCAGCAAATGGACAGCAGTGAGCAGGGCAGTTACAGGGGCAGCGCGGGGTATGTGTACCAGCCGCAAGGTGGAGTGCACAGTGCTCACAGCCGCTGTTAGCCGTGTCGGAAGGGACTGCAGAGGGAGCGCCCCAATCGAGCGCCAGAAGTGAGCAGCGGGGAGTCACATGGGAGTGCCAACGTTGGGCTGCTGCCATCACTGCATGGAGGCACGCATGGGACGTGCGCATTGCGTATTCACCAGCGTGCTGTGGCCTTGCCGCCCACTGTACAGTCGCACGTGCAGCTTCAGGATTGCATGCAGGGATTGCTACTCACTCTTGGGGACGCCGCCCTCCAGGCCCTGACCGGCCTGGTGGGGGAGGCGAGGGGGATGGCAGCGTGTGTACGCTAGAGCAGGGGTGCAGCTGGCGGCCACCCATGCCAGGATGGCAGCCTGACATTGCAGGGGGCGCGCTGAGCTGCCGCGGTATGTACTGCTATGTACACGTATTGGGAGTCCGTGCTGGCGCAGCACTCTCGGCGCTTGCACGGCACTTGCTGCAAGGCTGCGGAGCGCGCTTTCCTCTAAGCAGGTTGGCTCTGCTTTGCAGCCTGCGTGGGCAGCCCTTGCTGCCGCAGAATTGCTTGTAGCTGTGCGTCATGCACCAGTGCAGGCTCTGCCAAAGTTTTGCATATGCGGCATGCAACCTGGGGGATGATCCCCAGCGAATGCTTCGAACGGCAGTGTAAGCTTGTGTGTGTGCGGTGCACGTTGCCAATCTCTGCTTCCCACCCTCGCAATAGCAGCTTGGCTTTACATGCTGGCCGCTCTGTCCAACGCATCACTGAGTCTGGCAGTATTGCATCAACCACGTGAGATATGAGGTAATAACCTATGCATGCGCTGCACCTGGCAGCCCCAATGGGGCCGCCCTATGGTGTGGATCTTCAGTTCTGATGCCACAATGCGTTTTGTGTGCCGCAGCAGCAGAGATGACATGCAAGCTGTTCCAGCCGACCCTACAGCAGGCTAGTCCTCCCTCGGGCAAAGAACCGTCTAGCTAGGACATTCTGCCAGCGCATACACATCCCCTGGCTATGCAACGCACGTCCTGCAACGCGCTGCTCCAGCACGAGGCTTATGTATGCCTGCTTGCAAACTCCTGCGCACCACGCGCACAAACAGCCTCAGCAGCTGGGTGCAGTAGCCGCTCTCTCCCATCCGAGACACAATCCCACACTCGCCCCTGTTCACTGGCATGCGCGCAATCTGCAGCAACGGCATATGTCAAACCTCTGCCGGCAAGGGCCTTCGGCACCAGCGCACACGCATGACCTGCCACATGACAGCCACGCAGGCCGCAGGCAGGCTTCCAGAGCGCGCCTGCATGAAGGCGGCCAGTTCCCGCACGCCGTCCATCGGCATGGAGTTGTACACCGACGCGCGCATGCCGCCCACCGAGCGGTGGCCCTTGAGCTGCACCTGCGGCGCCACAGCTCCCACCTCGCACACGCCCTGTTCGTGCCACCGCGCATATCTGGTGCAGCAGCAGTGCATCTGCGCCCCGGGTGCAGCAGCAGAGGCGCGGGGAGTGCTGGCGGGACCCTAACCCTATCCACCCTGACCCTATCCACGCAGCGCGCACCATGCCCCGCTTGGACCCCTCGGCCACAAAGTCCTTCTCCAGCTCGGGGCGCGACGGAATGGTGAACGGGATGTTCATCAGCGAGCGCGCGGCCTCCGCCACGGGGCTGGCGAAGAAGCCGGCCGAGCCCGCGATTGCGTCATACACCACCTTGGCCTTGGCCTCGTTGGCGGCCTGCACTGCCTCCAAGCCGCCCTGCGGGCGCGCGCGCGCCCTGAGCATGCACAACCCGCACGCCAGCGATCCAGTCACAGATGCACGCCGACTTGCATGTGCTCTGTCAGAGAGCGTCGCAGGACAGGCGCCCATTTGATACCGCCTCACGCGCGGTGTGCGCGGCCACCGGGGCGCACCTGGGCCAGCATGTGCTTGAAGACCAGGCCGCACATGTAGATGCTCCAGCAGGGCGGCGTGTTGTACATGGAGCCCTCCATGACCTTGTAGTCCAGCACCGCGGGCGTCTCTGACCTGTGCGCGCGCGCGCCCCCCACACTCGGCCGCTGCAGCTGCGACAGGGACCCATGCCTGCCGCAAGCGCGCAACCGCGGCCATGGCGTGCGACCCAGCAGGGACTGCTGGGGACGAGCCCCATCCCTTGCATGGTCAGCCAGGGCATCAGGCCTGACAGCCGTGGTGTCCAGGCCGGGGCGAGCGGAGCAGGTCGCGCCACAGCGACAGATCCCAAACCCCGCACAGCTGATGGCCCCGGCGCGCGCAGCGTGCCCGCCAGCCGCAGGCTGTTCCACCAGTGCAGCACGCCACGGCGCGCTGACAACGTCTGCCCGGCGCCCTGGCCTGTCAGGTGCCCCGCCGCGCGCGCGGCGCGCCTGGCGTGGCCGACCAGGTCCTCGCGCGCGATGACGACCACAACGCCGGCGGGCCCGATGTTCTTCTGCGCGCCCGCGTAGATGAGCCCGTACCGCGCCACGTCCACCGGCTTGGAGCAGAAGTTGCTCGACATGTCGGCCACCAGCGTGGCGCCGCCCACGTCCGGCGCGCCCTTGAACTCCACGCCCTGCGCAAGCTCCACGAGGGTTACAGGGCGGCTCTGAACAGCACGCCGAGCACGTGCTGGCAGGAGAGGTGCAGGCTGGAGGCTGCCCGTCCGCTCGGCTGCCGGCGGCGTGCTAGCCACATCCCATGTGGGCTGAAAGCCACGGCACCACGTTGTGCTGCTGCACCTGCTGTGCTGCATGAAGCAACTGGGGCTTGACGTGCCGGCCGCCAGCGAGGCGACACCCATGTCAGTGCAGGCACTCATCTCCAAGCAGAGCGGGGTCTTGCAGCCGCATTTAGCCAAACGCGCTGCTCATAGTTGCAGGCGCAATGCGCCTTGTCCCCGCAGGAGCGCCTGGTGACGGCCCTAACAGTGGTCAGACTGCGGCACGCCGCGCCTGGATCGTCTCGTTGTCGCAGTAGTGAACGTATGCGGCGCCGGGCGTCAGCTGCCAGCCGTCGCGCGGCGGGATGCTCTGGTTGTCGCCCTTGGCGGCCACGTTGGAAGTGCAGTACTTTTTGGCCTCCTCGGCCGCCTTCTTGCTCCAGGAGCCGGTCACGATGTGGTCCACGGTCGCGCCCGGCGGCGCCAGGTTCAGCGGCACCGCGGAGAACTGCGACGTCGCGCCCGCCTGCGCGGCGGCGGCAGCAGCTCAGCGGCGCGCGGCTCTGTTTCTTACTGGGAAGCCGCACAGTGGCCGGACGTGTCAGCGCTGCGCATGGCTCGAAGACTGGCAAACCTGGCCGACAGGGCTCAGGCTCGTGTACTGCTAAGGCACGCAACAGTAAAGCTGCCGTGCTCGGCCATAGGCGCAGCCCCCCTGGGCATAGTTGAAGCACCAATATTTGCATAGTTGAACAAGCGTAAGTTGCGATCGAGCGTCTTCCCAGAACAGCGAGCGCGCCCTTTTCAAACAGCACACCATACTACTAACCTGCACAGACCGGAAAGCACCACCTTTGGCCACCAGGACACGCCTGCACTCTGTCAACCGCACTTTTGCAACTGTGTCCTGCACCTTCTGCACTGAGCAGAGCACGCAACAGCCGACCGGACGGTCTGCCGTGCGCTTAGGTAATACCAAATTGCAGCTGCTGCAGGTGATCCGCGCCTGCAAAAATAGCACGCGGTAGTTCGCGGGAATAGCCAGCAGCGTCCGCAGGTCTGCCTCGGCCTCCTCGATGATCTGCGAGAACTCCTTGCCGCGGTGGCTCATCTCCATCACGCTCATCCCGCTCCCGCGCCAGTTGAGCAGATCCTCGCGCGCCGCCTCCAGCACCTCCACAGGCAGCACCGCGGGGCCCGCGGAGAAGTTGAAGAGCCGGCCGTGCGGCTGCGCCGCCTGCGCGGCGCCGCTGGCGGGCCGCGCAGGCGCCTCCTGCGCCATAACCGCGCGGGGCGCGGCAGGGGCGCCGCGCGGCAGCCGCACCCGCTGAACAGGCAGGCGCACCGGCTGCGCCTGCTGTCCGGGCAGCGTGTGTGAGCCGCCGAGCCGGCCGCTAAACATGGCCGCGCGCGGGTGTGTGGGGTGCTGCTTTTGCTCCGATGCACCTGCAGGTTTTGATCGATAACGTTGAACAAATATATATATATATATTGTCGTTCAAGTTTGAGCTGCGTTCGGCAAAAACCGGGAGCCTCCACGTGCACGTCAAATTTGGCACTCGAGAAAGCAGCTATGTGCTTGCTCAGTTTTAGCTGTACTTTTCTATCGCACAGTGCATTGAGTGCGTAGACACGAGGCGGCTCCGGAGCAGGTCGAGCCGTGGTCGCGTGCAGCATGGGCGGCCAGCAGGCGGGCAGCGGGCGCGGCCGCGGTCGCGGAAAGGTCATCACAGACCCGCGCTTTGCCCGCGTACAAACAGATGCACGCTTCCAGGTCTTCCCGAACAAGCAGCGCACCGTGGAGATTGACGAGCGCTTCCAAGGCGCGGCCCCGGCACCGCGTAGGCCTTGTTCGCCTTGTATCGCTTGAACGGCATGCTAGACTCTTCGCAACAAATAGCTGTGCTAGCACGTCGTCGCCGCATGACGTGCTGGGCCGCCGCCCAGGCCTGTTCAATGACAAGGACTTCCAGGTCCGCGCACCCGTGGACAAGCGCGGGCGCAAGGCGCGCCACGTGCTTAGAGTCTCGCTCACCGCTCACCTGCGTGTGGGACAGTCTCTGTCGAATACAAACGAGTGGACTGGTGTATGTGCATTGCACAGGTTCGCAACGTGCACAAGAACGAGGACATGGCACGATACTACCGCCTGAAGGACAAGGTGCGTTGCACGTGCTCCACATCGTGTGTCACGCAAGTGGCACATTGGGGCTGTTCACCTGGTTGCAAAACCGGTCTATTCACCTGGTTGCTGCATGCTTCCTTTGAGCTGCTGTCAGTTTGTAGAGGCAATAAGACAGGACCTGGTTTGCCGGTGCAGGACGGCGAGCATGCGCGCGAGCCGCTGCAGGACGCCGGCGTGCCTGCAGCGCTTGGTGAGGATGGCTCGGCTGGCGCGCCGCCGCCTGGCAGTCCCCAAAGCAGGGAAGGCAGGAGCCGTGAGCGCAAGGAGCAGGCTGCGCTCGACGGGCCGGCGGCTGGCCGCGCTGCAGGCGCACAGCCTTCGCAGCCGCCGGGGAGTGCGCGGGTCACGGGTGAGGGCGCAGCTCCGCGCCCGGCTGGCAAGCCGGCGGCAGCGGCCGCGCGCGCGGCGCCGGCCGCGGCAGCTCGCGGCGCAGGGGCGCGCGCGGCGGCGCCGGGGCGGCCAGCAGGGTCGGGGGCCGGCGGCGGCGAGGCTGCGGACGAGGACGGTGAGAGTGACGAGGATGAGGAGGAGGAGGAGCAGGACGAGGCGCGGGCGCGGTGGGCGCGCATGCGCGGGCTGGCCGGCCCGGAGGCGAGCAGCAGCGAGGAGGAGGAGGAGGAGGAGGAGGGAGGCGCGCACGAGGCGGCCAGCAGCAGCAGCGCGGGCGACGGCAGCGGCGCCGAGCTCAGCGAGGTGCGCGCCTGCGCGGCGGCGGCCCGGACATGCACCGCTCTCCTGACGCTGCGCGCGTGCACGCTCGGCGTGAGCGATCATGAGGGGCGTGCTCCTGAAAGTGCTGACCAGCCTTCTGAGCTGCAAGCAAGCCTGCGGGGGTGAAGCGGTGCGTGCAGGTGAGGTGTGTACCCGGCGTGCCTGCTGGCAGGGCGAGGGTCTGGGCCTGCAGAGCTGCGGGGCTAATGCTTGTTGTGCCGGCCCAGCGACGCCACCAGCTTGCCTCGACGCTACAGTCGCCAGCGGGGCAGCGCGGGGGCTGCAGGCGCTACATGAGCCAGCAACAGACAGACATGCGCGCGGCGGCGGGCACAGGAGGAGGAGGACCTGGGCGCCTGGGGCGCGGGCGCGCTGGCGGCCAACCCGGCGGAGGCCGTGCCGGTCGCGGACGCCGACAGCGCGCGCCTGGCGGTTGTCGACCTGGACTGGGAGCGCGTGGCCGCGGTGGACCTGCTCGCGCTGCTGTCCTCCTTCCTGGGCCAGGCGCGCTCCTCTCTGTCTGAAGCGCGCCTGAAGCGCGCCCTCTCCGAAGCGCGCCTCTCTGTCTGAAGCGCGTCGTGCCTGAAGCGCGCCGCGAGCGCGCGCGCCACGATGAGGACTTGTGAGCTGCTCTATGTCGCATGAGCCCCTGCATGGAGCGTGGGGTCATGCGGCGGCGAGCCGGCGGCGCGCGGCGGAAGGCTATTGGGAAAGTGCTGCCCCGCAGCGCGGGGCGCGCGCATGCCAAGCGCGCCGCTGACGCGACGCGCGCGCCGTGCGGAGCGTGGCGTCACGTAGCAGCAATCCGGCAGCGCGCAGTGGAACGCTACGGGGAAGTGCCGCCCCACAGTGGCGGGTGCGCGCGCAGGGTCAGCGGCTGGAGCGCGTGAGCGTATACCCGTCGGACTTCGGACTGGCGCAGATGGCGGAGGAGGCGCGTGCGGGTCCGCGCGCGCTCTTCGGCGACGCCGCGCCCGGCGGCGGCGGCGCGGCCGAGGACGAGGCTGGCGCGCAGCCCTCGGGTGAGCGCAACGGGCCGCCGCCGCCGCGCCTCCGCTCGGCGCCTGCTCCTGCATGCGGAAGCATGCATGAGCCCGCTGCTGGGGCAGCACACATGCTGACTAGGTCCCGAGCGTCGGCTGCAGGCGGGGCGCTGCCCGGCTGCCAGAGCGCTCGTGCTTGCCCGTCTCGTCATGCCGGCGCCAGCCTCGTTCGCGCGCTGGTCGCTGTAGGACAAGGGTCATTAGCACAAGGGCCATCAGCATCGTGCGCACTGCCCCGGCCTCCACCAGCCCTATACGCGGGCGCCCCGCGCCAGGGGAGAGCTCTGACGAGGAGGGCGAGAGCGCGGGCGAGGGCGACGTGGACCAGCGGCGCCTGCAGCTGTACGAGCGCTCCAAGCTGCGCTACTTCTACGCGGTGGCCGAGTTTGGCAGCGCGGCGGCTGCCGCGCACGCGTACGCCGAGTGCGACGGCCTGGAGTTTGAGCGCAGCGCGAACAAGCTGGACCTGCGCTTCGTGCCGGACGGCCAGAGCTTTGAGGGCCGCGAGCCCTGCGACGTGGCCACCACGGTGCTGCCCGCGGTCGCCTGCTGCATGTCAACATGCGGCAGTCTGATGTTTGACCTGTTTGCCTTGGATCATCTGTCTGTGTGTGCGGCCGGTATCACAGGCTGCGGCCTTGCAGGGAATACAAGTCAAGCGGACTCGGGTTTCCCAAGCCAAGCTTGCCAGCTGTTCTCGCGCCTTGACCCGGGGTCCCATTGCAGCAAGCGCCTGTCCTGCCGCCGGCGCAGGTGCCCCCGGGCTATGCGCCGCCGCCGGCGTTCGCGACCGCGGCGCTACAGCACACGCGCGTGAAGCTGACGTGGGACGCGGACGACGCGGTGCGCAAGCGCGCGCTCGCGGGCCGCCTGACGCAGGACGAGCTGCACGACGACGACTTCCGGGCGCGCCCTGCGCCCTAGCCCTAGCCCTGGCCCTAGCCTCAGCCCTAGCCCTGGCCATAAAGCTGCTGGCCCCTGACCGCTTGGTGTTGCTTGGGCAACTTCAACGTACTGTGGTGTTTGCTGGGTAGCTGCATGCAGGCTCGCCGCATAACGATACATCGCAGGGACGGCACTGGCGCCCGTTGCGTGTGATGGCGGTCAGGAGTGATGCCAAGTGAGACAGGCAGCAGGTATTGCTAGAGGCGGAGTAATCGCTGATATGAGGTCATTCCCGCACGTGGTCTTCGAGCTGGCTCGCCGCCCCGCAGGCGTACCTTGCCCCCGCGAGCGACAGCGAGGGCGACAGCGCCGGCGACGCGCACGCGCGCGACGGGGACGGCGCGGACGACGCGGAGCGCTACCGGCAGCTGCTGCTCTCCGAGGGCGGCGCGACCGCCGCGGCGCAGCAGCGCCGCGGCGGCAAGGCCTGGGCCGGCGGCGCCGGCGGCGAGGGCGGGGAAGCAGAGGGCGAGGAGGAGGAGGAGGAGGACGCGCGGGGGGCGGGGGCCTCGGGTCGGAAGGCAGACGGCCGCGGCGTCGATATGGAGGTGCGCCACCGCGAGTGCGTGCGCTCTGGCAGGGCCACGACGGCACTGCTGCGCGCGCCGGCAGGCGCCTGTTTGGGTGAGGCGACGGACTGTCGTGGGGGCGTGGCAGGTGACCTTCACGCCGGGCCTGGACGGCCTGGCCGAGCGGCTGGCGGGCCGCAAGAAGGACGCGGCCGCGCGCAAGGCGGAGACCGTCTGGCAGGCCTACCTGCGGCGCAAGGCCGAGCGCAAGGCCGCCGCGCGCGCGCGCGGCCGCCACAACGCCAGCAGCGGCTCCGAGGACAGCGGCGCCGACGGCGGCGCGAGCCCGCCGGCGCGCGGCGGCGGGGACGCCGACCCCTTCTTCCAGCACGAGGCCGACCCGTTCGCTGACCCCTTCTTTCAGGCGCGGCCCCTGAAGGGGGGTCCAGGGCGCTCTGAACGCGCGCGCACGCCGGCAGCCTGGCAGCTGCGATGGACCGTGTTCTTTCGCCGCTGGGCGACCAGCGCCGTGAGCCCCGTCGGCCGGCCGGCGCATCAGCAGAGTGCCCATAGTTGTGGCAATCCTGAGCGGCCCGCAGCCCCTGCTGTCATTTCAGACACGTCCTCATGATGTGGCGAAAGCCCTGCAAGCCCACCAAACGCTAGCGCACCAGCCAGGGAAGCTGTCTCCCGCATACATTGGGACTTTTGCAGGACCCCTGAGGAGCAGTGCACCTTCACAAAGGGGCCGGTGCCAGCTGCTGAGCTGTCAGCTGCGAGCGCAGTTGGCAGTGTAATGCCCTCCCATGTTTCTTACAGAGGGTGATTAAGGGTGAATCCCAGGGTTGCTACCCAGACCCTCTGCTTCAGCCTGAGCGTGGCGTGTAGGACGGCGGCGACGCGCCGGCGCCGGCGAGCGGCGCCGCGCGGGAGGCGGCGCGCGAGGCCACGCGCGAGAAGCGGCGCGACGAGGGCGCGGCGGCCGCTGCTTTGGCGGCAGACGATGCGCGGCGGCGCGCGGAGCTCGAGCTGCTGCTGCTGGACGAGGAGCGGCTGGCGGCAGGCATGGGCCTGTGCCCTTGTATATTGGCACATGGCGGGCCGGTATTGGCTTGTGCGAGCAGGTGTAGAGTCTACCCCTGCTACACTGTAGACAGGCACCAGTCCGGCAGGGCGGCCCCGGGGGGCGGCCACGCGCAGAGGGTGCCCCCTTGGGGGCCTGCTGCACTCGCCGCCCCCACAGTTGCGTATCCGCGCTGCGCGCACATGCCAGACACCGGGCCGCGGAGGTGTGCTGCAGATGGTGCCGCCCTGCTGGGGGAGTGAACACGCCGTGCGGGGGGGATTGGGACGTGATGAGGAATGCTTTTCAATCACCAGTTTCTGCGCTCGCCCAGGCGCGGCTGCGGGGACGGCGGGTGCAGACGGGGGCGCCGGCCGCGGCGGCGCGGGCGGCGCGGGCGCGAAGCCATCGCGCAAGGAGCGGCTGCGCGCGCGCCGCGAGCAGCGCGCCGCGGCGCGCGCGGCCGGCAGCGACGACGAGGGCCCGGCAGCGGGCGCGGGGTTCCAGGTGCGCACTGTCCGGACGCCGTGAAGGCCTTGGTCCTCGCGCGCGCGGGCGGCGCGGGGCAGGATGTGTCAGCGTAAGCACTGACGAGCTTGATGTGGCTTCGTGGCTGCGCCGACTCGCTGCTGTTGCGATGCGCATGCTGCTTGTGCACGGCCGGCGCCGGTGAGCTGGGCCGACATCCAACGCATTGCGAGGAGCTGCAAATTCATGCCTTTGCAGACAAATGATTCGCATATATACTATGAGGCGCCTGCCTGCGGCGCGAGCAGGCGGACCTGGCGGACCCGCGCTTTGCGCCGCTGCTCGGCAACCCCGACTACGCGCTGGACCCGACCGACCCGCGCTTCGCCAAGACGGCGGGCGTGGCCGCCGCGGCCGCCGCGGCCGCGGCCGCGGCGCGTCGCGGCGCGGCCCCTGCCAGGGCCGCGCCGGCCGCGCCTGACACGCGGGCGCCGGTGGACCCGGGCACAGCTGGTGCGAGCTCTCACTACTGTGTCCCAATCCCGAAGGGTCCTGTGTAAATGCTCTCAGGGGAGCCTGCTGGGGAGCCTCAGTAGCCGCTGTGATAGTAGGGCGGCCCAGATACCTTGCGGCCAGCATCACCTCGGACGCGCCTGCAAGTGAGCAAACACTTTGTCAGACCCTGTCATGCTTGCTGTCATGCTGCAGCGGCCTGCGCTGCTGCATGTCACTCATGTGAGCTGGGATGGAGTCTGTGCACGAAGAGCTGCTAGAGGCGCCGTCACTGTCGCCCTTTGTTGCCGCCGGCATGCAACGTGACGTGGTCGTGCTGTCTTCGCGCCGCATCTGCATCGCGCACCATGACGGCCTCGGGGCCCGGAGTAGAGCTGAGCGGGCACCGGCTGTGGCAGGCGCGGGCGCGCCCGCGGCCAAGCCCGGGAAGGAGCTGCGCGCGATGGTGGCGTCGCTCAAGCGCAAGGCGGGCGCGGCTGCGGCGCCGCGCGCGGGGCCGGGCAAGAGGAAGAAGAAGGGCGGCGCGGGTGCCGGGGCTGCGGGGGCGTAGTGCATGTTTTCTTTACCCATGCGTATGGGCGTGCAAACGTGTGTGCGTCCTGTGCCTTGTGAAAGTCAATGCCCTGCCTGTGCGCGCTCCGTTTGTTCCCAGATACCCTGAAAGCACATGCATGTTTGTCATGTGCGTGTCGACTGGGCACCAGGTTGCGTTGCACGAAAAAATTTGCACATTATGCAATCAGGCGCCAATGAACCTGGTCATCCTGCCATGGCCTTCTTTAAGATGACCAGCAGACCTTCCATATGCACAGCGTATAATCTTAATACACCCATGACAACACAGTGTGTCCACCTATCAGTGACGCCCGCGCTCAGCAGCGCCGCTCACAGTGCTTCCATACATGCACCACAAAGGCGCCGCGCAGGCGCTCAGCAACACCCCGGCTTGTGAGCAGACAAGCAACCAGCTGAAACCAGTCTGGTCTGCTTCCCAAGGCATTGGATCTGGCTGCCACATGCAGCTTGCAACGCTGCACGCCTAGTGCTGTAATAGAGCAAGTGATGCCTCGCTGGCAGCCACCCTTCGGGCCAGACATGCCGAGCCGTAGAGGGACAGCCTTTGCACCACCGCGCGCGCGCACTACCCGACCATGGCGCGCTTCCGGCCCCGCATGCGCACTGCGCCACACAGTTTTGGAGCGCTGGCGCCTGGTCATCACAGCGCGCATCTGCTGGCCCATGCAGCACGGCCGGCAGACACAGAAACATGTTTTTCTGTGCCTAAATCATGGCTGTGAAGCATGGCACGCAGCAGCAGCGCTATGCTCTGACAGGAGCGTCCAACGACACGACCGACACGGCCGACATGACACGGCCGTGGCGCACCTTCCGCGAACTTGTTGAGCGTGGGGCACCACAGCCTGGAGTGCTGGCGGTAGGATGCCAGCACGTCGTCGAACTGCGCACGCGCAGTTGCGCACGGTCGCCGCACGCGCCACATGTTGAGCGCACAGCGCCAAGCATTTTGCAGCAGGAGGCCAGCACAGTGGCGTCAGGACATCCACCTTCACGAAAAGACACCCTGCGAGCCAAGGTCGGCAGCCACGCCTACCCCCACAGCACTCGCAGCAGCCCACACTTGGCACAAGGTCTTTGCTGCTGGAGAAAGAACTAAGCTTCGCCGTGCCACACACGCCCAGCACTGCATGCAGCTGCCGGCGCTGCCCGGCGCCGGGCGCACCAGGGGCCCGCAGGAGGCGTGCGCGCTGGTGAACGACCGCTCCAGCACGTACAGGTCCACGGCCTTGTCCTCGGCGATCGTCGAGTTGGAGCTCAGCCCGAAGTCGATCACGACCTGGGCGGCGCACCGCGCGCTATACAGCGAGCTGCGCCGCGGGCTGTGTCGCGGGGGTGCGGGGGACTTAGCCATAAGTTCAAAACTGCCTCGCAAGCGGCATGACGCGCAACAGGGCCGGCGCATGGCGCAGCACATTAGCGTCGCGTGCGTGGTACGGCCTGCCCTACCAGCGCGCTGTCGGCCTCCCGCACGAGCAGGTTGGAGGTGGTCAGGTCGCCGTGCACCACGCCGCCGTCGTGCAGCGCCGCCACTGCGCGCCCGATCGCCCGCAGCAGCTCCATGCGCGCTGCACAAGCAGCGGGCAGGGACTTCAGACATGCGGCTGCACTTGCAGCAGATGGCATGTGGCTGTGTGCCCACACTCGCACAGGGCTCAGCTAAGCAGAGCATGCCGCTGGGCATGCACTGAAGCATGCCAAGACAGCCCTCTAGCGAAGACGCGGCGGGAGCCGGTGTCACGAGCACGCCTGACGGCAGCACTTGCAACGGTCGGCGTCTGGCAAGGCAGGCATGCACGTCATGTTTCACTTGTGTCCCTGTAGCTTGTAAGGCATGCTGGAGCTGCCAGCGAGAGAAGGCAGCACAGCGTAATCGCGCTGCAGGCTCGGCGACACTCCCAGGCACAAACAGTGCTGGGCTGCGCAGCAGCCACTGAGGCAACGCACGAGCTGCGCCGGGCGCACCCTCGGGCTGAAGTTCTCCGTCTTGCAGCGCTTGCTTGACAGGCATGCCCGTCACGCGCTCAAAGTAGATTGTGCTCGCCTCGTGCTCCACGCAGAGCACGCATGGCGTCAGCACGCCCAGCTTGCGCGCACGCAGCACGCTCCGCACCTCCTGACGCCGTGCAGGGTTGAGCTGGGTTCCTTGATCCTACAGGAGCGGCTGAGGCAGTCTGCTTGGCCAAACGCGTACTCACGTGCACGTTCAGACTTTGGTGGCCACAGCTCCACAGGTAGCATGCCCAGCTTTGACATTTTAGTTTCACCCATGCAACTTGGCACTGTGCAGGCCGCCAGTCACGGCGCTGTTTACGGCACGCAGCTTTGGCAACTCGCAATGACTCCAAAGAGCTGATTTCTGCATCCCTTATATGTTTCTGTTATAGCACACTCGCAGACGCACTCTTACAGAGGCACGCCTGCGCCTGGTTGCAGAATGCTAGGCGTGCACCTGCCGGAGCCGAGACTGCGTCAACCTGGTGTCCAGCGCCGGATGTCGATACCTCTTGCTGAAGCGTTGCTTCAAGATGGCAGGCCTGCCCAGGTAGACGCCCTCCCAGATGCGCTGCCGCGTGCGAGTGTCAGGCTCATCTGGCGGCTGCAATGTGTTTACTCAACGAAGCAGCTTATGGCGACGTTCCAAACATGCGTTGTTGGGGACAAATGCGGGCACTTACAGCTTCAGCGCCTTGCTGTATGAGTTTGCAGCTCTGCAGGCCAATGATGGGCTCCTCATGCTCAACATGTTTGCTATCCGACACGCCAACGCTGTCTGCTTGGGCGGTGCCGTTCATATTTGTGCTATGCTGCGTTGTTGGCACCACTTTAGCACCAGACCTTGGGCTGCCCCAGTCCGCGTTTAGCAGCACGGCATTGCGCAACCAGCAGGTTGCACGTGCGTCTCTTCCAGCAGTACTTCTACACCAGTAGAGGCAGTGAGCTACGTAGCAACCAACACAGCGCAATAATCAACACTACTAGTTGGCCGCGCTAGGAGGCAGGCCTGCCCAGGTAGACGCCCTCCCAAGGGGCTTCTGTAGGGTGTTGGCCTGCAACCAGTGACTGGAAGTGGGAAGGCGCTGCAGAGTAGTATAAGCGCAGTGAGTAGAGGGGAGGGGCAGAATAGACTGGCAATGCTTGCTGTGCTGAGTGCATCCTGCACATATTGATGATGCTTTGCTGTAGCAGTGCGACCAGAGCAGCGATGCGAATACCGTAACACTGTGTTATAAGAGACCTGTGTTGTTGTGTGACACACTCGCGTAGCGTAACCAGCAAGCGCTGGTTGCAATGGACCAGGGCCTCCCCTTCGCCAACGTGTCGGCTGCCTCGGCAGTGCTGCTTGCGCAGCTGCAGGGCCTCACGCAGGCTGGCGTCCCGGGTGCCGCCGCCAATGCTGCGGCGGCGCTGTCAAACGCGCAAAAGGAGCAGCTGCTCGCGTTCCTTCAGCAGGCAACGTCCCCAAGCGTGAAGCTCCTTGAGCGGCAATGCAACCCTCTGCGCTCTCATGCAGGCTGGCACAAGACTGGGGGCACCTGTGTGACGACGCTGTCCTGGCCTCGGCGCAGGCACAGGCGCAGCAGGCAGCGGGCGCCGGCGCGCGGCTGGCCGCGGGCGCCAGCACGGCAGGCAGGCCGCCAGCGGCCGGGCTGCCAGGGGCCCCGGCGCGCGTGGCGGAGGTCGCGCCGGCGCGCAAGGTCATGAAGAAGCGCAAGCTGGCGCCGCCGCAGGCGGTCCTGCCGGCGGAGCGGGTGCGGGCCGCCCAACCTCCGCCGCGCGGCACGCGCGGCAGCGTCTGGTCTTGTGCTGCTGCGCCTGTCAGAACGCTGCTCACCTCGCGCGTGCCCCGCAGCGCCAGGCGCCGGTGCAGCCGGTGGTGGTGGAGTACGCGGAGAGCGCGCTGTTCTGCGAGCTGCAGGAGCTGGAGCGGCAGGTTGACTACCACATTGCTGTGCGCCGCGCGGAGGTGCGACACTTCTGTGTGGCCTACTCTCACACAGCGCATGCAGGGACATGCAGAGATGCATGTTCAGGCTAACATGCTGCACGAGGATGCGAGGCGCTCGCACTTGTCTTGAGCGCTCCGAGCCTGCAGCAGTCTATGTCTTGGCCAGATCGCACGCGGCTGGTACTTACATACATTCATCGCAGCTCCTGTCATGCAGTGCATGTCTTGAAGGGCATACTGCGCCACAGTAGTAGGGCATGCATTGGCAGTGGAAAGCGTACCAGGCTATGATGCTCACGTGTCGTTGCATGCGCGCTGCATAGTATAAGAGGCGAACATGGGTGCGCAGCTGCGGGAGGCCGTGCGTTGCCCGGAGCGCGTGCCAAAGCGGCTGCGCATGTACGTGTTCAATCGCCACATGCACCAGCCGCAGCCGGACCTACCGCCCTCTCCTGGTGCGCGCGGCAGGCCCCTGCTGGCAGTATCTGAGGCTGGCTAGCAGATTTGGTGGCATGTGTAGGGAGGGGATAATGCAGGTGTCAAAAGACCCTGCTGCACATGTGCAGTGCGGCGGCGGCTTGCTCCAGCAGGCTTATACCCCAGCATGCTTGTACTCGCCAGGAACCTTTTGGAAACCCTGTCCATTCTGCTCAGCACTGCAGCCATGGCTACATCATGCGCTTGTCAGCCATGCCACATGCGTATGTTTCATGCAGGCTGTGTGACACGCAACCAGGCAGCTTGAGCATGTTGAGCCTGTGCCTGTGTGGAGCTTATGGAGCGCGCGCCCGCCCGCTCGCCAGACCCGCCGAGCTGGGAGCTGGTCATTTCGGGCAAGCTGATGGACATTGCCGAGGCAGAGTGCATCCACACCGCGCCGCCAGCGCCCAGCCCGGCGCCCGGCGCGGCTGCTGAGCCCCCGGGCGCAACGGCGGCCGCGCCGGCGGCGGCGGGTGGCACAGCCCCAGCGGCGAGTGCTACGCCTGCTGTGCCAGCTATGCATGCCGGGCCTGCTGCGGCGCTTCCGCTGCAGGTGCGCCGTCCGCGCATGGCAGGCTGTGACCTGCCGGAGCAGATGCCATATCGCAGACTTAAGTATGGTTTATTGTGGCTGGATTTCACTGATGCCTCCTTCATGGCTGCTCATTGGCAAACTGAGCTGCAGACGCTGCGGCGCTGGCATACAGAGTTTCCACGTCTGGGGCGTTTTCATCTCAGCTGGCCTGCAGCCGAGTGTCCTGCAGCAGCTGGGCCACATAAGCGCTCGCTGGCTCGCAGGCACCCATGCTGCATCTGGACCCCCCGGCTGAGCCGCTCACGGCGCACCTGCGGCGCCTGCATGTGCAGCTGGACTCGGAGCAGTACCCCGGCGCAGATGGCGAGCTGGTCTATGAGCGCGCGCGGCACCAGGGTCCGCACCTGAGCGAGATCAGCGTGCGGTGCGCCCCGCCGCTTCCTTTTCTGAGCCTCACTGCGGCGATAACGGAGAAGCAACATTCGCGAAAATGCATGTGCCGCTGGTGGCTGCACGGCTGCCCTGGCGACGCTCGGGAGCGTCGGGAGAGCCAGCCAGCACCCCGGGCCTGGCCGGGGACGCAGGCGGCGGGGCTCCAAGCCCGTGGCGGTGCGCATTGCGGTGGAGGCCGAGCACGCGCTGCCGCGCCACGTGCTGGCGCCGCCGCTGGCGGCGCTGCTGGGCTTTGAGCACGAGACGCGCGAGAACATCACGCGCGCGCTGTGGACGTACATCCGCATGCACAGCCTGCAGGCACGATCGCCTCATGTCTTGAGCGCCAGCGAAGCCTGCGCTGCGCAACCTCGTGCAATGCCTCACATCAGGGTACGGTGCTGTGAGAGCCACTGCTGCCCTCGTGGCATGCCAGGGGCGCACTGACTTGCCAGCTGACTGCACTCATTGCTGCACCCGTGGGTTGATGCATGACTGGAAGGGGCTCGTCGCCTGCGGAATCAACCTGACGCACAACCTCCGCAGTCGTTGACCGACCCGGGCATGGTCGACTGCGACGCGCGCCTCGGCGCGGTGCTGGGCGAGCCGCACGTGCCGCTGGCCTCCATGGAGCAGCGCCTGGCGCACCTGCTGGCGCCGGCGCCGCCGCACGTGCTGCACTACACCGTCCGGTGCGCGCTATTCTGCCGTGCTACGCCTGTGCTTGCTTACATCACCTCATGAACGGCCTCGCTGGAGCAGCATGCTGCGCCCTGTGCACTGCGCCCGCAACGCCGCACATGCCGCATCGCACGCTGCTTCTGGGCGGGTGTCTGGTTGCGTGCTGCGCTGTGTCAGGGCAGCGTGCGCCTGCCTGAGCTCGCGCCTGTCCACCAGCAAAGATGTGCTGCGATACGAGCGGCCCGCATAAAAGGGGACCTATTGGGGTCCACAGGGTGAGCGGTCTGGCCGAGACGCTGCCAGAGTGCTATGACATCGATGTGGACGTCCCGCGGCAGCCGCGCGACGACCGCATTGGCGGCCTGCTGGACGGTGTTGGCCGCGACCGCAACTTCCACGCGGTTGCGCTGCCCGCTCATTGCAGAAGTCGCATGCCGCAAACGGACGTCAACCTCATGTTGGGCCGAGTCTTGTGACGCCCGGGCATCCTGCTTGCGATAATGTCCGCAATAGCGGACATGCATCGGAGTCCACAACTTCTTGTGAAGTGCTTGTGTACAGTTTACGCCACTGTACGGCCGACTTATTCTGCCTATGTTGCTCCACCTGTCTGCATCTGACGCGTGACCATGACGGTCGACTGCTCTGCAGATAGACCAGAGGGTGGCGGCGCTGGTGGCGCGCGGGCGGGAGGCTGCGCGGCGTCGCTCCTTTTTCCTGGCGTTTTCGACTTCGCCGGTCGACTTCATCAACGCCCAGGTGCCCCCCTCCCCGACAACCAACACAAGGACTTGGCGCCCTGCCTGGCTGCACATCCGGCATGGCCCCGAGCGGCATCCTACAGCCGGGCAAGTGTGCACCCTGATCATCTCATACATCCACTCCAGCATCCCAGACCTCAACAGACCCTGTGTGGGCATTGCTGCCTTATGTTTTTCATATATAAAGCGTGTTGGAGCCTTACCATATGACTTATCCATGTGTTAAGGCACTGTCACCGTGAATGCACCTGACTCAGCGACTCATGGCCACATGCAGATAGCGAGCCAGCACCGCGACCTGCGCGCGGCGGCCGCGGCGGAGGCGCCCGCGCCGGGGCAGGCCGGCCCGCCCGGCGCGCTCACGCGCTCCGAGCTCTTCCGCGGCCGCTGGGTGGAGGACGCCGTCCTGCGTTTCCTGCATCGCCGCATGGCGGCCGGCGCGTGAGCGCGGCGCGGCGCATGCGCATGCCGGGCAGGGGCCGGGGCTCTGCATATGCATGCGCTGTGTGGATGGAGGACCCGCCGTGGTGCTGCAGGCTGCCTCCGCTCGGCCCGGCGTCTGACATGTGTTTGTTCTAGGCAGGGCGCTTGACTGTATATGCGACCTGCAAGAGGAGCAGAGGTTGTGTGGCAGTGCGAAGTACGTGAAGCTGAAGCAGGAACGTGGGTCGAGAGCTTGGCGCGCTGCCTGATGGGCGACGCGTCCAGGGCGCCCTGCCCCGCGCCAGGCTGCTGCCGTACCCATAGTCCAATGTGTGAGCCAGTCATGTGACGTATGTCGTCTGCTGCCTGTGTGCTTCCAGTGTGTGCGGTAGGGTACTTGTAAGAAGGCTCTAGGTCAATGTAAATGTAGCGTTCATTATCAATAAACCCTTTCTGTCAGGGCACCAGCCCTTGGCAAACCTTTTGCCAAGGGCGAAGTTCCAGCGTTCTGCTCCGTGTGAACTGGCGCCCAGCATCGTTGCACAGCGCCCCCCTGGTCCTGGTTGCGATGACGCACCTGCCAGGCATCCCTTCCAGCCTGGAGGACTCCTTGGACATTGTAATTCCTACCATCCGGGACTTGCATTTTCTGGAGCAGTGGCGCCCCTTCTTCCAGCGCTACCACCTCATAGTCATCCAGGTGCCCGGCCGCGCCGTGCTGCCCGCGATTGAGTGCAGCAGTTCTGGCAGCTCGGGGGTTGTAACTGCAGTAACTGCACGGCAGCAAATTCAACTGCAGCGAGCTTGACTGCTTTTGCACGTGCCAGGACGGCGACCCGGACCGCAAGATAAGCGTGCCGGACGGGTTTGACGTGGAGCTGTATACGCGCCGCGACATTGAGCGCCTGCTGGGGGACCATGCCTGGTGCATCTCGTACAAGGACTCTGCCTGCCGGTGCTTCGGCTTCATGGTAGGTCCCCGCTGCACGGGCACGCGAGCTGCGCTGCGCACGAGGCAGCGCACGTATGCTGTTGTGCCAGCATCGGCCCTTGTGTCACAGTTGCCTGCTCCCGCCGGCGCGGGTGACCACAGCACACCTGCGTTCCAGCACACCACACCTCCAACGCGTGTCGCCAGGTGGCGTGCCCTGGAATGCGCGTGAAACAGCGCAGTCAGGAAGTTCCCGACTGGGAAGCACGCCCTGTTTCCGGCGAAGGTGAACGGGTGGAATTTGGACAGCTGCCCACTGGCAGGGACCGCTGTGTGGCGTACATGACACTGCGCCGCGAAGACATGTACGCGCCGGAGCAGCACATCTGAAGCCACCTGCTCAAACGGAGGGCGGCGCTTTGGCGCAGGTGTCGAAAAAGAAGTATATCTACACGATAGACGACGACTGCTTCGTGGCAAAGACGCCCAGCGGCGACGACATCAACGCGCTGGAGCAGCACATCCGCAACCTGCTCACCCCGTCCACGCCGCTCTTCTTCAACACGCTGTACGACCCGTACGCGGCGGGCGCCGACTTTGTGCGCGGGTACCCCTTCAGCCTGCGCGAGGGCTGCCCCACGGCCATCTCGCACGGTGCGCCGCCCCAGGACAGCGCCCGGGACGAGCTTGTGCCAGTTCTGGGAAGCTCGCGCGCCAGTGCGGCGCACTGCTAAGCCTGGGGGCGACGCCTCTGGCCCGTGCGGGGGCTGCCCATTGGCGCTTTTGTAAATGCGTGCCTCAGGTGGGAGCGCCGGGGAGCACCACTCGCCGCGACGGGGGAGCTGGACAGCTTGTGCCTGGCAGCGCGCGTACGCGCGCCCCCCGCTGGCAACGAGCCCGGGCCTCTCGTAGAGGCGCTCTCCTGCCGCAGGGCCGCGTGGAAGCGCCTCGGCCGCGCTCCCACCAGCTGCCGCGCACCATGGTCCGGCGCGGCAGCGCTGCGCGCGGACGTGCGCAGCTGCTGGAGCTCACTGGGGTGGCGTGCGCGCGGGCAGGCCTGTGGCTGAACATCCCGGACTACGACGCGCCCACGCAGATGGTGAAGCCGCTGGAGCGTAACACGCGCTATGTGGATGCGGTGCTCACCATCCCCAAGGCACGCCGCGTCGCTGCGCAGCACCCTGCACCACCTGGCTGGCACGCGCGTGTACGCTCGCATGCATGCATCGCCTCAGGCTGCGCGCGCGGCTGGACGCGCCTCCCCACCCTCGCAGCCTGTGCTCGTGGACTACGGGCGGGTGGCCTTTTGGGCTTGAGCCCAGTCTCCATCAGGCCCCACAGAGCGTTCGGCCACAATCTGCCGGACGACCAGTCCCCAGCGCCTGCTGATGCAGCCTGTCTGGCATGCATGCATGTGATGGCCGAGCTTGTCATGCAGGCAGAGCCTTTGAGCCCTCTCACTATCAGAAGCGCAGCACAGCTGGGTCGGCTGGATGGTTTGCGAGCCTGTTGAATGGCAAGTGCACGGTGACATGGTCCCACCGCGCCAGTGAGCAAAACAGGCTCAGGCGGTGAGGTGCCAGCAGACAGCTCAGCAGCGTGAGGGAGGCAGCAGCGGGCGCGCACTGGCGGCACAGCACTTGGCGGCCCTTCTCCGTGGGGCGGCCCTCCACCCAGTAGATGTACTCCCCGTTCGGGGCGAGCTGCGGCGCGCCCAGGCTGATGGAGGACGCGGTTATCAGCTCGGACGTGATGGGTGACACCCACCGCCCGACCGGCTCAACGCTCATGCCTACCCCCGCCGCCGGCGCTCCGGCGGGCGCTTGGCGCGTCTCGGTCCTGTCGCGCCCAGCCGCGGGGCTCGTTTGATGTCAATGACTCGCATCGCCCGCAATGGCAATGTGCAGTGCACATCGCCGGGGAGGCTACCTCAACAACGCGGGGGTAAAGCTAGTGCTGTTCCTCTCCTTGTTCGCGAACAGCACTGCTGCAAGTGCAACAGCACTTGCAACGAATAGCTTCATCTGATGCTGCATCCACGCTGTGGCTCACCGGTAGGTGCAGCAGGGGCGACTGCCCCGCTCAATTGCCCGTCCGCCCCTCCGCTCAGGCGCCCGGCGCCCGGATGGCAGGCCGTGCAGGCGGGCTGCTGCAGGAGCGGTAACGGTGTGGCAACACGCTGTGCGCCCGATCCTGGCAATGAGCATGCTGAGACTCGGGACTGATGTTCCTAGCACAGCATGTCGTGCGACCCGCTGCTAAGGGCGAGTCCGTGGGGGTGGCCTGCCTCTTAAGGCTTCAGCTGCAGAGACTTAGTTCTGCAGACAGCATGCCGCGCCTTATCTTTCATTCATTCCTTCACCAGGCTTGCTTGCTAGTTAGCCGGGTGGAGCAGTCCTGCCACAGGGCCACAAGGTGCACATGAGTCAAGCCTGTATCACCAAGCTAGGGCGGCTTGGCCGGACAACCCCACACGGGGGCGTTCAGACTTGCATGTAAAGGTGCAAGCACAGAATCGTCAGGCCGTGCACTCTGTGGGTCATGTGCAACCCACTGCATGCCATTAAAGTGACCTATGCACTCATTGCGTGAGTAAACCACTCAAGTGGAATGAATTACAACCGTGTGTCAGCCAACCGTGTGTCAGCCACCTCGTGTTTGCATTCTCCGCAACTTGAAGGGCCACCTTGACACTGTTTTTCCATTAAACTATTTTTGCAATGATAGTCTATGCGTCTGCAGTGCCGTGCCGGTCTGAACAAGTACGGCCGCTGTAATGCAGAATGCGGTGTTGCGCTCCCGACGCGCTTTTGCAGGTCAATCACATATATTGCACAAGTAAGTTACTTGAAGTAACAACAGCCGAGAGCTGCAGCGGCATTTACCAAACAGTTCCGTCAGACACGCAGCATGTGCACACCATGAAGCTGAGCTACATCAACAGTAAACAGCAGACGTTCCTTGGTGGGGTCAATGCGCATGGCATGGTTCAACAAATTCCAACCACTTGTGTCGGAAGGAAGAAGCCACGCTAGCAATTAGACATAAGTCACCGCAGCCATGCCCCGAATGCATGGTGGATAAGTGCTTGCGCTGTTCCGTCCAGCGCCCTCTGCAGTCGCAGCAGAGCGACAACAATGCGATGCGTGCTTGCCACGCAGTCACTCCTGCACCATGGCACCGCGGCCACAAGCCCGCCCGCCCTCGACCCGCCTCATACACAGCGGAGGGCTCCGCAGCGCTAGTCAAAAGAGACCCAATCGCCTTGACAAGGACTGCCAGCAGGAGTGGCAGCCGCCCCCACGGGTGCCGAGGC
>JAABUV010001322.1_pt1 | contig 35932 bp, 40 predicted proteins | sample 5559971 | NCBI WGS metagenome assembly JAABUV01 (sample SAMN10711881, study PRJNA513362) | rock metagenome | isolation source: Antarctica rocks | place: Antarctica: Victoria Land, Knobhead nord | collected 2015-12-19
ACAAGCTGCTCATCGCCGCGTTCCACATGCTGAGCACGGGCGAGGCGTTCCGCGACCTCGGCGAGGGCTACCTCGACCAGGTCGCCCGCAAGCGCTCCACGACCAAGCTGGTTCAGCGCCTGAGCAATCTCGGATACGACGTCATGCTCGTCCCGAAGGCGGCGTAGCCCGCCAGCCGGTCCGTCCAGGGTCTATTTCCTCAGCAGTGTCCGTCGAACATTCGAAGTTATACGACGGTACTGGGGTTCTGGTAGATGCCGTAATGGGTTGGCACCGGGACTGACGAACGGTGCGTGTCTGTTCAGAGTGATGGTGTGAACGCGCGGGTCCGAGCGGTTCGGGTCCGGCCATCAGGAGGGCGGCCATGGAACATCATGTCGGGATCGACGTGTCGCTGGAACTGAGCAGCGTGTGTGTACTGGATGCGACCGGGAAGGTGATCCGGGAGGCAAAGGTCGCGAGCGAGCAGGAGGCACTGGTCGCGTTCTTGCGCAGCCTTGACCTGACGATCGTGCGTGTCGGGCTGGAGGCGGGCCCGTTGTCGCAGTGGCTCTACGACGGGCTGTACGAGGCAGGTCTCGAGCCGGTGCTGCTGGAGACGCGGCACGTCAAGGCGGCACTGTCCGCGATGGCGGTGAAGACCGACCGGCGCGATGCCCGCGGGATCGCGCAGCTGCTGCGCATGGGATGGTATCGCCCCGTGCACCGCAAGTCGGTCTCCTCGCAGGAGATCCGGGCGCTGCTGGGTGCGCGCAAGCAGCTGCAGATCAAGGTCATCGACCTGGAGCAGACCGTGCGCGGGCTGCTACGCGGCTTCGGGCTGAAGGTCGGTGACGTGAGCCGCGGCAAGCTGCCGGCGCGGATCCGCGAGTTGGCGGCCGGGCATGCGATGCTGGAGAAGATCGTCGAGCCGCTGCTGTCGGCACGCGAGGCGATGTGGCGCGAGTTCGCCAAGCTGCACCGCGAGGTGCTGGTGATCGTCAAGGAGGACCAGGTCTGCCGCCGGCTGATGACGGTGCCGGGGGTAGGCGCGTTGGTGTCGCTTACCTACCGAGCCGGTGTCGACGATCCCGCCCGGTTCACCAAGTCCAAGGCGGTCGGCGCCTTCTTTGGCCTGACGCCCAGGCGCTACCAGTCGGGCGAGACCGATGTCACAGGCTCGATCACGAAGTTCGGCGATGCTGGTGTACGCACGGCCTTGCATGACGCGGCCAATGCGCTGCTGACACGCGCGACGCGGTTCAGCACGCTCAAGCGCTGGGCACTGGACGTCGCGAAACGGCGGGGCATGCGGCGAGCGAGGGTGGCGCTGGCCCGCAAGCTCGCCACCGTGCTCCATCGCATGTGGGCCGACGGGACTGAGTTCGTCTGGGGCAAGGACCCGTCGGCCACGTCGGCGGCATAGTTCGCAAGGAGACAACCAGTTCGGGGCGGGGCCAGACAGCTCAGCCCCCACGAGGTCCCTTCGCCGGGACGCGGAGACGGTAAGGCAGGTTCCGCTGCAGTGGCCGGGAGCGATCCCGTATCACGCTGGGTAGATTGCTCCGCCGGCTCCCTCATGAAGCATCATGTGGCGGCCTTGCGCCGACCACGGGCAGAAGCACGAAACCGGCGAGCGGATGCACTCTGAGCTTGACGACGAAGGGCCCATTACAGAAGCAGCGGAACCAAAAGTCCGATTCGGAAGGTCGGTAGTCAAGAAACCGAAACTGCATTTCAGCTTTGCGAGGAAGTTAAGCGTCCTGCCTCTGCCCAGTCGTCTCAGCGTCAAAGCTGCTTAGCGCGGTATGAAGTGCCTCTGGTTGCTCAAGTGGTATAATGTGCTTGCAGTTCGGTATTTTGCATAAGTGTAGGTCATCGGCGATAGGCTTCAACTGACGATATACAGCGTCGCCGACTACGCCGCCGGCCACGGCCAGCGTCGGAATACTGAGTCGGCGGTCTGACACCATGGCCTGAATTTGCGCCGCGTTGATTGCAAAGCTTCGATAGTGCTTGAAGCCGCAGCGGAGCGCATCCTGGCCGGTATAGGCAGCGACGAATGCGTCGCGCTCCGCGTCCACGCCGCAGCCGTCCTCGGTTCCGGCGCGCAAGAACCAGTCCAGGTACTCGGCTTCATGGCCCTCAATCACCGTTTCGGCCAAGCCAGGCGTGCCGTGAAAACCAAACCACCAAGGCGGTCCCGCTCTCAGGAAAAGCTCGGCGCCAGGCAGGGCGCCGATCAAGCCTTCCATGACACACAGGCGGTGCACTTTGGCCGGATGGCGCATGGCCAGCATCCAGGCGATGGCGGCTCCAAGATCGATGCCGATGACGAATGCTGGCCCCACGCCTAACGCGTCGAGCAACCCGGCAAGATCGTCGGCCAGGGTGTGGAGGTCATACCCGTCAGCCGCGCGCGTGCTGGCACCCAATCCCCGCAGGTCAGGCGCGATGACGAAGCGGTCGCGTGCGAACAGCGGCATGAGTGGACGCCAGACCCGCCATGTGTGCGGCCAGCCGTGCAGCAGAAGTACGGGTGGCCCTTGCCCGCCAGTCGCAACGTTCAGTTCGATCCCGTTGGTCGCAACGATCCGCTCCTGCAAACCTTGGGCACTGGTGATGTCAGTCATGCGATCCTCCATGGCTTAAAGGACTTGCCTACTTCCCAACACGGTATCAAGAAGATACCAGCAGCCCACCAAGGCACCTGGAGGTAACTTGCCACCACCTGATCCAAAAGGCCCGTTCTCCGCAACGTGCCCTACGCGCGAGCTCCTCGACCAACTCGCCGATAAATGGGCGGTGCTGACGCTCGTGGCTGTGGAGGCCGAACCGATCCGCTTTAACGCACTCAAGCGGGAACTGGAGGGCGTCAGCCAAAAGGTGCTTGTTCAAACCCTGCGGCGGCTGGAACGCAACGGCCTACTCACCCGGACGGTTACGCCGACAGTTCCCGTGACCGTCACTTACGCCATCACGCCCCTTGGATGCTCACTTGCGCAGGTGGTGGAGGCGTTCAGACGCTGGTCCATGGACAACATCGCTGAGGTGCTACAAGCGCGGCAGCACCATGATGGATCGTTGATGCAAAAAACCACCGTTTGATGCAGCCAGCCGGAGGCCGGTCCTACTTGCGGAAGCAAATGGCTTCAGCGCGTATCAAGCCATGCATCTATCTATGGGCAGCAAACCCATCCCAGCCTCGGTTAATGCTGAATCGAACTTTTGGTTCCGCTGCTACCGGAACCCCGTACTGGCGGCCTACACGCCGGGCACCATCAGCGAAGACTTGGCCACACGCCAGCACGCGTACCTCGTGCTGGCCCGGCGCATCGGGTAGTTGCACTATGCGGCCTACGCGCCGGCTGTTGCGGAACATGGACTGCTGATTTTGCGTATCGAAGACCCCCTATGGGCCGATGGCCCCTACGCCGCCCGTCGTCCCCGCGCATCCCGACCGGGCGGCATCCCAAACATCCGCGCATACTCCCGCGTGAACTGCGGCACGCTCTCATACCCCACCACATACGCCGCTCGGCTCGCCGCCATTCCCTCCGTCACCAACAGCCGCCGGGCCTCGATCAACCGGAGTTGCTTCTGGAACTGCACGGGCGATACCGACGTCACCGCCCGGAAATGCAGATGGAATGTGGATGTGCTCATCCCTGCCACGGCCGCCAGGTCTTCCACCCTCAAAGGCTGGTCAAACCCCTGACGCAGCACCGCGACTGCCCGAGCGACCCGCGGCGCTACCCCGTCGGGGTGTACCAAGCCCCGCACCGCCGCTCCGTGCCTGCCAGTCAGCAGCCAGTAGTGCATCTCCCGCCCGATAGGTTCGCGCAACGCCGCTACCGCCTCCGGACGATCCAGCAGGCGCACCAGCCGCAGCACGCAATCCGCCACGGCAGCATCTGTCTCCTGCACCAACACGGGCCCGAGCGCCGGCCCAGCAACGCCCGGCACCACGCCAGCCAAGTCGAGCAGGACCGCAAGGTCCAGCTCCACAGCCACCGCCAGATACGGCTCCCCCTGGCTGGCCCGCGTCACGTGGCTGACCGCAGGCACGTCGGCGCTGACCAGGGCCGACTGCCCGGCCGCAAATACGTGCGTTTCTGCCCCCACCGTCACCTGCTTCTCGCCTCCCAGGACCAGGCATACCAGCGGCCGATAGATCACCTTCGAAAACCCGGTCGGCGACTCCATCCGCATCATGCCCACACCCGGCAGCGGCGTCGCCGCGAACCCGTCATCATTGGCGTTTGCACAGGCATAGCGGCGGACGGCTTCATGCAAGGCATTGCTCATGCCCTCCATCTTGGCGCATCTCGGCTTACACGCCAGCCTATGCCGGAGAATTAGGCAAGAAATCCGGCGCTTCTGGTAAGCCGCCGCCCTGTCCCGCCCCATGTTATCGCCAGCAACAGGGGACGCAACATGCACATGACCGGCAACACCATCCTTGTCACCGGCGGCGGCTCAGGCATTGGGCGTGGGCTGGCCGAGGCATTTCACGCGCTGGGAAATCACGTGATCATCGCTGGCCGCCGCCCCGAACCTCTGCAAGCCGTTGCGGCCAAGAACCCCGGCTTGGCTACCGCCGTGCTCGACGTAACGGATTCCGCTGCCGTGCATGCCTTCGTCGCCCACGTCGGCCAGGACCACCCGGCGCTGAACGTATTGATCAACAACGCTGGCATCATGCAGACCGAGGATGCTCTGGCCGATCCATTCGATATGACGGTGTGTGAGGCAACCATCGCCATCAACCTTCTTGCCCCCATTCGGCTGACCACGGCCCTGCTCCCGCATCTGCGCCGCCAGGCTTCGGCCGCCATAATCAACGTGACCTCCGGCCTTGCTTTCGTGCCGCGGGCCGACACGCCCACCTACGGCGCCACCAAGGCCGCCATGCACTCCTGGACGCAGTCGATGCGCCATCAGCTGCGCGGCACCCCGGTCCAGATGATCGAGCTGGCACCGCCTCTGGTTGCCACCGACCTCACGCCGGGCCAGCGCGACAACCCGCGTGCCATGCCGCTCGACGCGTTCATCCGCGAGAGCATGGCCTTGTTCGCGGCAGACGACGCCGCGCCCGAGATCCTGGTCGAGCGCGTGAAGCCGCAACGCATGGCCGAAGCCCGGGGCGAACATGGCAAGATGTTTGCGATGATCAACGGTGCCTGACCCGACCCTCTGTCGCACAACCCTGCCGGCAGGGGCAAACCTCCCATTCAAAAGGGAGGACGCCTATGCCCCTGCATCCTAACACCGGCATCTCCGCCGCGGATACCTCTGAGCCGACTGTATGAATTCTAAACCCAGGGACGCTGGTGGCGAATTCAGAGTTGGCCGTTGGTTCGTGGGCGTTAGCGGCCAGCGGGCTTGCTTCTGCGACCGTTATTGGTCCGTCGGCGGCCATCAGGATGACCAGCGGCAGCGGCCCAATGAATTCGCCACCAGTGTCCCCAGAGATAGAGTTCATACACCTTGCAGCACCGCAGAATATGCGTTTTGGCCGCAGCATCCAACATAGGCAACGAGCGACCCGCTGTCCGCCATGGTTCGTTTGACGGACAGTGACCAGCCCCCACCGGGTGATCCGGGCAAAATCTTAGTTTAGCATGATGCCGATCGCTGGGGCTGATCCAGCCGGACTCGGTGAGGCTGCGGGCGTTGGCGTCTTCGGCAGGACGACTTCGGGTGCTGGCGGCCGGTAGCCCAGCGAGCTGTGTGGACGCACCGTGTTGTAGTGTTTGCGCCATTGCTCGATCAGGACCTTGGCCTCGGCCAGCGTGTTGAACGCCTCGCACGCCAGCAGCTCGTCGCGGAACTTGCCGTTGAAGCTCTCCACATAGCCGTTCTCCCACGGGCTGCCAGGCTCGATGTATGCCGGTTTGGCACCCAGCCCAGTGATCCAGTCCTTGACGGCCGTGGCCACGAACTCAGGCCCGTTGTCGGAGCGGATGTAGGCTGGTGTGCCACGGCTGATGAACAGGTCCGTCAGCACGTCGATCACCTCCGCCGAGCCCAGCTTGCGTCCCACCCGGATTGCCAGGCACTCGCGGCTGAACTCGTCGACGACATTGAGGGTGCGGAACTTGCGGCCCTCGCGCGTGCGATCCTCGACGAAGTCATACGCCCACACGTGGTTCGGCCGATCCGGCCGCAGCCGCAGGCATGAGCCATCGTTCAGCCACAGCCGCCCGCGTTTCGGCTGCCGGGCAGGCACCTTCAGGCCTTCAGAGCGCCAGATCCGCTCGACGCGCTTGTGGTTGCAGCACCAGCCCTCGGCGTGCAGCAGCGCCGTGATCCGCCGATAGCCGTAGCGCCCATACTGCGTCGCGAGATCGATGATCGCCTGCGTCAGCGCCGCTTCGTCGTCGGGTCTGCGCGGGGCCTTGCGCTGCGTGGAGCGGTGCTGGTCCAGCACCTTGCAGGCAAGACGTTGCGAGACGCCCAGCTCCGCCGTGACGTGGCCCACGGCAGCACGACGACGTGCGGCGCTCAGAAGTTTCCCAGCGCGGCTTCCTTCAGGATCAGCTTCTCCAGCGTCAGGTCAGAGATTGCCCGGCGCAGGCGGCCATTCTCCTGCTCCAGCAGCTTCAGGCGACGCACCTGGTCCAGCTTCAGACCGCCGTATTCAGCCCGCCAACGGTAGTACGTCGGCTCCGTCACGCCGATCGCCCGGATCGCCTCCGCCACCGGCTTGCCCTGCCCAACCAGGACCTCGACCTGCCGCAGCTTGGTCACGATCTCCTCCGGCTTGTGATGCTTGCGTGCCATCCCACCCTCCGTTTGCCCACCGGCCATACATAACCGGCGGCTCACTTCTAGGGGGGCAGATCAGTACTCGGCCACTCACTGGAAGCGTCCATACCCGGGCGAAGCGCGCATCGAGTGGCCGGCAGCCTTCATCAAGGCGGCCACCTGCAAGGTGCCGGATACCGATGATTGAGCCTGTCCATTCACTGACTCCACCCCTCCTGTGACAGGCTGCGGAAATAGGTCAGGGCTTGGCGACGAACAGTGTCTCGCCACCCTGGTTGCAAGCAGCCTGTTCTATCAGCGGTGCTGCGAACGCACGCCCTTGCAGGCGTGCAGCAGCTGTGCGCGGCAACTTTTCACGCACAGGCCCTCACCCGACGTCCTCTCTGGAGGCGTTCTGAACCCGACGCTTGGTTCCGGATGCCCGGAGTGCATCCGGCTGACATAGCAGTCGATGGACGTCGGTGCTCCACGCCCGTCTTCCGATCCGTGCAACACAGCCCTTTGACACCGAAGCTTCATTTCCACCGTCCTGTGCAGGAGGCAGACTGCCGAAGCTGACCGACAGCGCCTGGGGGGATGACGCATGACCACCTTTCATCGACCCCGCCAGCCCGGGGCCTCGCTGGCGCAGCGTGCGCCGCCCCGGAACACGAAGTTCGAGCCGATCCCGGACCGGTTCGCCCAGGGTAGAATCGCCCCGTTCCGCATGGACCTCGGCGACGTGCTGGCCGCCGGCGAGCTCCAGGAGATCACCAAAGCCGGCAGCATGGCGTTCCATTGCATGGGCGATACCGGCGGCGTGAAGGACCCGGAACCGCAAAAGCTGGTGGAGCGCGGGCTGGAGCAGTCGTTGTTCAGCGGCAACATCGCGCCGAGTCTGCGCGGCGCCGCGATGGCTCCGGCCTTCTGCTACCACCTGGGCGACGTCGTCTACTACAACGGCGAGGTTTCGGAGTACTTCGCGCAGTACTATGATCCGTATGAGCATTACCCGCTGCCTATCCTCGCCATTCCTGGCAATCACGACGGCGAGCCGCTCGACGCGAACGCCACCACACTGGAAGGGTTCTACCGCAACTTCCTTGCGGAGAAATCGGCTGAGCCGACCTACACCGACGAGTCTCGCGACAGCGGCCGCCCGGCGATGGCGCAGCTCTTCTTCTACTGGACACTGACGACGCCGTTCGCGACCTTCGTCGGTCTGTACAGCAATGTTCCCGAGCATGGTCGCATCGACGACCAGCAGCGTGCTTGGTTCAACGGTGAAATGGCGGCGGCGGACAAAAACAAGGCCTTGATCGTCGCCGTACACCACCCGGTCTACTCGTTCGACGACCACCACAGCGGAAGCCCGACGATGGCCAAGGAGCTGGAGGACGCGATCAACGTCTCACGGCGTGTGCCGAACATGGTGCTCAGCGCCCATGTGCACAACTACCAGCGGATCGAGCGGCAGGTGGGCGGGCACACAGTTCCGTTCTTCGTTATCGGCAACGGCGGCTACTGGAACCTGCACCGCCTTGCCGCCGCCGACGGCTACCGCGATCCGGAAACGGAAGCGAAGCTGGTTTCCAGCATCGACAGCCGCCACGGCTTCGCGACCTTCGAGATCAGTGACTCTGTCATCAATGGTCATTTCACGACGGTGCCGCGCCCACAGGAGTCCTGGACCGACGCAGAAGCCTACAACGCCAGCTTCGACGTGTTCAGCTACAGCTCGACCCCAGCCTTTCTGAAGGACGGCGAGACGGTGGAGCTGGTGCCGCCCGACGGCACCAACGTGCCGCCGCATACGAACCATGCCCAGGCGGATCCGCCTGCGCGCACGCCGGCGTCGCAGCAAAGAGTGCAGGCACGCGATGCCCACGCGGCCCGTACGGCCCAGCGCGCGCACGGCCGGGGCAATTCAAGGCCGATGAGCTGTGGTGACCCGGCGGGAATCCGGGATTGATGCTCTTCATCGTCGGCGAGTGCATCGCCGGCGCAGCGACTCGGTCTGTCGCAACGCAGGCCGGTGCGCTGCGCCCGGAACCAGGTGCGAGAGCGGCGACCGGCGCCATGCCGGGTGTCGCAGGGTGAAGCAGAAGCGGCTCCAGAAAGAAGGTACATGGCGATGAGCACAGACATCAGTCTTGGGAACGACCCCGCGGCAATCCAGACGCAGGTAGGCGCCCTTGAGCGCGATCCCAACGCGACCCTGGCCTTCAAGCAGCAGTTGCAGAATTGGCTGCAGCAAGTGGAGGCTGCTGTGGGCGAATCACCTCCGGGCAAGGAAACGTCTCCAATGCAGCAACCAGTGCAGCAGCCGGCCCTCGCTTCCGAGACGGCAGGACTGGTCCAAGCGCCTCCGCTCGCCGCACCAGACAGCAAGTTAAACCTCGCGCACGATACGGATGGCGGCCCCGCGGCGCAGCACGCCTCCCAGCCGTCCGGGACCCCTGCCGCGGAAACCAAATCGACGGGTGTCGTCAACGTCAGCGGCGCCGACAAGACGATCACCATGAGCAACACGTCGGACAAGGACATGGTCCTCTACCACACGGGCGGCGACGGGGAAGCGACCCAGGCCGTCGCCACGCTCAAGCCTCGCGAAAGCGTGGACGTGACGGTGGGCAACAACACGAACGGCGCCTTCACGAAGGGCAACGCCAACGGCGACTTCACCTCCGACTCCGGACGGGTCGAGTATTCTGTCAAGGACGGAAAGATGAGCGCCAACCTGGACAGCGAATGCGGCGTGGACGCGATGTCGTTGCAGGCCGGGCAATATGCCAAGAAGGTCGAGGACGCAGCCAGCGGCGCACCGGCCAGCCTGAAAGACTCCTCCGGGCGATTGCTGGAGCCGAAAAGCCATCCCGAGGTGCAGGCCTATCTTGACTCGCTCGACGGCTACAACCAGAATTCTTACACCCATTCTGATACCGACACGAAAACCCATGTCATGGAAGCGGCCATGCTGGATGTCGACAAGATCAGCGCGTCGTTTTCCTGAGCTAGCGGTCATCCAAGGCATTTATCTCAACGGCTCGATCCGGTGCGGGGATGGCTTAGCCGCCGAGCCGTCGACATCGATGATCATTAGACCGTGGTGGCGATTTCATCGAAGCAGGATGGCTAGGGCGGCGAGCTGGACGAAGCCCTCGTCGTTGGCCAGGAGCCTGTCATGTCGAGTGGCGACGCGACGGATCTGCTTCAGCTTGCCGAAGAGCCGCTTGATGGAGTTGCACTCCTTGCAGAGGAGTTCGTCATGGGGCCGTCGCTGCCTGCGGTTCGCCTTGGCCGGGAGGACCGGCTCTGCTCCGGCATCGCCTATGGCCTCGCGCCGGTGGTCGGCGTCGTATCCCTTGTCGGCTATCACGGCCTCGGGCTTGAGGCTCGCGATCAGCTCGTGGCTGCGGGTGATATCCTGGCGCTGTCCTGGCCCGAACAACAGGCGCACCGGGTTACCAAGTGCGTCCGTGGCGGCATGGACCTTGGTGCTCAGCCCGCCGCTGGAGCGGCCCAGTCCCTGAGCATCAGACCCCCCTTTGCAATACGCGCCCCGGCCGCGTGCTGGTGGGCACGCACGATGGTGCTGTCGATCATCAGCCGCTCGAGATCGGCATCCGTCGCGAGCACCGCGAGAAAGCCGCCCAGGGCACCGCGTGCGATCCAGCGGTAGTAGCGGCGCTTGACGGCCTGGTAGTCGCCGAACCTTTCCGGCAGGTCGCGCCAGCACACGCCGGAGCAAGCCATACACAGCAGTGCGGGTCGCGCAGCCGCGCCCACTGATCGTCACGCAGCCTGTCCACGTCGCCGCTCACCATGGCCGAATCCTAGATCAGCCTTGAACCAAGCGAGACGCTCGGACGCGCATGGAGACCGCCAGGCCTGCAACGCTTAGGCCGTGGTTTGCGCCGCGGGCGCGCAGCTGGTCCTAGCCACCAACCTCCTCGCCACCACAGCCGATGCACCGAGCTTTGCCGCCACCATCCTGGCCATGCAGGCGAGCGTCGGCGCGCCACGGATAGTTCTGGCCGACACCGGCCACGCCAGCGGCAAGGCTGTCGCCGAGTTGCAAGCACGCGGGATCGAGCCGCTGGTCGCGATCGGGCGGAGACAGATCCAACAGCCTTACGACTTCCAGCCGCCAGCGCTCTCCAGGACGTCGCGCCGGATCACCGAGCCGTGACGCCTAGCGATGAAGGTTAGGCTGGAACATGACGATAACAAAGCTCTCTACAAACGGCGCAAACAGACCGTCGAACTGGTCTTCGGCACCATCAAGAGCCGCCATGGGCTTCACCTGCTTCCACCTGCGTGGCATCCACAACATAGCCGCCGAATGGACGCTCGTTGTACCCCCCTGCAACTGCCGACGTATCAATCGGATGCTGGCCGCCTAAGCAAAAATCACGAGGCCTCCAATCCGAACCCAGCTCGTTCCGCCCCAGCCCGACAGGCTGTTAAATCAAGCCGGCCTGCCGCATGCATCGGATCACCGGCGTGAACAACGCGTCCGGGAGCAGCCCTCCGATCTGCGTCCGGATGGCAACGGCCGCCGCGGCATCCGAATCGTGGACGCACGGCAGCCCGAGCAGGGCGGCCTCGTCGAGCAGGGTCCGAAGCGCCTCCGGACCGGCGCGGGCCACCAGCGCGGGCACCGCGATGTCGGGCGGGGCGTAGCAGAGTGCTACGGCGCCGGCGTCGCCCGCGATCACGAAGGTGGCGTGCCGCAGGCCAAGCCGTACGTGGGAGCGCATCGCGTCCTGGCGCTCGCGCTTGTGCGCGCGCCGGATCATCGGGTTGCCCTGGGTGTCCTTGCGCTCGCGCTTCATCTCGGTGCGGGTCATCCGCTGGTCGCGCCGGAACAGGTAGCGCTGCAGCCCGAGATCGGCGGCGCCGAGCGCCAGGAACACCAGGCAGGCGATGGCGAGCAGCGGCCCGAAGATCGCGCGCACGAGCCCCGGCACGCAGCCCAGCCCGCAGGAAGGCAGCTCGGCGAGCGGCTCGAAGGCGGCGCGCAGGAGGATCGCGGCGGTGACGGCGATGGTGGTGAACTTGAGGACGGTCTTGGCCGTCTCCACGGCGTTGCGCAGCGCGAAGATGCGGCCAAAGCCGGCGGCCGGGCTGATGCGTTCGAGCTTCGGCGCGAGCGGGTCCGTGGAGAAGACGAGTCCGCCATGGCCGACGACCGAGGCAGCCAGCACCGCGGCGACGATCAGCGCCAGCAGCGGCAGGACGAACAGCGCCCCCGCACTCAGCGCATGGTCGAGAACCGCCGGGAAGGCGCGGTCCCAGGCGGCGGCGTCGAGCCGCCCGGCCTCGTCGAGCACCCCCTGGAAGGCGGCCATCAGCGAGGCGCCGCGCAGGGCGACGTAGCCGAGCACCACCGTCGAGCCCGCCGCGGTCACCAGCTCCTTGCAGCCGGCGACCTGCCCCTTGCGCCGCGCGTCCGCCAGCTTCTTGTGCGACGGCGGAAGGGTCTTCTCCTCGCTGGTCCTGCCGCTCACGGCGCGGCGCTCGGCAGCGCCGTGGACAGGACCTCGACGGCACCGCGCATGCCCGACATGTCCTGCTGCATGTAGAACAGCAGGAACGCGGCGTAGAGCGGCAGGAAGACGAAGAAGGCGAGGTTGCGCGCCGCAAGGGCCTGGTTGTCGATGCGCAGGTTGGGCGCGACGCGGCCGGCGAGGATCAGGCTTACGTCGGCGAGCAGCATCGCGAGCATCACCGGCGCCGCCAGCCGGATCGCCTGGCGCGTCACTTCGTCGAGCAGGCCGAGCAGCAGCGCCGGCGTGGCGGGGCCGAGCGGCGGCAGGAGCCCGAGCGGCGGCCAGATCCGCCAGCTGCGATAGAGGGAGCCGGCCAGCACCTCGAGCCCGCCCGAGCCCGCGAACAGCGCGATGCCGAGGACGACGAGGAAGCTGCCCGTAATGGAAAGGTCGCCGAAGCCGGACGGGTCGTCGAGCCGGCCCTGGGTGGCGCCACGCTGCAGGTCGAGAAGGTCGCCGCCGATCTCGAGCGCCCAGAACGGCGTGCCCAGCAGCAGTCCCAGCGCCATGCCCAGTGCCGCCTCCTTGAGCGACAGCAGGAGCACCCAGACGGCCGAGGCCTGGGAGGCGGCGAGCGCCTGGTCGATCACGGGCAGGGCGGGCAGGCAGAGCGCGACGGCGACGGCGCCCCGCACCGGGCCCGCGATCCCGGTGCGGCTGAAGGCGGGGAACAGCGACACCAGCGCCAGCGGCCGGGCGACGCCCAGCGCGAGCGCCACGAGCCAGCGGGCGGCCTCCGGCGCGAGGTCGAGAAGGTGTCGCAGCGCGCCGGCGTCGAGTGCGGCCTGGACCGGGCTCACCGCGCGGGCCTAGCGGGCCAGGGTCGCGAAGCCGTCGAACAGCGCCGTCGCCTCGCGCACCAGAGGAGCCACGAGCAACGGGCCGCCGAGCGCGAGGACGAGCATCACCGCCAGCAGCTTGAAGGTCATCGGCAGCGACTGGTCCTGCACCTGCGTCACCGCCTGGAGGATGCCGACGGCCAGGCCCACGGCCATGGCGGCGAGCAGCGGCGGCAGCGCCATCCACAGCACCAGGCCGAGCGTCATCTGGAGCTGGGAGAGCAGGGCGTCGTGGGTCACGGGCTCAGGCCGCGTAGCCGAGGACGAGGCCGTGCATCAGCCGGGTCCAGCCGGAGATCGCCACGAACAGGAACAGCTTCAGCGGCACCGAGATCGTGGTGGGCGAAACCGACGACATGCCCATGGCGAGCAGGACCGCAGTGACGACGAGGTCGATGGTGACGAACGGGAGGTAGAGCAGGAACCCCGACTCGAAGGCGCGCTGCAGCTCGGACAGCACGAAGGCCGGGACCACGACGAGCATGTCCTCCGGCCCGGCATCAAGGCCTGCGCTCGGCCCCCACACGCGCGCGGTCGCCGAGGTGAAGAAGGTGCGCTCGCCCGGGCTGGTGAAGCGCAGCATGAAGGCGCGTATTGGCCTGGCGCCGCGCGAGACCAGGTCGGCATAGTCCGCGAGCGTGGCGTAGCTGCGCCCCGGCTCGACGGCGGCGGCATAGGTCTGCGTGGCGACCGGCGCCATCACGTACACGCTGAGCAGCAGCGCCACGCCGTAGAGCACCATGTTGGGCGGCGTCTGCTGGATGCCGAGCGCGTTTCGCAGCAGGAACAGGATCACCGCGATCTTAATGAAGCTCGTCATGGTGATGATGACGAAGGTCGCGACGCCGAGCCCCGCGATCGAGGCGAGGATTGAGGCTGTGCTGGGCGCGGCGAGGCTATCCACGGCCGAGGATCCGCAGCACGCGCACCGCCGCCCGCCCGTCGACCTCGACCAGCTCGCCCTCGCCGACGCGACGCCCGCCGACCGTGAGCGCCACCGTGCCCGCGCCGGGTCCCGGCAGCTCCAGCACCGCGCCTGGGCCGAGCCGCCGCAGCTCTCCCAGCTTCATCTCAAGACGGCCGAGATCGAAGCACAGGCGCAGCGGGATGTCGTCCTCACCCGCCTCCGCTGCCTCGCCCGTCCCGTTCGCCACGGGGTCCACCATGCCCAGCCAGCCCTCCCTGTCCGCATGCGCGCGTCCCGGCGCGCGCTCCAGCACCCAACGCTGCCCGTCCCAGCGCGCCGGCGCCAGCCTGTCCCCGGCCACCACCAGGCAGCCGGCGGCACGTCCGTGCGCCGTCGCCAGCCCGGTCTGCGGCAGCACCGCATCCCCGGGCTCCAGGCTCCGCAGCACGCCGGCCGCGAGCGTGGTCGACCCGAGGCGCAGCGTCGCGCCGAGCGGAACCTCGTCGGCGGGCGCGGGCGCGACCGGCCAGCGGGCGAGCACGGTGTCGAGCACCGCGTCTGCCGCCTCCAGCAGCAGCGGCCAGCGCTGCCCGGCCGCGACCAAAGTGAGCGCCCGCTGGCCGCTTGCGTCCCGGCAGGAGGGGGCCGGCACGGTGGGCGCGTCGTGGCGCGACAGGTCGTCAAGCGACGCATCGATCCCGAGCGCCGCCAACGCGCGGAGCTCGTCGTCCAGCGCCAGTTCCAGCAGCGACGCCACCACCTCCAGGTCGTCCTCGGCGTCGCGCCAGCCGACCAGAGCGCCGAGGGCGACCTCGATCACCGGCCAGGGAAACCAGAGCGCGGCCGCAGCGCCGTCCAGCCCGACGCCGAGCCGGCACCACAGGGCGCCCGCCAGTCGGCCACACGCCCCGTCCTCCAGCATCCGGCCTCCGGGCAGCGCGAGAGGCTTGCGCGGACCCGACAGCCGGGTCAGTCGCGCCGCCTCCGCCGCGCCGATCGGCGCGGGCGCGCGCCGCACCACGGTCTCGGCCACCCTCAGCCCCCGCGACGCCGGACCGGGGCGTCCTGCGCGGGTGCCGGCAGGTCGTCCTCCGCGGCGGCCTCGGCACGGGCGTGCAGGTGGCGGCGAAGCCGGTCACAGCACGCGTCATCGAGCCGCCCGCGTTGCGTCGCCAGCCGGGCGCAGGCGGCAAACGCCGAGCGCGCCGCGACGTGCCGCTCCTCCGCTAGCGCACGGTCACGCCCGGCATCGTCGGCCAGCGCCTGCGCGTGCGCGCCCCCCCTGAGTCCCTGCCGCTCAGCCTCGCGCAGCGTCGCCAGCGGACCCGCGGCCAGCGCCGTCCCCCGCGCACCGTCCCAGAGCAGGCGCGCTGAATCGCGCCCCGCCTCCGCCACCCGGGCCGCATGGCGCGCCGCCGCGTCCTGCGCCGCCCGGGCCGCCTCGCGCGACGCCGCCGCCTGCGCCGCCTCCGCACGCAGGCGCGCCTCGCGCCGGCGCTGCAGCTGGAGCAGACGCGCGGACTGCGCGGCCGCTAGGGCAGGCGATGCAGCCAAGCGACGGTGTCCGCGAGGGTGCAGGCTTCGCGCGAATCCTGGCGCAGGAAGCGACGCAGTTCGTCGATGCGCGCGAGGGCGCGGTCGGCGAGCGGGTCGGCGCCGGCGCGATACTCGCCGACCTGGACCAGGAACTCGATCTCGCCGTGCCGGTGCAGCAGGCGGCGTACCTCGCGCGCCTGCGCGCGGTGCCCGGGCTCGGCCACGATGTCCATCAGCCGGCTGTGGCTCGCCAGCACGTCGATGGCGGGATAGTGGCCGGCGGCCGCCAGCGACGGCGAGAGCACGACATGGCCGTCGAGGATGCCGCGCGTCTCCTCCGCGACTGGGTCGCCTGCGCCGTCGCCCTCGATCAGCACGGTGTAGAACGCGGTGATCGAGCCGCACTCGCCCGGGCCTGCGCGCTCTAGCAGGCGGGGCAGCTCGCTCAGCACGGAGGGCGGGAAGCCGCGCCGCGTTGGCGGCTCGCCGGCGGCCAGGCCCACCTCGCGTAGGGCGCGGCAGTAGCGCGTCACGCTGTCGACCACGAGCAGCACGCGCCGCCCCTGGTCGCGGAACCACTCCGCCAGGGTCGTCGCGGTCATCGCCGCCTTGATCCGCTCCACCGCCGGCCGGTCCGACGTCGCCACCACCAGCACGCAGCGGCCGCGCAGGGCGTCGTCGACCTGGTGCTCGATGAACTCGCGCACCTCCCGCCCGCGCTCGCCGACCAGCGCCACCACCACCACGTCGGCGACGGCACCGCGCACCAGCTGGCCCAGCAGCGTCGACTTGCCCGCGCCCGGCTCGCCGTAGATGCCGACGCGCTGACCCTCGCCGCAGGTCAGCAGCCCGTCGATCGCGCGCACCCCGGTCGCGATCGGCCGCAGCACCCTCGCCCGGTGCAGCGCGTGCGGCGGCTCGGCAGTGCAGGGCCGTCGTGCCATCGCGGGCAGCGGGCCGCAGGCGCCGGCGTCGAGCGGCCGGCCGAGCCCGTCCAGAACCCGCCCGAGCAGCGCCTCGCCGACCGGCACCTCGAGCGCGCCGCCGGTCGGCACCACCGCGCAGTTGGCACCCAGGCCGCGCACGTCGCCGACAGGCGAGAGCAGCGCCTCGTCGCCGTCGAGCCCGACCACCTCGGCCAGCAGCGCCGGCCGCCCCGGCTCCTCCAGCCGGCACATTGCGCCGATGCGCGCGTCGGGCAGCCGCGCGCGCAGCAGGCTGCCGATCGCGCGCACCACGCGCCCGTGCACGGGGCGCGGCTGGGCGAGCGGCAGCGCGTCGCGAAGCGCCGAAAGCCCCTCGTTCAAGCGATCCCGCCCGGGACAAGTCCGTCCATCAGCGCGCGGAACTGCTGCAGCGGACCCAGCGCGGTGCGGCCCTTCGGGTGGACGAGGACACACTCGTCCGCCCCGAGCGTCGCGTCGTCGACCACCTCCACCGGGCAGGCACGCCCGCGCGCGTCGCCGTCCCCGCCGCACAGCCCCGCCCGCAGCGATGCGGCGGTCGCGGGCGGTGCGCGCAGCACGAGACGGGAGACGTCGCGGTGCTCGGCGAGCGCGGTCCACACCAGGCGGAGCGTGCGCGTGTCGCGCGGCAGGTCGTTGACGAGACGGTGGGCGAGGGCGAAGGCGAGCGCGGTCAGCTCCTCCTCGCGAGCGCGGAGCAGTGCGTCGGCGTCCCCCGCGGCCCGGGCCAGCAGCGCGGCCGACTCCGACATGGCCCGGGCGCGCGCCTCGCCGAGCAGTGATTCCGCGCGGGCGCGGGCCTCCGCCTCGGCGCGGGCGCGAACGGCGTCGGCATCGGCGAGCGCGGCCTCCCGGATCGCGGCCGCGTCGGCGCGGGCGCGCAGTGTGTCGCCGCGCAGCACGTAGGGCGAACCCGGCGGAAGGGGATCAGGCATCGCAAGCCAGCGCGTCGACGACCCGCACGCCTGCCGATGGCGCCTCGCCTGGTCCTCGGGCCAGCGAGAGCAGCGCGTCCGGGGGCAGCGTCAGCCGTACCCGGCGAGCGACCGGGCTCGGCTGCGCGTCGCACCACAGGTCGAGGCAGCGCCATCCGTCGCGCGCGACGCGGGCGGCGAGCGGCGTGCCATCCGGCTCCGACGTGGGTTCGCAGAGCCCCTGCCAGTGCAGGGCGGCGTCGCGGGTCCCGGCGCCTGTTTCCGCCAGGAAGCCGCGCAGCACGGCGCCGTCGATCAGCCGCAGTACCGCGCCCGCATGGCACACCGCGCCTGCCCGCATCGCCAGATCGCGCAGCCCGCCGGCGTCGAGGCGCAACAAGGCGCGCGCGGCGGCCCCGGCCTGGGCGGGAACCGGCCCAAGCCGGTCCCGGACCAGCCGGTCGAGGCGGCGCGCCGCCCGCGCATGCGTGCGCAGCCGTGCCGCCAGCGGCGCAGGAAGGCGCAGGAGGGCGGCCAGCGCCTCATCCGTGAGAGCGTCCACGCCGCCGCCCGGCGACAGGTCATCCGGACCCGTGCTCGCGCAGGCCGTGCTCACTCCGCGGCGCCTGACGAAGACGAGGGGCGGCGTCGTAGCCAGGCGCCGGCCCGGCGGGCGCCCCCGTTGCGCGGCGGGACAGACCGGCCCCGCGGCCACGCCGGCCGGGTGACCGCCACCCACACGCCGCACACCAGCAGCGCCAGCACAGCCAGTATTCCGGCACGGTTCTGCAGGCCCGCCGGCACCAGCCCGGCAGGGACGGGCGCCACGGAAGTCGGGGGCGACACGGCGGCGGGCACCAGGACGACGGAGACCTTGTCGTAGCCCAGCCCCTCCACGCTGTTTGCCACCAGCTGCTTGATCTGCGGCACCAGGCGATCGACCGCGCTCCGCTGGTCGTAGCGCACGAACACCGAGGCGGAGGAGGGCGTCGGGTCGCGGTTGAGCAGGTCGTTGTTCGGCAGCACGACCTGGACCCTTGCGATCGTGACGCCGTCGATCTCGGAGATGGTGCGCGAAAGCTCTTGCCCGAGCGCCCAGACATAGCGGGCGCGCTCCTGCATCGGCGAGGCGACGAGCCCGGTCTGCTGGAACACGTCGCCGATGCTCTCGAACGACTTGCGCGGCAGACCCGCCTCGTGCAGCAGCGCCACGGCCCGGGCGAACTGCGTCCGCTCGACGGTGAGCGTGTCGCGGCCGTCCTTCTGCCGGACCTTGCCCGCCGCGACGCCGTTGTTCTGCAGCAGGGCCACGATCTCGTTCGCGTCGCCTTCCGCAAGATTGGTGAAAAGCTCCGTCTCGCAGCCCGCCAGCAGCAGCAGCGCCGCGAGCAGCAGGGCAAGGTGCAGGCCGCGCCGCACTACTGGCCCTTCAGCAGGGTGTTGAACATCTTGCTGCCCTCCGAGGCGCCATTGCTGCTCACCGTCGCCACGAACACCAACGACGAGTAGCGCCCTAGCTCCTGCATCAGCGACGCCGGCGACATCGCGGCAGGGTCGGCGGCGCCGTCGAGCGAGGCAGTGGCATGGTCGAGGCTGCTTATGCGGTCGGACAGCGCGTGGAAGCGCTCCGACATGTCCGCCGAGACGTGATGGCCTGCGGACGGGGCGGGCGCCTGCAGCTCGGCTGCATGCGGCCCGGAGACGGCCCCGGCCTGGTCGGGCAGGCGGACGCCGAGCTCGCGGGCGAAGGCGTCGGCGTCGGCGGGTGCGGAAGTCTGCGGCTGTGCGGCGACGACTGCCCCGCCTTGCACCGGCAGCGCTTCCGCCGGTCCGCCCACCGCCGCCACCGCTCCAAGACTGCCGGACATCGTCGAACCTCCCTCGTCCGCCACGGCCCATGCCGGCGTTGTCGCAGGACGTGCGGCCCTGCGCCCTGCGTTTTCCGCCCGGACCGTTCGCCGTTATCCCGTCTTACGGTCCTAGACCGGTTTTGCACCCCGTGGGCCGGCGCGCCCTTCGTGGTCCGGCCTTGCCGGCGCGTGCGGAGATAACGGTCGCCGCACCGCATGCGTCAAGCACTCATCGTCGGCGATTCGATCCCGTTGAAGACGTTTCAGAGACACCCGAATGCAAGGGTTGCACGGGCGGCAGTTCATCGTCAGGTTCGGCGGTAACAGGTGCCAGTCGCGGACTGCGCGGCCACGTGATGCCTCGCCTATGCTGCTCGCCCTGCGCCTTGGCGGAGACCTGCCCGATGTGGTTACTTGGAACGCTGACGAGACGTCTGGCACGTGCCAGTGGCCGCGTTGCGGTCGCAGCGGTGCTGGGATACATGGCGGCGACCCCGTGGCGCACGGCCTGGGCGGAACCCGCGCCTCATGCGCAGGACCGGGCCCGGCCCTGGTCGCAGCGGCCGTTCCAGTATATCGCGCTCGATCAGGACATACGCGACGTGCTGCGCGAGCTTTCCGCCGCCGTGTCGGTGCCGGTCGAGATGTCGGACGCGGTGCGTGGCCAGGCGCGAGGGCGCTGGGATGGTCCGGACGCGGGGCACTTCCTCAGCCGGTTCGCGCAGGACTACGGGCTCGACTGGTACTTCGACGGTTCGCTGCTCGCGGTGAGCGCCGTGTCCGAAACCGCGACGCGGGTGCTGCCGCTGCACGGCGTCGCCATGGAGCCGCTGCGCGCCGGGATGGCATCGGCAGGGCTGCTCGACTCGCGGTTCGGCTTGCGTGCGGGTCCGTCCCCAGACACCGCCCTGGTGAGCGGGCCGCCCCGGTTCGTCTCGGTTGTGCAGCAGTCGATCGACGCGGAGCAGCCGGCCCACGAGACAGTCCGCGTGGCACCCGCCGAGCGCGTGACCATCTTCCACGGCTCGCAGCGCCCGGTCGTGGTGACGTTCTAATGGCGCACGCCGCCGACATCCAGGAGCGCTGCTGCTGCCACGGCCACGACGGCCAAGGCCACGCGGACCAAGGCCGTTCCCGGTTCGAGGACGGGGTAAGCGTCGGGCACGCACATGAATCGCCGATGCCATCTTTCCGCGCCGACACCGCGCGCGGCGATGGCGTCAGCCACAGGACCAGGCCGGGAATGCCGGCCTGGCGCACGGGCGGGCATGCGGCCTCGGGGCCGCACCGTCCTGCCCACTCCCACGACACAACAGGAGCAACCAGAATGGCAGACTCGTCGCCGCTTCCCTCCGCGGACTCGGATACCTCGTCGCAGATCGGCGCGCTCGACACCTTCTCGAAGCAGAACATGGCGAACCAGATCGCCCTCGGCGAGGAGCAGACCAAGGACTCGCTGCAGAGCTCCGAGGGCAAGGCCTACCACATCCAGTAGGATGCGCGAGGTGTCCCGGCCGGTTCGAACCGGCCGGGACGTCCCACGGGAGCCGGTCCGGACGGCAGGACCGGGCGTCGGACCCGACCGCGCGCGGCACGCAGATTGGGAGAGCGCAGGATGAACGACCCACAGCAGGAGCTGCCGGCGATGCCAGGCGACGGGTCCGTCTGCACCCTGTGCGTGCTCGACGGGCCGCAAGCAGGGGCGCGCGTGGCGCTGCCGGCCGGACGGCACTTCGTGGGCGGCGGGCTGGACAACGATGTGGTCGTGTGCGCGGTCGGGCTCGCCGCCAGCCATTTCGTCATCGAATCGGGGCCGCGTGCCGTGCTGCGCGCCGGCAGCGCGTCGCTGCGCCTTGCCGACGGCACGGTGCTCGCGGGTGAGGGCGCGCGCGAGGCCGGCGCCGTCCTGCGCTTCCAGGCCGGCGGCACGTCGTTCTGCCTGGAGAGCCACCTTGTTCGGCCACGGCGTGCGGCACAGCGCGCGGCGACGCCGGTCGTGGCGCTGGCCGCCTGCGCAGTCGCGGCGCTGATGCTTTCCGCGCCGGGCGCGGAGTCCAGCTCCTCGCTCGGCCGCGTGCTGCCGGACGCAGCTCGGCCCCCGACAGCCGCTGCTCGGGCGCCGAATGCCCGGACGGTGGCCGCCGCGCTGGCGGAGCGACTGGATGCGGCCGGCGTCGCAGGTCTGCTGGCACGGCCGGTCGCGGACGGCTCCGTCGAGATCGGCGGCAGCCTGGCGCCCGGCGACGCCGCTGCCTGGGCCGAGCTTCTGCGCTGGTTCGACGCCACCTACGGCAACCGGGTGGTGCTCGTGGACCACGCGGAGCGGTCCGCGCGGCGGGCGCCGCTCGCGATCGCCGGGGTCCGCCTGGCCGGCGACGCGTCCTGCGTCATCGACGGGTCCGGCCGGCACCTGTCCGTGGGCTCCGACGCGGGCGAGGGCTGGGTGATCGGCGCGATCGAAGCATCGCACGTCACGCTGCGGCGCGGCGCGGAGACGTTGTCGGTGCGCTTCTAGGCCGGGATGCTCTGGTCGCGCCGCGCGGGGCCGGCCGCGCGCGGCACGCCTGCCTGGCCGGCCTCCAAGAGGCAACCTGCGATGCCAAGTTCTGCCCGCGCGCTCCTCGTGCGCCTGTCCGCCCAGCAGGACCTCCTGCTCGTCGCCCTCCTGGTCGCGACGATCGCGATGATGATCCTGCCGCTGCCGACGCTGCTCGCGGACCTGCTGATCGCGCTCAACATAGGCATCGCGATCGTCCTGATGATGGTCGCGGTGTACATCCGCGAGGCGGTCGAGCTGTCGACGCTACCGTCGATTATCCTCGTCACGACGGCGTTCCGGCTGTCCCTGTCGATCACCACCTCGCGCATGGTGCTGGTGCAGGCCGACGCGGGCGACATCATCCGCACCTTCGGCGACTTCGTCATCGCCGGCAACGTGGTGGTCGGGCTGGTGGTCTACCTCATCATCACGATCGTGCAGTTCGTGGTGATCACCAAGGGGTCCGAGCGCGTGGCCGAGGTCGCGGCACGGTTCAGCCTCGACGCGCTGCCCGGACGGCAGATGAGCATCGACACCGACCTGAAGAACGGCGACATCGATCAGGGCGAGGCGCGGCGGAGGCGCGAGCGCCTCGGCCGCGAGAGCCAGCTCTACGGCGCGATGGACGGCGCGATGAAGTTCGTCAAGGGCGACGCCATCGCGAGCCTCGTCATCATCGTGGTCAACCTAATCGGCGGCATCACGATCGGCTGCATGCAGCGTGGCCTCGCGTTCGGCGACGCGGTCCAGACCTACTCGCTGCTCGCGGTGGGCGACGGGCTGATCGCGCAGATCCCGGCCCTGCTGATCTCGCTCACCGCCGGCATCGTGGTGACGCGGGTGTCGGGCGGCGGTCAGGCAGCCGGCCCCGGGGGCGGCGGGAGCCTGGGGCACGACATCGTGGCCCAGATCGCCTCGGAGCCGCGCACGCTTGCGGTGGCGGCGGCGGTGCTTGGCGCGCTGGCGCTGGTGCCCGGCTTCCCGGCTGCGGTGTTCGTCTGCTTCGCCGCGGTGCTTGCCGCGGCGGCGTGGCTGGTGCAGGCGCGGCGCCGGCGCGACGAGGACGTGCGGTTCCGCGCCGAGCTGGACCGCAGCGAGGGCCGCCCGGTGTCGGTCGTGCTGCGCGTGCACCTGGGCGAAGGGCTCGCCGCGCTGCGGCCCGCGGTGTCCGAAGGCCTCGCATGCGCGCACGAGGCGCTCGGCGTGCGGCTCGGGATCGCGGTGCCGCCACTGCGCCTGTCGCCCGGGGCCGACGAGGCGGCGGCGCTGTCCTGGCGTGTCGACGTGGACGGGGTACCGTCGCTGGGCGGGCAGATCGACCCGGACTGCGCCTTCGTGGAGGACGCGCCGGCGGCACTCGACGAGCTGGCCATCCCATGGCGACGCGCGCCGGGCCCGTTCGGCGAAGACAGCCTGGTCGTGGACGCTGCTGAAACGGCGGCGCTGCGAGAGGCCGGTCTCCTGGTCGTCGACGCGGCCGTGAGCCTGTGTCGCGAGGCGGAACGCGCGCTCCTCGCCCAGTCCCGTCGCTTCGTGGGCATCCAGGAAACGCAGGCGCTGCTTCGCGCGGCGGAGGCGCACTTTCCCGAGCTGGTGCGCGAAGCGACTCGTGCCTGCCCGCTTCCGGTGCTGACCGACGTGCTGCGCCAGCTCGTCGAGGACCAGGTACCGATTGCCAACATGCGTCAGATTCTTGATACAGTACTGGAATGGGGCTCGCGCGATCCCGGCAGCGCGCTGCTGGCCGGGCACATCCGCGTGGCGCTGCGCCGCCAGATCTGCTATTCGTGGTCGGACTCGGGCAAGACCCTGAATGCGCTCGTGGTGGAGGGCGCGCTGGAGCAGACGCTGCGCCCGCGCATCCCGCCCACGATCCAGGGCGACCTGCTCGACGGACCGGCGGCCAAGCGCTTGGTGGAGAGCGCTCGCGACCAGCTTGGCTCCTGCCTGCGTCGCGGCCGTCCCGCGGTGGTCCTGGTCGCCCCCGACCTGCGCCGGCACTTGCGTAAGCTGCTGCGCCAGCACGGCCTGGAGGTCGCGGTGATGACGTTCGACGAGGTGGCGCCGGAGTTCGTGGTGCGGCTACAGGGCACGCTGCGCCTGTCTGTGGTCTCGCAGGCGCCACGGCCGGAGTTGGTCGCGCAGGGCGCCGCGGACTGAGCGGCAGGCCCCCGCCCCGGCCGGGGCGGGCGGCTACTCCCCGTCGTCGGAGTCGTGGATCTGCGGCTTGTTGTTCTCGACGATGCCGAGGGCGAACGAGTCGACCAGCTTCTTGAACGCCTGCGCGAGGTCGCCCGACGCGCTGGGGTCTGTCTGCCCGGCCTGGGGGGCGGGAGCGTTGGTGACGGGGTCTGTCATGTCGGTTTCCTGTGCGAGGCGGGAGGGAACGGCACGGGGTGGCAGCCGAACCGGATCAGTAGTGTCCGACCGGCGCCTTCGGAGGCAGCGGGGCAGGGTCGGGCGCGAAGTCCGTCCCGGTGATGCCGTACTGCTGCAGCACCGGGTCGATCTGGCCGTAGAATGAGTTCTCGTTCTTCGTCTGCTGCTTGGCCTGCTCGATCAGCTGCCAGATGAGGATGCCGACGCCGAGCAGCGCGCTGATTCCCGCGGTGGCGCCGCCCAGGACACCCAGCACGCCCGCCAGCACGTCGCCGCCGATGCCGAAGCCGCTCACCACGCCGTCGGCGATGCCGATGCCGCCGCTCGCCACGCCGAGGACGCCGCTGGTGAGGTTCAGGCCGGAGCCGACCTTGTCGCCCGAGGCGAGGCTCTGCACGCCGCTGACGATGCCGAGCGCCCCGCCGATGGAGCTGGCCACGCCCCCCAGCGTCTTGCCGAGCGCCTCGATCTGCTTGACGTCGGCGGCTCCCCACGTCGTGACCTTCTGGTCCTTGCTGAACTTGGCGCTGCCTTCGAGCATCAGGCCCGCGAACTGGATGCCGGTCGCCGCCGCCGCCGTGACCTGCGCGGGCGTCTTCGGCCCGTCGGTGCCCTTGCCGATCAGCGTAAGGCCGGAGAAGAACGCGCTAGCCAGGTGCAGCGTGCCCTTCGAGTACTGGGTGTTGAGCGGATTGTTGGGCTTGTCCTCCGCGTCGATCTTGCCCAGTGCGTCGAGCACCTTGGCCGGTTGCCGGCCGGCGCCGTCCCAGGCCTGCTTGATGAGGTTGGTGACCTGGTCCATTGCGACCGCCGAGCCGTCGGCGTTCTTGAAGATGGCCGGATCCTGCTTCTGCAGCTGCTGCAGGATCGCGGTGATCTTGCCGTCGTCGAGGTCGCCGCCCCCGTTGCCCGCAGCGTCGGTGATGTCCGACGTCGTCGCCTTCCCGAGCATGTGGGCGCTGATCGCGTCGGTGTAGTTCGACCGGAGCGCGTCGGCGTTGTCGCTTACCACCTTGGGGTTGAGCACGGCGGCGAAGCCCGCGGTGTCGACGCTCACTTCCTGCGCCGCGGTGCCGGGGTCCTCGCCGGCGCTGAGCTTGTCGCGCAGTTCCTTGCCGCTCACGATCTGGTCGGTGTAATCGCTGTTCAGCCGCGCGGCCTGGCTGCTGTGCGCCACGATGTCCTGCGGCGAGGGCGCGTTGGCGGCGGGCTTGCCGTCGGTGCCGAGCGCCTCCGCGTAGAGCTGGTACTGCGAGGCGAAGCTCAGCAGGGCGGCGCCGTCCGAGAGCGGCTTGCCGCTGGAGTCCTTCGAGCCGAGCAGCCCGTCGAGCGCCTTGCCCGAGGTGATCTGGCTGCTGAAGTAGTCGCCCATCGCGCCCGAGATCGCGCTGTCGCTGCCCACGAGGCTTTGCAGCGCCGCCGGCCGTGCCTGGGTCTGCCAGGCGATGACGTCGGGATCCTGCGACAGCTTGTTGATCTTGTCCTCGAGGTCGCGCCGTACGCTGCCCTCGTTGTCTTGCAGCCCGATCTTGCCGCGGTCGCCCTCCCAGAGCTTGCCGGAATTGCCGGCGCTCAGGACGCTGTCGGTCTGGATCAGCTGCTGCAGCACGGCGGCCTTGGTCGCGGCATCGTATTTCGGCGTGCCGTCGGCGTTCTTCGGATCGGAGAAGATGTCGCTGCCGACCTTGGACGTGTCGATGCCGGCGACCGTCTCGGCCGAGGCCGCCTGGTTCATCATGGCCGTGAAGTCGGCGCTGGTGGCCGGGGCCTGCTTGCCGATCCAGCCGGCGATATTGTCGCGCGTCGAGGTGCCGTCCGGCTTGTCGGTCGCCGGGCTGTCGCCGCCGTTGTCGAGCATCGCGAACGTCGCCGGGTGCGACCAGAACGATGCCGCCTGCGCCAGGTCGGGGCTGATCCCCGGCATCTTCGCGAACGCCGCGAGATCCTGTGCGGTGAAGGAGTCCGACACGCCGGCGCCACGGTCGGGATCGGCGGCCGAGATCAGGGTGGCGTTCGCCATCACCAGCGCCGCGGAGCGCGCCGTCGCCTTCGAGGACTCGTCGGCGTTCGGGTTCTTGGACAGCCAGTCCGAGTAGCTCTTGCTCGCGGCCTTCGCGTCGCCGGAGGCATGGCTGGCGAAGCTGTTCACCTCGGCCTGGGTGATCGTGCCGTCGGCCTTGCCGGTGCCCCCGCCGTCGATCGCCTTCATCAGCGCCGGGTTCGAGGCGATGGCCTTCAGCGCCGCCTGCGCCTCGGGCGGCAGGTCGGAGGGCGGATGGGCGAAGTCGATGCTGCCGTGCAGGCCCCAGCTGGTCCAGTTCGCCGCGACCAGCTGCGCGTCGGCGACCGGTGCGTCGAGCGAGGTCTCCTGGGCGGTGCGGTCGGATGCGCTCTCGCCCTGGGTCAGCCCGTTCCACGCCGACTGCCCGCCTCCGGCGGCCCCTTTCGCGTCGCCGCGCGCCTTGTCGATGTAGGCGTTGAACTCGGCCTGGGTGATGGGGCCGCCGGGCGCGGCGCCGGTCGAGGTGGCGATCGCGTTGAGCAGGGTCGGGTGGTCGCCGAAATACTTGATGGCGGCGCGGGCGGCGGGCGGCAGGTCAGCCGGCGGGTGGGCGAAGTCGATGCCGTCGTGCAGCCCCCAGCTGTGCCAGTTCGCGGTGACGAGCTCGGCGTTGGCAAGCGGGGCGTTCAGCGCGCCCTCCTCCTGGCCGCGCGCGGCAGGATCGAGGCCGGCGACTGCCTGGTTCCACAGCGCCGTCGTGGTGAGGCCGGCGCTCGCGGACTTCAGGTCGCTGGTCGCATGGCCGATATAGGCGTCGACGTTGGCCTTGGTGATGGTGTTGGCGGGCGTGCCGCCGCTCCCGGCGCTGAGCGCGCCGAGCAGGCTGGGGTTGGCGGCAAAGTATTTCAGCGTCTGCTGCGCGTCGGGCGGCAGGCTGGACGGAGGATTGGCGAAGTCGACGTGGTTCGCGTGCAGGCCCCATTTGTCCCAGTTGTCGCTGAGCTTCTGCGCCATGGCGAGTGGCGTGCCCAGGTCAGCGGCCGACGGGGACGCGCCCGGGTTGCCTGCCACGGCCCCGGCCAGCGCGCCCCACTGCTGCGACGGTGACGGCGCCTGTCCCGATGCCGGCGCGCGCGGCTGGACCGTCGTGCCGATCTGCTCGCGCGCGACGGCCGACTGGAACGATGCGACGGCGTTGTCGTCCGCATTCCCGGAGTGACCGGGCCCGGCGGCAGAGACGGACTCGAGCATGCGGTGTTCCCCTACGTCGTCGCGCGCTCCCGGCCCGAACCGGAGACTGCGGTCGTTTCCGGCGCTGATCCTCGGCTGCGCCGACGCCAGGAACCACCACCGGCACTCCGGTCGCCAATGAAGCTCTTGCGACGTCTCCGCGACATTTGCGTGTCATGCCGCTGAGCCTGGCAATTGACCCGGGCTCTTGTCGGGTTCCGGGGTGGTGAAGCGGAGGTCACGCGACCAAGCTGGTGAGGAGAGCTTCAAGGAGGGTTCGGCCTCGGCGGCGGGCATTGTGGACGATCTGGAAGAAGCCGAGATAGGCCGGCAGTTTTCCTGCGAGATGCCACGGTGCGGGCGAAGCCATGAGCGCAGCAATAGACCTGTTGCGGAAGTGACCACCTGATGGTCTGGATCGCGGCTGGGAGGGGGCTTCCTGACCACGGGTGCATCTGATTGATAGGTCTCCTCCGTCGTGAAGGGGCCGCCGCCGATGAACCAGTTATTCTCCGCCAGCCGCCTTCGCCGGAGTGCCAGCTTCCGTCGGCTGACCGGGCCCATGCCGCCCCGCTGTTCGCGGTCCGGCGCGAGCCCAGGATCAGCCGCAAGGACGCCGAGGCACTGATCATTGACTGCACCGAGCAGCCGATCCAGCGGCCCGGGGGCGATGCCACCCAAAAGGAGCACTACTCCGGCAAGAAGAAGCGCCACACGCTCAAGACCGAGTTCGTCGTCACCGGCAAAGGCCGCATCGCCGCGGTGTCGCCGTCGCACCCTGGCAGCCACCACGACCTGACCATACGCCGCCAGGGAGCGTCCTTGCCCAAGACGGCGCGCGTATACGCTGACAGCGCCTACCAGGGCTACAACAAAGACCATCCCAACCTGGACACCCCCTACAAGAAGCCGAGGGGTGGCCAACTGGACGAGGAGGAGAGGCAATACAACCGCGGCCTCGGCAGCTTCCGTGTCGCCATCGAGCATCGGATCGGACGCATCAAACGCTTCCGCATCGCCTCCGACCGCTTCCGCAACCCGCGGCCCACCCACCACACCAAGACCTCGATCATCGCCGGACTGGTCAACATCGAAGCAGGCTTCATGCCGTTCTGATGCGCTCCCAGGCCGGGGAACTCCGTCGCCCCAGTCCAACGCAAACCTTCAAGCAATCCACCACTTTCGCAACAGGTCTAGTGACCAGAAGCCCTCGATCGTGTTGACGTGGACCTCGCAGAAGCCATCGCCATCCTCGTCGCGGGCATACTCCCTGCGGCCATGGCAGACTGTCTTGTGCCCGTAGCCCCATTCGTCCAGACGAGCGTAGATGCCGTATTCGTCGGTGTGGATCAGCGCGCCCGGAGCAACGGCGCCGGTGATGATCGGCTTGATCGTCTTCTGCCGCACGTTGGCCAGCATGTGCAGCACCACCTGACCGCCGCGCTCGATCAGGCCCAGGACGGGTGGCTTGTCCGGTTCTGTCAAACCTCGTGCCAGTGGGCGCGATTTGGCTGGAGAAGGGTTAGTCGCGTAAAGTCCGTCTCATGGGTTGCTGATTGGATGGCCGGACTGAACTGTGTTTGCTGCGGCTCGGAAGCTGTGACGGAGCGGCCTGAGGTCACAGCACGGGGCTATCGACGGTTCCGTTGCGGAGACTGCGGGCGGCAATTCAACGAGCGCAGCGGCGGGGTTCTGAATCGGACCAGCCTGCCCAGTGACGTCATCGCCTTCGTGGTGTTCTGCCGTCTGCGCTATCGCCTGACCCTGCGCGACCTGAGCGAGATCCTGCTATTGCGCGGCATCGAGGTGAGCCACGAGGCGGTCCGGGACTGGGAGACGAAGCTGCTGCCCGTCATGGGCGAGGAACTCCGCAAGCGACGGCGCGGGAAGCGGCGTGGCCCTGGCGCCAGCTGGTATGTGGACGAGACTTATCTAAAGGTCCGGTTCTCCCGCACTTTGCGTGCTGTCTGGTCGACGTCGGGGCGAGGAGTGCGCACATCAGGCGGCACCCCCACCCCTTAAGCGAAAGCCATCCTTGTCCAAGCGCCTCCTGCCTCTGATCCCTGACGGCCTCACCGTCGACCAGGTCCTTCCTGCCCCTGACACCATCACCATCCACACCAGTGCGCGCCAGGGATCGACGTCATGTCCCACATGCGGCCAGTCATCCGGGCGGCTTCACAGTCGATACCGTCGCACCCTTGCCGATCTACCGTGGCAGGGTCGCCCGGTGGCGTTGCGCGTCCAGGCGCGGCGGTTCCGCTGCCTCAACCCTGCCTGTTCCCGCCAGACCTACGCCGAGCGCCTGTCCGGTGTCGCCCGGGCTGGCGCACGCCGAACCGAGCGGCTGGGCAGCCTGCAGGGCCATGTCGGCCTGGCGCTCGGCGGCGAGGCCGGCAGGCGGCTGAGCGAGCGGCTGGCCATGCCGACCAGCGCGGACACGCTGCTGCGGCTGATCCGCAGCGTCGGCAACGACAACGAGCGGCCACCCACGCCGCGCGTCCTCGCCGTCGATGACTGGGCCTGGAGGCGCGGCCATCGGTATGGCACCGCCCTGGTCGACCTCGAGCGCAACGCCGTGGTCGACCTCCTGCCCGACCGGCAGGCCGAGACCCTGGCTGCGTGGCTTCGCCAGCACCCCGGGGTCGAAATCGTCGCGCGCGACAGGGCGGGCGCCTACGCGGACGGCGTGCGCCAGGGCGCGCCCGACGCGGTCCAGGTCGCGGACCGCTGGCATCTGTTGCGCAACCTCGGCGACGCCGTCCGCTGCGTCGTCGATCGCCATCATTCGGCCGTCCGGCGCGCTGCCAAGCGCGTCGGCGAGCAAACGGCCAGGTCACCCGAGCCCGTGCAAAGAGCTATGACCGAACCTGGGTGACGGCGGATTGAGAGAGGCGGCGTATCGAGGCGGGTGGAAGCCTGCCTGAACCTCCCGAAGGAGCGATACGCCACGATGAGCGATAGCATTGTTGTTCCCCTCCGTCAGCCCGACACGATCGAAGACCCGCTGACGGCTATCCTGAGGAGCGGCGCCCGTCGCCTGCTGGCCCAGGCGGTGGAAGCGGAAGCCGAGGCCTTCCTGGCCGAGATGAAGAGCCTGCGGCTGCCAGACGGGCGTGAGCGCCTGGTTCGGCACGGCCATGGGCCTGAACGCCAGGTGCAGACCGGTATCGGGCCGGTCGAGGTGCGAAGGGTCAGGCTGCGCGACCGGGGTGCTGATGAGGAAAGCGGGCGCATCCGGTTCACCTCGGCGATCCTGCCGCGCTGGGCACGGCGGACGCGGAGCCTGGATGCCCTGCTGCCGATCCTGTATCTGCGCGGCGTCTCGATGGGCGACTTCCAGGAAGCGCTCGCAGCCTTGCTGGGCAAGGATGCCCCGAACCTGTCACCGTCGGTGATCGCGCGGCTGCGGGGCGAGTGGGAGGCGGACTACAGCCGCTGGCAGCGGCGCGACCTGTTGGCCCGGCGCTATGTCTACGTCTGGGCCGACGGCGTCTACCTGCAGGCGCGCATGGAGCCGCAGGCCGAGTGCATGCTGGTGCTGATCGGCGCCACCCCGGAGGGCAGGAAGGAGCTGCTCGGCTTCCAGGTGGGCGTGCGGGAGAGCGCGCAGAGCTGGGGCTCCCCCGCTCGCGCGGGGATCGACCCCACCGACACTGCGATTTTCAGTCAGCATCCCGGGCTCCCCCGCTCGCGCGGGGATCGACCCAGGTCATGGTCGTAAATCGTGCCGCCTGGCGAGGCTCCCCCGCTCGCGCGGGGATCGACCCTGTGACAGCCGCTACAGCGGGGACCCGACCCTGGCTCCCCCGCTCGCGCGGGGATCGACCCCTGCCATCCACCGCCGCAGTGCCGTTCTGGGGGGCTCCCCCGCTCGCGCGGGGATCGACCGCGGCCGCATGACGTCGGACGGCGGCGTCATGCGGCTCCCCCGCTCGCGCGGGGATCGACCCAGTCGGCCGGCCCTTTGATCTCAACTACCTGCGGCTCCCCCGCTCGCGCGGGGATCGACCCGACAGCATGGCCAAGTTCGTCGGCGTCAAGGCGGCTCCCCCGCTCGCGCGGGGATCGACCCTCCTTCCCCATCGCTTCCAGCCACTCGCGGACGGCTCCCCCGCTCGCGCGGGGATCGACCGTGATGCAGGAAGAGGCAGCCAAAGCATCGGAGGGCTCCCCCGCTCGCGCGGGGATCGACCCATGCCATTCCGAATCTGCTTCCACTTCGCTGGGGCTCCCCCGCTCGCGCGGGGATCGACCCGATCCGTCGCCCTTGGCCCCGCCAAAGATGCTGGCTCCCCCGCTCGCGCGGGGATCGACCCCGCACCGACAGGCTGTGGCCCAGCACGGTCCGGGCTCCCCCGCTCGCGCGGGGATCGACCCGCCGTTGTCCTCTGGTTGGGCGGCCTGACGGCGGCTCCCCCGCTCGCGCGGGGATCGACCCGCCGCACAGAATGTCATCACTTCCCTACAGAAGGCTCCCCCGCTCGCGCGGGGATCGACCCGTCTGGTGGCCCGGTGTGATTCAATATGACGTGGCTCCCCCGCTCGCGCGGGGATCGACCCTACTCCAAAGGCCCTCTAGCCGCTCTTATTCACGGCATGGCAGGGATTCGACGGCGGGTGTCGCGTAAGCTGCTGATGGCGTTTACTGATTGGGTGTCGAAGCCACCCATTCACGCCGTCACGCCGAGCCACACCCGCCATGCCCGACGATACGGCCCTACCGTTCGCGCTGCCAGCCGTTGGCCGCAAGAAGGTCACCGCTGCCTTTGATGGCGGCCGCATGACGTCGGACGGCGGCGTCATGCTTCTGGCCGCCGCCGAGCGCCGCCTTGGCGTGGCGGGGCGCCTGGCCAGGCTGATCGCTGATCCGCGCAACCCGGCGCTGGTGACCCACAGCATCGCCGACATCCTGCGCGCCCGCATGCTCGCCATCGCCTGCGGCTATGAGGATGGCGACGACCTCGACCACCTGCGCACCGATCCCGGCTTCAAGCTCGCCTGCGGCCGTCTGCCTGATAGCGGACGCGACCTGTGTTCGCAGCCCACCGTGTCGCGGTGGGAAAACGCGCCGACGCTGCGCGAGGTGGTGCGCCTGACCTACGCCATGGTCGACCTCTACTGCGCCAGCTACCCGAAATCGCCCGAGGCGGTGACGCTGGACATCGACGACACCGTGGACGTGGTGCACGGCCACCAGCAGCTCTCGCTGTTCAACGCACATCACGACGAGCGCTGCTTCATGCCGATCCACGTCTACGACATCGCCACATCGCGCCCGGTCGCCATCGTGCTTCGCCCCGGCAGGACGCCGTCCGGCATCGAGGTCCGCGGCCACGTCCGACGCCTGGTCCGCCGCATCCGGCATCACTGGCCCACCACGCGCCTGACGATCCGCGGCGATGGCCACTACGGCCGTCCCGAGGTGATGTCGTGGTGTGAGGCCAACGGTGTCCACTTCATCTTCGGCCTGCCCGGCAACGCCGTGCTGGCCCGGCTGCTCGAGGCGGCAGCCGACGACGTTCGGGTCCGCCGCGCCGAGGCTCAGGCGCCGGTGCTGCGCCGCTACGCCGAGATCCGCCATGGCGCCCGGTCCTGGGGCTGCAGGCGGCGGGTGGCGGCCAGGATCGAGGCCACCACCCTGGGCCTGGACATACGCTGCGTGGTGACCAGCCTCGCCTCCGGCAGCCCCGAGTGGCTCTACGACGGCCTCTACTGCGCCCGCGGCCAGGCCGAGAACCTGATAAAACTGCACAAGGGCCAGCTCGCCTCGGACCGCACGAGCTGCCGCTCAGCGCTGGCCAACCAGGTGCGCCTCGTGCTGCACACCGCCGCCTACTGGCTGATGCTGACGGTGCGCGACGCCATCCCCAGGCCGCAGCCGCTCGCCAGCGCCGAGTTCACCACGCTGCGCCTGCGCCTGCTCAAGGTCGCCGCCCGCATCACCGAGACCGCCACACGGGTGCGCATCGCGTTTGCCACCGCCTGCCCAGAAGCCGCGCTGTTCCGCGGGGTCGCCAGCAGCCTCCAGCCCTGCGGACCCTGACGAACGGGGCAGAGCCCCCGATCCGCCACGTCCCGCCCACCCCAGCGCCTAGCACTGCCGACACGAAGACGCGCCCCGCGGCAGCCACGCAAAGCCGTGCCCGCCGCTCAGACAAGCAGTCCAGCCTCAACAGCGTGAATAGGATGGGCTAGCGACGCGAAGCGGGCTTCGTAGGCGGCGGCAGCCTCCGCCGCCTTGCGCGCGGTGGCATCCGAGACGTTCGCCTCTTTGAACGCCTCATAGACTTCAGAAATCATGGTGCGAAGTCTGCGGTATGATTCAAGCATATAAAGCTCCATGGCCTGGGTTTAGGTCGCGCTCACAAGATCAAGCCTGCGCTTGATCTGCTCCACATCGCCGCTGAGACGGTCTAGTCGCCGTGATACAGAGGCGGTCGCACCCTCAAGCAGCCCGATCCTCTCTTTTAGCTCCACAACGTCGGTCTTGATCTCGGCAATGTCGCCTCGAATGGCCCGCAATAGGTCTAGAACTAGATTGTCGCTCATGCTTCGGCTCCAAGCGTCAAGGATGGGGGTACGCTATAGGACGAGCAGGATAGGCCCAGTGACCGCGAAGCTGTACATTTTGGCCATCTGGACAGGCAGGGGCTGACTTTTAACGGAAGGCGCATTTTGTAAAGAGTCAGAAGCTGCCGACCCCAAAAACTGGGCATCTTCGTCCTTCCAGGGGCTAACCCGGACTGGCGAAATGTCAAAAGTGAGAACTGCTCTGGCCTGGAGCGCCCAGTCCAACGTCACCAAGCTGCTGAAAACAGGCACTTCCGCTCAGATGGCCAAACTGCACAGCTTCGCGATCACTAGGCCGAGCTGGGCGAGGTGCTGCACGAGCTGCGGCGTGGCCGCGGCCAGGTCCACCCCGGTCCCAACCAAGCCCTGGACAAGACCGAGACACGCGAGGCGGGCCGCGACCGCCGACGCCCGTGCCGCGGGCGGCGGCTCCTTAAGGTGGGCCAGCGGGGAGCGGTGCTCGCCATCCGGCACGTCCACCAGGTCCTCGATGGCGTCGCGCAGCCGCTCTGGCAGCCTGACCGCGATGCGCTCGAACAGGTCCTGCACGGCGTGGGCCGCGACAGAGGCGACCAGGCGCTCCAGCGTGCTCGGCGCCGGCAGCACGATCCGCCCGGCGCGGAGCAGGTCCTCGGCCAGCGCCAGAAGCGGCCCGGGCAGCATCCCCTCGGCCGCGCGCTCCTGCAGCCGGTCGCGCAACCCTGCTCGGCGGCCCCGTCGAACTCCTGCCAGCTCAGGTGCTGGCGGATGCGCCCGAGTTGGGCGGTCTCTGTCGCCGGCCGGCCAGGGGTGGACAGGGTTAGCACCGGGTCGAGGCCGAGTTGCTGCGCGAGGTGGCTCACCGCCTCGGGCGGCACGCGCCCGTAATCAGCAGCGAAGCGGCCCGTGGCGCGCAACGCGCAGAGCTGGACGGCGCTGCGCAGCCGGTGCGTCGCTCCCCAGCCGCGCAGCACCTCGGCCGCGTCCGCCGGCGTCAACGCCCAGTCGCGGGTAAGGGCGTCCTCGGCCGACATGTCAGGCCGTCATGGCTGGAGGATTGCCGTTGGCGGCAGTGTCCAGTCCGCCGAGCAGCTTCAGCCCGGGCGCCTTCAGCGTCCCGTCGGCGTGCAGGTAATGATAGAGCGTGCTCGCGGGCACGCCACCCAGCTCACGGCATATCGAGGGGACGCTGCGGCTCTTGTCCGTCATCAGGTGCTGGGCGTAGCGCAGCCGTTCAGGCGTCATCAGCCGCGGGCGGCCACCCTTGCGACCACGGGCACGGGCAGCGGCGATGCCCTCCTTGACCCGTTGGCGGATGACGTTGCGCTCCATCTCGGCAAAGGCAGCCTGGATCTGCAGGAAGGCGCGGCCCATGGGCGTCGTGGTGTCGAACGAGGCGTTGAGCGCCCGGAAACCTACCTCCCGGGCCTCCAACTCGTCCACGAGGCGGATCAGCTCGCCGGCGAGCCGCCCGAGGCGGTCGAGGTCGAGGACCACCAGCACGTCGCCCCGCCGGAGATAGTCGAGGCATGACTTGAGGCCGGGCCGGTCGGTGCTGGCCCCGCTGCCGCGGTCGTCATAGATGCGCCCGCAGCCGGCGGCTCGGAGCGCATCCACCTGGCGATCAAGCACCTGGTGCTCCTCGCGGGTGGACACCCGTGCATAGCCGACCAGCTCCATGGTTTTCGTGCCTCAGCCAACTCACGACAACCTCGACCGGAGAAGGTTGTCCGTCAACTGATTGCTGCGGGGTTGTCGTGAGGAAAAGTGCCCTGACAGGCACGCCGGCTGCCCGCTCACGACAAAGAAGTGGTTGTCGTGAGTTGGCGCCCGTCGCCGGCGCGCACGGCGCCGCTCAGGCCCTTACCGTAAAAATCCGCACGGATGCTGCCAGTGGGCCATCTACCGGGTGCTCGGCAAACCAGCCGTGCCAGC
>JAABUV010001323.1_pt1 | contig 35929 bp, 40 predicted proteins | sample 5559971 | NCBI WGS metagenome assembly JAABUV01 (sample SAMN10711881, study PRJNA513362) | rock metagenome | isolation source: Antarctica rocks | place: Antarctica: Victoria Land, Knobhead nord | collected 2015-12-19
GGCTTCGTCGAAGACGCGCCGCGCTCTAAGAGACCAAAGACGACTGGAACAGCGCAGAAGCAGACACGGACGCAGAAGAGTGGGGTGGATATGAAGGCGAAGGCTGCGGGGAAGAGGGATGGAGAGGGAGAGGTGGGGAAGGATGGGGAGGTTTTTTGGGAGGTGAGATTTCCTCTTGGTTTTGGGGTTTTCGGGGGGAGGGGGGGGTTGATGGGTTGATGGGGGGGAAGGGAGGGTGGGAAAGGGTGGGAAAGGAGAGGGGATAGGGGTGGTGGGAGAGGTGGGAGAGGGAGGGAAAGGGAGAGGTATAGGGAGAAAGGCTAATATTGGTGTGTGGGAGGTGTAGTTGTCTGGGAAGCGGCGGATAGGCGTGCAGGAGTTTAAGGGGACACGGATGATTAACATACGAGAGTATTATGAGAAGGAGGGGGAGATGTTGCCGGGGAAGAAGGTGTGTGCTCTTTTTTTTTGTCTTTATGGGGGTTTCGTTTCTAGGCTTGTTTGATTTGTTCATGTGGGGATGGATAACGTTGAGAGAATTCTATTTTTGCTGATAGAGAATTTGTTTCTTCTGATAGGGTATCTCGCTTCCTGTCGAGCAATTCGACACTATCATCCGGTTGCTACCGCAGATTGAGAGCGCCCTCGCGGAAAAAGGCGAGAAGATTGGCCGACCGGATTATAGTGGGGTGGGGGCTTCGGCCGGAGATGAGATGGAGGATGAGGATGGAGATGGAGAGCCCGCGGCCAAGATGAAGAAGAACTTCGAGGAGACGAGTGATGAGGAGTGAGCGTCTCTTGGTTTCGGACCTGAATTGCCGGCATGTGGCGACTGGATATCATACATATGGTGGCGCTCAAGAGGTCTTTGTGACGTGAAGGTATATGCGCTGCGAGGGATATGGCTCCTTTTTGCAGCATTTGGCGTCTGACTGCATTTTAAGGATGCTTCCGAACTGGCGGCGAGTGCGAAGCTATAACGCGAAGCGGTGCTATACTGGAGGTTTGGCTCCGGCATCTTTTTGATGAAGATACAGGTTATCATAGTCCAGTAGTCTCATGCCAAGTATAGTCCGCAATAAAGACGAATGACATATTGTATTCTCAAGGGCCAGGCTCCTCCTCACGGACTTCAGGTTCTGGGTTCTTCGCTGGTGGTGGGCCGCCCATCTTCGGAGGCGGTGGTGGTGCATGTTTCGCATCTGGCGCGAAATCCTCTTCTTGACTCTTCTGCACTCCCTCCTTGAAGTACTCATCGAAAGCCGAGTCTGGAGACACAGCCTTGCGCGGTTTCCTGGCTGTTCTGGGCGGACCAGTGGACGTAATTGTTACTGGTGGTGCCGGAGGTGGTGATGCTAGCGTCGCCGGGACTAGCAGATCTGTTGATTTCGAGTGTGAAGTTGTCTGATATAGTAATGTTCCAGAAGGATATGATTTCAGATTGGCAGACAATGGCCGATTTTCTTCATTGCTGAAGCGTGCTGTCTCGAACAGTGTCTCCCCTGGTCCTGCTGGTGGTTCTGCCAATGGCACCGGGAGGCGATGCAATGCTCCAAAGCCCAGTACGCAACCCAAAGCACCCGTTCCTCCCCAGCTTCGAGACGGTGTGATTGTGACCAGGCGTGTGACGGCGTACTCATGGTTGTAGACGTATAATCGTAATGTGCGAGATAGATAATCTTCCACAAGTTCGCCCAAACCCGCTTCACCGTGCACGTTACCTTCAGGTGTACCGACAATGTAGTCACCGTAGGGCAGAAGACCGGCGAGGTCTGCGGGCGAGTCGGGAATAACATCCAGTATGTGCCATACGTCTTCGGTCGAAGAGAGAGGGGTCCATTGAAGTGTAAGACGGAGGGTTGGCGAGGGCGTAGGTACGGGAATATTGAGAGTCCGTATACGTTGTCCCTACAGTTCATCAGACCGGGATATGGTATCCAACAATAACAGATAGATTTACTTTTGCACTCCACACAGTCAGAGCCACGTTCGAGCCGGCGCAGTTGCGGATCTCAGTCGCGAAGAGATTCGGGTCCGCGTCCTCCTGGAATCGGTAAGCAAATCAACCCTTAGCTCTATCAAAGGAGATTGTTATACCACTTGACGCCCATTGATGCCGATCACAAAGTCATACCAAGGCTCAATGGGTATCTCGAGGTTCTTGTTCCGCAGCACCTGGAACCCAAAGGCACCGTATCCATCCCTAGAATCCTTCGATGGACCGTCGGAGTCGAGGCGAGATATGAATCGGTTCAGAGCGCCGAACATTTTCGTGAAGGAGTAGGATGATAGTGCATCCACTGAGTGGTACCTGACTCGTAGGGCTGATTGACGCTAGATCGATCTATCCTAGGACGCGCTAGTACTAATGGAGACAATTAGTTAGTCGCAGTTCATGAAATAAGGACTTTGTCTGGTTGTCACGTCGAGGTAAAAGCTAGGTATAATTTCCAATGATAGCTGAATAGATAGTCTCACCAGCGGTGCTCCTAATCGTTGTTCTTTTGCAGCGAAGTCGGCATAGTCCTATAAGTACATGGTCGTCCCTTTCGCCAACGGATACAACATTGAATAGTCCAGCACCTTCGCACACGCCAGTATTTTTCACCACTATCGCATATTTCTATATCCTTCGACGACAAAACACATATCCTAGATTATTTCAATCTCCTGCTTCCCGACATCAAGAAACTAAAATAGATTCATTGAATGGCATCTCATAGACTGTTGTAAAGTGGTGCTCGCGCGGAGTGCCGTGGTGATAGCAGCGATTCCTCTGAGAGCCCTTTTAGACAGTCCACCCGGCGGGATGGGCCACGGGATTGGCAGCGGTCACAAGTGATGATGGTGAATTCCTGTGGCACGAACCATCCCAATTGGGCCAACGGTCACAGTGACCGAAGATCTAGGGAGCATAGCGTAGCGTAGCAGGTGATTAGGGTCAGGACCACATAGATCTGCCAAAACCCAAACAGCAGGAGGAACCAGACGGAAATGGCACTGATGGTAAGAACACCATTGGGACCGCCCTGCCCTGCACGCGCGGACATAAGGCTGGCTTGACTCTAGGCGATGGTTGGTGATGAGAAGCGCGGATGGGAAGCCTAGGGCATATGTATGCTTTGGATGGACGAGACTTCAGCTCCCCATACCAGGCCATTCTATCCACATATTAGCGTCCTCAATCCATATTAAAATCGAATAACATACCAAAGGTAGTACGTTCTTCATTAATTTTTGACACCGTAACTTCATCTCCTACAGCAATTGTCTGTCCAGCCGCTGATGGTCTTGAGAATCCATACCGTCCAAAAACAGGGCTGTACTTGTTTCCCTTGTCAACCCTCCTGTCCTTCATCAGCTTCTTCAGTACAGTCCCAGCTTCCCCCTTTGCAGCTCTTCCAGTTGAGTAATCGACATTAACGCTGACGCATCTGAGACAATTCGCGGTCAGGACAATCTCGGCTTTCTGCTTGCCTTGCCTTTGCAAGCTCCCACTGGTCGTGATTGCACCCCAGTAGTCCTCCTCGTAAGCCTTCGAAGAGCCTGCCACGACGATGTTCGGTCTAAACTTCGTTACATCCACCTCCATGCCATCCGAGAAACGAGACGAGACGTCATTGAGGGACTCCTCTGTGACAACAAGATAGGCGGCGCAATCAGCGAACGTAATACCCTCGTCCTTGGATCTGTGGGTCAGGATATCCGGCATGCTCGATGTGATGCTTGACAACCATGATTGGCTCTCGACAGGCTTCTGTTGGACGGCACTTGGGGAGATGTTGCCAAGGACTCGTCGCTTATTAGGACCAAGATAGACAAGTATGACTTCGTACCCCATACATGACGAGAACCACGCGTTGACCTCCTCACTCATTCGGTATGCTTTTGTAGGGCTCTTGTGGAGGCTCACGTCTATAGTTTCCAACCCCGTAATGTCAGGCTCCAACGGTAGTTCCAAGCTCTTGCATGTCCCCTCTGGAGGATTGTAAGTAACAGTGAAAGTTCCAGCGGAAGAATCTATGCTTTGAAGGAACAAGGCAAGTTCATTATAGTACGTGATGGTCATGTTCTCCGTCCTACCATCGAAGTGGCCTTTCGAGCGTGGTGGTGTAGGCACATGTCCATGCACTTTGAGGAGCATGAATCGCCGATCATAAGGGAAGCCATGAGGAGAAACGGTAGCTGCTGTGAGGGGAACGCTGCGGAGGGACTTGATGGGGTAGGTGTACAACTAGAGAGGCTCCTCAGGCTCAGTCCCTTCGAACGCATGACCAAGATGATGGTAATATCTGTACATACCTGTGTAATCTTCATAATTTTCAATAGCATCAAGAAGATGCAACGTTAACAATGTGTTGACCGTCAAGTATAAGGGGGTGTAGGCGGGGTCCCTTCCTCCTCCGGGCTCGTATCACGTGCTCGATTGCACTAACAACTGAACCCATTATCCACCCTCATTTGTTGGACACATCAGCTAATGGAAGGCTCTGTTGCTGAGAAAATCACCAATGCGGATCCGCTGCGATATCGTTTCACTACGTCCTCTAATTTGTGTGAGAATATGTTGTATATATTCACCATCAGGTTTCTGAGACCATATTATCAAAGTATATACCAAAGCTTCATACTCGTCACCTACATTGATTTGCATAAACAAGGTACCTTTCCAGTCAGTAGTCTTTAAACGGGCATCCCTTAGCGGCGGAATCCTCATATGTCTTCTCCTTGACCAGATCCCTCGTCAGCTTCATCAGTCTCTCTCCCAACTCCTCATCCTGCGCCATAGCACTCCCACTTTCAGGAACGGCCGGTGGACAGATATATTCTCCGCTCTTCGTCGTCTTCGTGGCAGCAAACACGCTACTGACGCAGCCCTGCCAGATATCTTTTTTGCCTATGCCTGCGCTTAAAGCATATCCAGCGATGGGATATGCCTCGTGGATATCTCGAGTGCTCATCGCCGTCTGCACGAAACCGGGATGCATGGCATTTACCAGGATGTTTGAATGTGAGGAAGTGAGATGTTTGTTAAGGTATCGCGAGTATAGTATGACAGCAAGCTTAGAGCGACCGTATTGCCCGGTGGGGCCCAGGTCCCGATTCAGCTCGTCAAGGGACTCGAACTTGGTGTCTGAAGGTGCCCCTTGGTGGGCATTGGAGGACATGTTGCAGATGCGTACTGTATTACCTTTCGAAGCGGTCTTTTCCATAATGGGCAGGAGGTGCGAGGTCAGGATGACTGGGGCCATGTGGTTCATCGCCATCTAGACGGCCTGTCAGCGTATGCATTACAGAGCTGAAGGATTCATGCTTACGTGACGGTCGACGCCATCGTCTGTGAGCTGGTATGTCATTATGCCGCGGGCGGCGTTGTTGATCAGGATGTCGATGCGGTCCGTGCTCGTCGCAATATGATCGGCAATCTGTTTTACCTTCTTCCAGTCTGACAGGTCGCATTCCAACCAAGTGACTCTCTTCGCAGTTTCTTCGCCCAAATCCTCTTTGATCCTCTTGAGGGCTTCGTCCATTACGTCCTTTGACACTGAGATTATGAAAACCTTCTCGAGGCCGAATTTGAGCATAGTATAAACGGTAGCAAAACCGATACCTTCCGACCCTCCAGTGACCACGGCAACTTTTCCCTTCAGGTCGGGTGTATCATTGAGGTCAAATCGCTGGCTCTCTGGAACCATCTCATGAGCACCTGGAATGCCCAAGTTCTGGGCAACGGTCTGCTTGACTGCCTCCATAGCTTCGATGTTCAGTGTGTCTTTGATCTTACTGGCGATTGAGTAAGGGACTCGTTGCACAGAACCACCGTGATATATGATTCCTTTTGACAGTACTGTTGAGCGGGGAAATGTTTGAGATGTTGCAAACCGGAAGCGAAAAGGACCCGGTCGGGTTGTTGCAACTGGTGATGTAGCTAATCTGCAAAGCTTTAAGGTTGATTGGCTGAGGCGTGACGACATGGTACAGAACGGAGGAAGCTCCGACCCAATCCGAAAAAGTGGCTTCAGTAAACAATCTGCGCAGAGATCGGGTCCTTATAGATACATCAGCGAGCTCACGTCATGGAAAAGGAGCTTTGGAGATCCTACCCATAGAATTCCGGGTGGAATATCATTCAGGGCGGAGTGGTGATTTCATGGATCGAGCTAGACTTCATTGGGCGACGCACGAAACTGCCATTGATGCATTCAATACACTGATATTCTTCCCCCATTGTTTGGCGATATTCCGGAGTGCTGACCTAAACAAGCTTGTCAGACGTCGCAATTGTACTCCGTTTGAAGACCGCTCGTCAACATTGCTCCGCTGTCTGCATAAACCGAGGGCCAATGACATGGGCGAGGCATGGCTATCTGCATGGCTATCTGCATCGCAAAAGATGTTTTCCTCTTGATTGCCAATGCCTTTCGATCTCTCACAGCAGGGAGCGAAGTTTGGTGGGAAGGAGTTGACACACTTGAGGAGGTTGTTGAGGTTGCCGATCGGCGCGTCGTTGTTTTTCTTGCTGTCATACCAGTAACATGGCGACATACCGTAACGTCTAAGATATCTGCCGATTCAGGTCGCAGTCTTCTCTCAATACCAGATGTAGTCACTTTCCGTCGAAAATCCTGTCCACTTCGTGAGATGAACCTTTTCAGGGCATATCGAGGTTGTGACAGCCCGCTCCCTGGGAACATTTGACGCTTCGGGTAGCCAGTCTACGCAAAGTTCGCGCAGAAGTGAGCATCGCCGCGCATACAAGCACAAGCATAGTGTTTGACGTGGCATGGACAAGACCATTGTCGGACCAGGGAAGGCACACGATTGCCTTCTACTGTCCGCCATCACAATGTAATTCCCTGGGTTTGGCTTTCTTTGGGATTGGGCAATGTTCGTCTTCGGTGTGATTCCCGTTCGCCGTAACCTTGTCACCTCATCGTCCTCGCGCTGTCACTACTAGAGGCGCACTGGCAGCTGGGTATACTCCTTGGGCCCATGATCCTTCCGAAGAGTGCTCTGTAAGCGATGCTTGCCGCTTGCTGTTGTTATCATCTCGAGCCTCAGTCTGCACCGTTCTGTCCTTAACGCCGGAAATTGGTGTCTTGTATTAGCTCAGTCAGTGCAACTTGCAATAATGTATTGAATGCTATACAGGTGAAGTAAGCTTGGAGGACGTAGTGTAAGGTAGCTGTCACGATAAAATATGTCGCCTCAGGAAATCGAGGACCAGTATTGAGCTGTTATCATGGCTGTCTGTCCTATGCACTAGGACTACCTAGTAGTATTAGTGAGGGAGGAATGAGAGCAATCATCCAAGTGGAACAGTGCGACTTGGAAGCGGGAAGGTTCTCGCGAGCTCGCATACAATTCCCCTGCATACTCCGGTTTTAATGGCAATCTTAGATGACGATCATCCCTACAACAACTTCCTAAGTCATGATAGTCGATACCAATAGACAGCTGCTTCAGCTCTGGCGCGCGGTGATGCCCAGATATGGTCTGCAGCTCCGTGCACGGTGGCTCACACTAATGCGCCTATTCTTGCCTTGCCGCGGCCCTCCCAAGAGACCGCCGGATCAACACCGGACATGCACTTCCACTCTCCTTATTGAAGCACATTCGTTTCACTCTATCGATCATACATTCGGCCAACAGCTGAACATTCTGCTACAGAGGCGTAACCACCCGGTCTCAAATATCCTACTGCACGACATGAGCGCTCGGATATATGGATACCGCAAAGGTCAAGACGCCGGATGACTTCATTGGTCCTCCATCATCGCCAAAAAGGAAAAGACATACAAGCATAGCATGTGAATGTTGCAGAAAATTGAAGGTGCGATGTATCGGAGGAGAGTCGGCCATTAGCAGCGCCCCCGCCGCCCCTAAGCCATGCAACCACTGCGTTAATCAGTCGAAGAAATGCCTATGGCCCGAAGAAGATGGAAGAAAGAAGACGAAGATGTTATCCCCAGCAGGCAGTGATCTGAACTCCAAATACGGTAGTCGTGGCAAGGATTCTCCTGACGTAGCGCCGCATACCTCTATACCTCAATTCCCACTACCGGCCTCAGGCCGTGCACATGCACAGAGTTACAAAACGTCCCCGGACCATGGAATTTCGCCAACATCCAATCCTCCTCCACCGCTACCCACGAGTGCCAATGGCAATCATTCCAGCGGCGACCGTTCAGACTCCAACGCCAGCCAGACTCCTTACACGACTGTTCACTACTATCGACATTTAGGCCCCACAGGTACGTGAACGCTAGCTAAGCTGCTCGTCTAAACGCGCTTTGACTAGACTAATTCTCCAATAGGAATAGCACCAGGTATACATGTACTTGTTGAAACTCCTTCTGGACCCTTTCCTAATAATTAGGCAGGGCATAAGAAAATCGTCTTGAAAGCACAGCAAGATAACAGCAGCATCCCTCAGATTCTCTCGCCTTCCCTGCCCTCGCATCCCAAAAGTCGCGGCCTGCGCCCACTATTCGACGCTAAGACTGGCTTGCCAGTACAGGCAATACTACCTCAGCTACTAGATGATTTCTTTCGCTATTATGGAGACAACTTCTGTCATCTCAATCGCAAACATTTGGATTCACTCATTGAGCGCCGGGAAGCATCCGTCTTCCTCATCTGTGTTATGGCAGCGTTGTCGTCCAGATTTAGTCCACCAACGTTATTCGTAGGCTTCCTACCACCCAAAGAAGATGGCTCTGAAAGGGAGTCTTGGGAATTCTCAAAGCCTTTCTTGGATCAGGCCAAGGCACTTACCATGTCAGCGGTGGACCTTCCCTCTCCTGCCGTTGTGGGTGGCCTGATCATGCTAGCATTTGTAGATTTTGGGGACAACAATGAAGCTGGTATGTGGATCGTACTCTTCCATTACTATGACTAACCCTCGCCCAGGCTTGTGGACATTCACTAGAATGGCTCTACAGATGGTCATTGAATTAGGCCTGCATCGAGAACGTAGTTGCCTTGAACCGAGTGGACCTCAAGAAGAGCATCAACCAAACCAACAGAATTTAATGGATCCGTCAAAGAAAGTGAGCCTCAACGATTACGACCAGTCTTCTGAGACCCTCCTCTTCTGGATCGTTTACACGCTGGATGTTAGCCTCTGCAATGGGACTGGGCGGGTGCCAGGCCTGAAGCGGCACGAGATCAACGTCAGGTTGCCGACCGATACGGATCTAGCGGTCATTCGGGCGGGTCCTGGAGGGCTATTGGTACGTGAAGTTCAATGTTCTTCCCCGCAAGCAGTCATAAAACGTAACGACGTGAATATGGACTCTTTCAACCTATGCAATCTCGAGCATCAAAGCGAAGATAGTCATTAAGTACCCAGCTCCGCGTAGGCTCCTCTCTTCCGTGTCATCATATAATGCTCTTGTAATATCTGACATGCATTGACTCCTTGAATTGCGGGACTGTGCTGATTCAGCAATTCTTAGGAAACTATTCGTCCTGAAGTGTATCCTCAAACGGCCCGGATGATGCTGGCGTATGCTCAGGCAATTGACTTTTTGAATACGGGTTCGCGGCAGATTCGATTTCAGACAGATTTAGATGGCGATAGAATGGATCGAATTGAAGAATTGAAGGCCAACGATATCCAAGAGTACCGGCTAGTACCCAAGGAGATAGGCTTCGGCGCCAATCAATATCAAGCAGCAGTGAAAGCAGGCCAAGCTGGGCCATACCTGCTACTCCACCTACAGTATCACCTGCAGATAGCGTTTCTCACGCAAGAAAGTCTGGCTGGCGAGGACGAGAGCCTCGTCAGGCCTCCCGATCGAAGTGTCACCAATGAACCGCCCATTGATCGTAGACCAAATCTGGACGTCCGTAAAGTCAACCAAGAATTGTACCAGGCCTCTATCAAGAGCATAACCGACATGCTCACCTTCGCGAAATTGATCGACGAGCGCGCGCTCCTCACAACAATCTTTGCGAATCAAGCATTTTTCCATGCCGCATGTGCATACAGCCGCGATATGCTTCAAAGTAGCGGCCAGCCTCTCCCGGCACGGGACTTGTCATTGACGGCATTTCCTATTCCAAGTCAAACATCACCATCGATGGTCTTTCAGTTCGACGATTACTCCGAGTATCCTCGCAATCTGGTATCCCGTGGCGGATCCAAAAACGCAACAGAATCAACCTACTCATTTTTATCGTTGATTGCAAAGGCAAATTATCAGTTTCTGCGGCAGGCTATCAAGGATCAAACCCAAATCTACGCCGGATCCGGCTGGGTCGACGCCTGCTTGGATCAGCGAGAGAAAGGCCTCCGAGACGTTGATCTGACCATCGTGAGCGATTCCATCAGTACATTCATTCGGCTGCACGACTTGCAAGAGCCTGGAGGATCGGAGACGGCGCTGCAAAAAGTAGGTGGATCTCCTCCATGCGCGCAAGCCTCATCCCTAGCTCGCGCGTAGTCAAGAACTTATCTACTAGGTAGCTGTACTGACATCGAGTCAAGTTTGCTCCACCGCCCATTGGCCATAACGAGGAAGCAAATGTCGATGCGGAGGAGTTATTTTCCCAGCTGCCTCATGAGCTCCTTGCAGATACCGACTTGAACTTCGACTCTCAGGCTTTCTTTGATGACTATATGTTCAGCGGTGAGGATTCTTTAATGCTGCAATGCACGATTGGCATCGAGCTGACGGCGCCTTACCCAGAACTAGAGAATCAAAATGACTACGATCCTGGATCGAGAAACTACGGCAACATGTAAGGAAAGTCAAAATTCTCACAGCTCGCTCAGTTCAAGACCCATGTCAACCCCGGACTTTTTCGACCTCGAAAGACAGAAGCACATACGATACAGATTGCTGTGAGCATCAGAGAAATGGCAGCTTGGACCTGAGCGAGAACACTTGAGGTGAACTACTCTTCAGGACGTGCCATAACACTCTACAGCAAGTGCGCGGTCATTGATACAGGAAGACAGGAGGACAAGAAGTCCAATAACGGGGTCCGGATCTTCTTAAGTCAGTGCTCGAGCCAGCCCTACCGGGATTCCATTAAGAGACAAGGCCCAGTTATCGGATAAGCCAAGCCAGCCACCCAGCCACCACCCCCGCTGTGCCACCCCTCCCGTCCCTCCCCAGAAAACTGGATCATTCTCTGTTTACTACTGGTGCGCTTGGGCGGTCTTGGACCAGAACGGAAAGCCGTGCCATCCTTGTTGCATGGTAAGCTACCTTAGCTATAACTCCAACGTCCTGCCATGATGTCTGTGGAGGTTAACCATCCTCAGTCCATATGGAATAGACGATTTCATTTCTCGGAACAAGTCAACACGCATAATCACCACTGAAGAGTCTCTCCCCATGTCGCCGCCGGTGGAATCTGGCGTAGATGGAGCTGCTCTAGCTCGGCGTAAGGCCCTTACTGGAGCTTCAGGTCCAGCAGCACTGGTCAAGAACATCAAAGTGTTCGGTATCGCTTGCTTTGCTTGCCTTGGAGGTTTTGTCTATGGATACAATCAAGGCGTTTTCTCCGGAATTCTGACAATGACCTCTTTCGGCAATCACATGGGAGATTGGGTGACTGATTCGACGAAGAAAGGCTGGCTTACTTCCATCTTTGAGCTCGGCGCTTGGTTTGGTTGTCTTTACTCCGGTTTCCTGGCTGAAACCCTTTCACGGAAATATGCCATCATGGCAAACGTATGCCTGTTTGTGTTCGGGGTCATTGTACAGTGCCTTGGGATGACCCCTGGTGGAGCTTCATGTATTCTGGCAGGTCGTTTCATCACTGGTCTGGCTGTGGGAGCCATGTCTGTGAACGTTCCGAACTACAATGCAGAGGTTGCACCTCCGGAGGTTCGAGGTAGTCTGGTAGCTCTGCAGCAGCTTGCCATCACTGCTGGCATCATGGTCTCGTTCTGGATTGACTATGGAACTAACAACATCGGAGGAACTGGTAAAACGCAATCGGACGCTGCCTGGCTAGTACCAATCTGCCTCCAACTCATCCCCGGACTTGCCCTCGGCATAGGAATGCTCTTCATGCCTTTCAGCCCTCGATGGCTCATCCACCACGGTCGTGAAACTGAAGCTCGCCACGTCCTAGCCAGCCTCCGCAGCCTTAGCGAAGAGCACGAACTCATCGAGCTCGAATTCCTCGAAATCAAAGCCCAATCCGTCTTCGAAAAGCGCAGCACGGCCCTCAAATGGCCGCACCTTACCGCCCTTACCCCTTGGAATATTTTCAAACTGCAGTTCGTAGCTATAGGCTCCCTCTTCAAAACTCGCGCTATGTTCCGCCGCGTCATCGTCGCCACCGTAACGATGTTCTTCCAACAATTTACGGGTATCAATGCAGTTCTCTATTATGCTCCATCAATCTTCGCGGCCCTCGGCACCTCCAGCAACACCACCTCCCTCCTTGCCACCGGCGTCGTTGGCGTCGCCATGTTCCTCGCCACCATCCCCGCCGTCCTCTACATCGACAAGCTCGGTCGCAAGCCTGTCATGATCACCGGCGCCATCGGCATGGGTATCTGCCACACCATAATCGCCATCCTCTTCGGCATCAACGTCCATCAATGGGCTACGCACAAAGCCGCCGGCTGGGCCGCCGTTTCCTTCGTCTGGCTCTTCGTGGTCAATTTCGGCTACTCGTGGGGACCGTGCGGGTGGGTTATCATCAGCGAGGTATGGCCGATGTCGAACCGTGCGTATGGTATCGCGTTGGGCGCGAGCAGCAACTGGATGAGTAATTTCATCGTCGGGCAGATCACGCCGATCATGTTGAAGAAGATCACGTATGGCACGTTCATCTTCTTTGGCATCCTGACATTCGGCGGCGCGGTGTTCATATGGTTGGGAGTACCGGAGACAAAACGGATGACGCTGGAAGAGATGGATGTCCTGTTTGGGAGTGTGGGTGTTGCGGAGGCTGTATGTCCTTTTCCCCCCTTTTTCCATACCATCACTAATCTCCCCCTTCCGCAGGACGCACAACGGTTGGCGGCAATCAACAAAGAAATCGGTCTCGATGACGCACTACGCGGTATCGGCATGGAGACGGGAACGGGAACGGGCGGGCACCTTTCCGACGACGAGAAATTGAGTCCGAGCGAGAGTGGAAAGAGTGCGAGTGAGAGTGCGAGTGGGAAGAGTGCGAGGAATGGACGTGCGCATGAGATTGAGGTTGTAGGGAAGGAGTTGTAGGGTATTTTGCGTCAGTCGTACATTTGGAAAGGGTAGGGGTAGGGGGTATATATCTCGTCGGATGAGCGTAGATATTGGGTATACACACGCTCGCTAGGAATCCTAGTACTATATACAATTTTCGCCATGGCTACCTTACGCACTACCCTTTCAGAAATTCTGTATACCGTTTTCTCCCTTTCCTTTCTTCCTTCCTTTCCTTTCTTGTATGACTGTACTATCTTACGATAGGGAAAGGACCGACCGACAGCAACGGGGGTTGTCAAATGTCATGGATAATGCATTTCAGGATGCTGCTTCTCCCATCTGTAGTATTGGCGATATGATAGGGCTAATATCTGTTTAAATTGTTTGTTATGGGCGCTTATGCGAGCTTATGCGAGCGTATGCAAGGTTAGGCTATAGTATGCTGTGGCATGCTAGGCGACTTTACTTAAGTACGCGGAAGATGGTACTCTGACGATGATACATGGAGATGATACTTCGTACGATGATATTCCGTGATGCGTTAGATGGAGATGGGTTTGTGGGTAGGTTGGTAGGTTGGTCGGATTGTAGATGGGTAGATAGGTGGATAGATGGATCAGTAGGTAGATTAACGGGCCGGGATAGTTCGGTCGGTGGAATAGATAGGTAAGATATGGTGGTGAGTGGAATAGGTAAGGTAAGGTAGGGCGGTGAGTAGATTTATCGGTTGGCTAGGAGGTACGATGGTTGATGTATAAATTAGTAGACAGGTAGATAGGCAAGTGGAAAGGTAGACAGATGGAAACGAAGATGAGGAATAAGGAAAGGGACACTTCGGTCGGTGGAACAGGTAGGTAAGGTAGGGTCGTAAGAAGATCGGTTGGTTTGGTTGGTATAGTCGGTTGATGTATAAGTTGTAAAGTTAGTAGTTTGAAGTATACATTAGTTGGTTGATGTATAACTTCGTAGGTAGGTGGATTAGGTGGGTAGATTAATCGGTTGATGGATTGGTGTTCAACTTCGGGATTGGGATTGGGGAGGATTTGTAAGCGGTGAGGTTGAAGTTGAGATGGGCCTGCGAGGGGAATTCGGAATGGGCATAAAGGTGGGAACAGGTTAGTGGATTAGTATTCGGGATAGGAGTTTAGCTTGAAAGAGCATGTGAAGGGAAGGGGATAAGCATAGCGAACAAATGTGGTGACATTTAAGGGGATAGAGATGGAAAGGTAGGTGGGCTTAATGGATTATTTAGTATAGAAAGACGGGGATACCTATAGTACGGCAGGTATAGGAGTGGAAAGGGAAACTTGCCCTAACAGGTCACAGACTACTTTACACAAACAGAAATATTTCCCCTATATTCAGTTGTGAAATCCGAATACGAGAGGTGTATACCAAGTAGGAACTTTCATATAAACATAAACATAACCTCTTTAGCCCATCGCTCATTGCCACTGCGTGAGTACCTATCCATGCACACGCTCAAGAAGCTGAAGCTAATTACACAACCATCCATCCATCCACCTTCTCCCCTCAATTTCTCATCTCATCTTCTCATCGGAGAGTACCTATCGCCTACCCCTAATCACCACTCCAACCCCAACCCCCTCACATCTTCTCATACGTAGCCATAAGCGAACCTATGTCCACGAATCAGTTCCATACATCCATCCAACCAATCATCTATATTACCCCAAAACAAGGAGAAAGAAGAATATAAGAAGAACCAACTCACCGATAAAAGTAACCACCAGCCTCGACCTCACCTGACAAATATCCTCCGGCACCAACCAAATCGTCGCCCCCATCTTCCTCGCAATGCTAATCGCCAACTTCGCATTCAGATGACTCTCCTCCCCACTCTTCCCGCCCGTCACGAGGTCATAGTCCACATACGAAGCCTTCATACCATTCAACACATCCAGCAAAAACACTCCGCTGCCAATCGACTGATCTTTGAAGCTGCGTATACTGCTACCGCGGCCCCCCTTCTTGGACTGCTCATTCGCCCACTTCACCATCTCCGCATCCGTAATCTCCCGCTTCCCGAGACGTTGAGCCAGCGCCGACAGCGTCTCCGAGATGTCGCGGCGCATGAGCTGCCACACCAATCCCAACGTAAGCGTGCGTTGGCCGTCCGTGATATCGGCGCCTTGAACGCCAACGAGCGAAAAATGCATCTGTTTGCCAAGCTCGATGGCATAGTTTGTGTTTTCGACGGCTTTGAAACGCATCAGTTCGCTGCCTTCCCGGGGTTTGTTGACGTGCTTCCAATTGACGCTGCCGGCTATGACTTTGTCGTAGGCTTGGAGGAGAATGCTGCCGTCGCGGAGGTCGTCGAAGAGGGAATTCACTGCCGGGCGCACGTCGAGGGAGTTGAGCCAGAGGGTGAAGACGCGGGCTTCGCGCTCGCCTTCGGCGTCGAAGTCTTCGACTTCGAGTTTTTCTTCTTCCGTGATGGGGTCCAGACCGGGGTGGGTGTTGAATAGGTTGGCGACAAAGGCGAGGTTGAGTTTAGGGTTGCCGGCTACAAGGGAGGTTGGGGAGAGGAATTTACGGCATTCGAGTTTGTCGGCGTTTTGAAGTACTTGTTCAGCTCGTTGGTGGAGATCGTGGGTTTGGAGGGGAGATCGGCTGCAGATATCAGGGGCCAGTTGATTGAGGAGAACGGTGTAGTTGTCGCCTTCCTTGACGTCGGAGGAAAAGTTCGATACCCTGAGAGCTAGTCAGCGGATGTGGAGAAGCCAGATCGAAGATGCGTACCTCTTCTCCCACTTTGCATTCTTTAGGTGGTAGTTGAACCATCTCAGTAGAATTTGCTCTGGCGGTAATCTCAGAAATTGCTCCAGAGTCTCGTCGTCCTCCAGTAATCGATAGAGTTCCGGATGTAGTCTGATATCAATCTTGGACAGCAGCCCTCTCCGGATGATTTGCCAGATCATGCCTAATATCAGATGCTCTCGGCCTTCGATGATGTCTCCACTTCCAATGTTAACCACAGAACATCCGATACCCTTCGCCGAGTTGATCACAATGTTGTTGTTCTCGGTCATGTGAAATGCATTCAATGTCTTGATCTTCTTCCCTGGCCGGTTTAGTACACGCTCATCGATTGTATCCGCTACGCTGTCGTTGATGAGCTTTGCAAGCACTAGTCCATCTTTGCACTCATCAAACATCTCGAAGGTATCCGTAGGAAACGGTAACCGATGGCCGATATCAGGATCGCCGGCCAGTACCGCATTGATGTGTCTCGTGAATTCCGTTCGCTCATCTTCGTTGATCGTGTGCGTAACATTGGCTGAGGAGCCTTGGACCTGTATCCGTCCTCCTACGCTGCTCTTCGATTTGTGTCCTGGAGAAGGCGCCGGTCCTTTGCCCTCAGCAGCATTGCTGAGCCCTCGAACGCGGCCAGTGGATGGGGTATGTTGAGCTGGTGTAGATGTGCCACGAACTTTTGAGATCAGCTGGTGCATGATTGTCAGCCCAGCTTCCCATTGCCTATATTTCCTGTTCATTCCTGTCTGAGATAGGTAGAACGCTACCTCGAAACACTCACATCCACGTAATCGTCTAGCTCCACCCTCCTCGAGCTATCGAGCTCCACCTGCCTGAGCGCCCCTCGCACGACATCATATGGCTGTCTCTCTGACGCTTGGGTCGCTTTGATCACGGTAGCTTCATCCACGTATCCTTTATCCTCGACGTCCAGCTTACGAAAAGCATCTTGCAGGCCAAAAATATCTTGCTGCTGGAACTGTGGGTATTTTCTGTTCGCACTGTCAGCGACTGTCTGTTCGTCGGAAAAGCTTTGCAGGGTGGAAAAGGTCCAAACTGTATGTGAAGCGCGAAACACTTACTTCTGTAATTTTATGACGTTCATGGTTGAAAAAGGGGAGTGATTACATGGGAAGGGAATAGGTGGGGCCTACGTGATGCCTTTCAATGATTGAGCGGCAGAAGGTCGGCTTCGAAGCAATTCCGTTGCCTGCTTTGACACCTACTCAGCCACGCAAGCACATACGTAACAGGCTGATTTCAGAACTCGCTTGGTACGATGGTATCATAATAGTTCGCTTGGCAAGGACGATGTGTTGGGAGGTCGCATCAAATCTGTGACTTCCACAACAGAATCAAGGTGCGTTGCGAATGAGCCACGGATGGAATTAAGGGTGCCTCTTCCATCACACATTTCTACTTATACTTATAGTACTACGGTGAATGCCTTGGCGACAAGCTGATGCGATTACGTTGAAACAACATCTTTCTTCACTCACGAAACACCACAAAAGCGGATCATGTCAGATAGGATTGATGCTGGCGATACATTGTCCCCTCTTCAACGACTCTACCACAAAGCCATCACCTCTCCCCACACAATCAATCGCGTAGAGCGAAACCAGATCCACGGCCGCCCCATACCTTCAGAAGAGGACGCCCTCTGCCTTGCTGCCACTTCGTACAATTTCCACGACCTCGTGCAGAAAGCTATTAAGGAACCCTCAGCCCTGACCGATACCGAGGCTCGCATCCTCTCCGATGGCGCCAATCAGCCTTCTCGTGCAGACATCGACAAGACAATAGCCGGCTTCAAGGCCATGTCGAGAGAAGAGCGCGATTTGATGGACGAGGCCTGGGAGGCGTCTGCGGATCCTGAAGAGACAAAAGCCAAGACGAATGCTTGGGATGTTATAGTTAAAAAAAGAGCAGAGAAGAGAGCGATATCCCGGCAGCAGCGAGAAGCAGCGAGAGGCGCCCCAGGACAAACGAGCGACATTGTCCAGCAGAAAAAGGCTTGGGTGAAGATGCTAGAACAAAAGGGTTGGACAGAGTGGGGATTTGTGTGTTTCCGTACCTATTACGGGGAGGACGCGGCATGGACGAGGGCGAAGGAGAGAGTGAAAGCAATCACGACCGCAGCGCTGGCGCCGGTGAGCGCTACCGCGGCGGTGAAGCAGACGTGGAAAATAGTGTATGTGGAAGACGAGATGCTTCAGGGCATAGCAGCTGAGGGCCTACGAGAGAGATTCAAGAGCTTGGTCGAAGCTGGGAGTGTTACAGAGGGTATTCGAACGGATTACTTCATATCGGCCGATGCTACTGTCGTGCGGTCCTTTCAAGCAGGAAGGAACAGCGCCATCATACCGGTCTGGGAGGCGGGCTTCAATCCGAGAGAGTCGCATAGCTTTGGGTATCCAGGCGCCGTGGCGGTGCCTTGTTCTCTGCTACTTGCAACAGTGTATCCGATGATGTTGATGGGAGAACCCACACCCTTGCAGACATTGCACTTTATGGCTGGCGGATGAAGGCCGAGATCATATGCCATACATGTTCCTACGACCGTGTCTCAAGCGAGAATATCTGGAAATCTGGAATTGTGCAACATCGAAACGATCCAGGTACTTTAACCTTTCGTCGACCAGTGACCGCTACTTAATAGCACATGCACACACAACACTGTTGCCGTGGAAGCTTATATTAGTTGCTTCGCCATGGACCAACCTTCTCCAAAAGGACCTTGCTCGTTACTTCAAGCCGTACTTCCGCGAAAACGTGGTATGTCAATAATTATCACGTTAACTTCATCTAGCAGGTCATGAATTTAGTTGATGAGAGCTCGAATTTGCGGTGCTCTAGAGCTGTTCGGATTACGGGCCAGGGAGGGTTGTCGCTACCTGCAAGCTGCTTCGTGACGACCTATCCCACCGCACCGGCGTGGATGTGGCCATCAGCAACTACGTTACCGTTGCCGGCATCTAGCAACAACATAACGGTCACAGGTCCTTTGCCACTTGCACCGGCACGAAGGCAGATTGTGCCGTGTACGATTGGTACTATTCCGGCGCATCGTCTGGCAAAGGCACAAGCTACAACATCAACAGTTGCTACAACGTGGCCAGTTTCCACCAAGCTAAGATCTGTGATCAACATAGTGTCATAGGAATGTATGCCAATAACACAGTCTTGTTCTTCAGTGACGGTACAACAGTTGATACAATAGAATCCATCGTTGACATTCAGCACCTCCACCCCAAACGCTTGTGCCCTATCGCCAAATTTGCGCTACTGCGCCAGCGTCAGCGGAGCCACGACAACGGTAGCATAGAAGGCATCAGTTTCTTCCCCAACAAGTATCACGGCGATCACAAGCCCAACGGCTCTGAAGCCCCCAGATCCTGCACAATCGGGCATCGCGACGACGTGTAATAGCTACACCCTTGTGGCTCCTGGTATGCCCTGCATGCTTCTGGTACCGTAGTTGCAAGTACTGATTGCGAGGTACATATAGGCGACTCGTGCGCGGCTACTGACGCAAAGTACGCCATCCCGTTTGCGCAGTCCCTGGCGTGGAATGTGGGTGGGGGAAGCTTATTGCGGTAGTGTGGCTAAATGAAGTGGAGAAGACTGAGTCCTGCAGACATGTGGGGGTATTTTGCTCATCAAGCTGTCCGCAAATCCAATTGGAGATCATGGTCTGAGGACATGCTAGATCTTTGGCATACTACGTATATGGGCTCCTTGTCACAATCACCGCATGTGGGCCTGGCATGTCGACTCGTATTATATCATATAAGGGCCCCAAGTAGTGGCTCAGGCGTGGAGACACCTGATTCTCCATCATCGACGAGTGCATTTAGATTCTCACAGAGACCTAAGCATCATCGCATTCGCAAATGCCTAGGAAGACTTGTCGTGAGGCATTACCCGCGTCAATCAGTGACTGATTGCAAGGATCTTATCTTTAGATCCGCTCGGATAAAAAAGCCTCCGCAGCGTGCCGAGCCGCTCATTTTAGCCGCCTGACCTGTTTTGACTTCTGCTGAGATGGACCAGCTCCATTACAACTATGATAGTGCACTGGTATCTTACTCTCTTCTCAAATTCCTTACGGAAGGTTCTATCCTAAATGTCGAAGGATTGACTCCCAACTGCGGGACTTTGAACAACGAACGGCATACCTCTTCATTCCTTGCAGAGCCAATGTCTGTGATTATCTCTTCTAGCTGAGGCGAAGTCATGGCAAAACCCCCTTAAAGTTGTGCGTTGCTACTTGTGCCGCGCCATCAGCGTTTCAGTCAAATGGTTTACTTACATGGCTTCAGCTATAGTACTGAAGCCTTGGAATGGTAATGTGCTTGACGACATATGCGATGCGATTCATGCAACTCGATGACGACAAAAGCAGTGTGTAGGCTGAAGGTCTTCATTACTTAGTAGTGATTTCGTCGTTCATCGAGGGGAGCTATCAGGCTCTTCATGTATAGAGGTATACTACCCCCTTGAGCACTCCACCGTAGCAGCTTTTCTAGTAGAAAACACGTGCCGCAAACCTGGGACTTGGGGCATGGGAGGGCGGATCGAAGTACATGCGATAAATTCAACGGATTGTCTGGCGAAACATGGGGGAATAAGCAAGAAGCCCCCTGCCAATTTCAAGTTTTGCGAGGTCAATCGGTCGAAGATGGAGCATGCTTGTTCTCAAAGTATGAGCGTAGTGCAAATTGGCGAACATCAATACCTCCAAAGAGCGACTTTGTACCTTCCTCCACCGCCGCCGAAGTGAGCAATCGTGACTAGACTACAATTGCCATCTTGCAACGCATGAATGTTCGCGGAATAATTCGTCAGTAAGCACCAATGCTCTTTTTACCTATTGCCACGGGAGGTGCCACTGCAATGCGAATGTTGCTACTGTAGTGCAGCATGTTGAAATTCAGAGCTTCGTCCTCTGGTCCACGCAAATCTCTTCCTGCACGCCATCATCAAGCGTCAGGCTCCGAATGCCTCGTCCCCACTCTCATACTCGCTCGAAGAAGTACACATAAGCGAACTTCTTCATCTCATCCACATCACCTTCTGCTTTGACCACTTTTTCATCATTGAATAATACCCATGACTCCTGACCATCAACAGGAATTGGCTTGCGCACAAACGCGACATAATGCCTGTACCGGATGAGATTAGCTAAGCGAATTTTTCCTCATAAGGGTCGAAGATTTCATAGATCACATACCCAGAATGGATGCTGGCTCCTTTGTGGCAGACGATGCTCTGCAAGCGATACTTCGCAGGCAACTCTCCACTACCTGCCATCGCCTTCTCGCTTTCAGGAGCAGGAGTTGTCATGGGATTATCATCTTCGCCAAAGTCACCTTGATCGTCAGGGTGACTAAACACCCAATCCAATGCTCTATTCACATCTCCGCCCGTTTCCTTCAACGCTTTCCGCGCTTGGGGAGCACTGATGCCCATTGCTCCTAGCGCTTCGATACTCTCTGGGTTAATGACCCCAGCAGCGCCGCTTCCTTCTGATGCGCTGCTTAGGTCAAGCGGAACATCAACGATCGGATCTTCCATGTGTGCGAATAACCAATTCATGGCAGTCTCGGCATCGTTGTTTCCCGTGGCATGCAGCGCGTTCTCACACCGCACTCGGGAAAAGCCCATACCCTCAAGTTGACCCAAGGCATTCTCATTCGGAGTAAACGCTGGTACACCACCAGTGACTGCGTCTTCGGCGAGAAGCTGCTCGCTGTCCTGGAGGCCCGCTGACTTGTAAGCATCCAGGTCAAAAGGCTGGTCACCCACAATGACGGGCACGTCAAGCTTGGTAGGTACCCAATTGACAAGCTCAAAGCGACGTGCGTTCACGGCGAGGGTAGAAGGGAAAGTCTTGAAGAGGGAGCGCTTCGTGAACCCATCCTTGCTCTGGCAAGAAGGGCAGATGAGCTCTACGATTTCGGAAGCAGTGAAACTGTCGAGACATTCCTTTAGTGTGACCGGCTCGAACTCGTCTTTGGGTTTTTCGCTGTCCGAGGCATCATTTGCAGTGGAAGGCTTTCGTCGTACGGGGACAGGGATCGAGATGTTATCTTGCTCATCCGTTCGATACCGAACCTTTCTGCAATGCATGCATTGGAGACGTTGCTCCATAACGAATCGGAATGATTGCACAGGGTCTTGCAAAGGCCTATCATGTGAAGAGCGGGTTATTAGCTTAAGGAGATGAAGAAGAAGCTCGAAAGCGTCTTGTTGACGCATAGTTGAGAACTCTTCGTGTCCCCGGCCAATGAGATGCTTCAGCATTGCGGGTGCGAGGCCATTCTGACTAGGTATTTCTGGGGAGTACTCAGAGGAAATGACATCGGTATTAGGATATGAGTAACGGCCACTTAGTAAGCCGTCGGCAAGCTTCCTAAGCTGAGTCTCGAGGTCCTCTGCAGGTGACTGGGAGACAGGAGGCGAATCTTGTGGGTGATAATATCGATTTTGGAATGTGGGTATTGAAAAAAGGCATTGGAGTACGCTAGCCAAGTAACAGCTATTGCCAATGTTTTTAAGACCTGTGAAGCCTTTGCCGAAGAGTGGCTTGAGCTCCTTGCCATCTTCCGTAGTCATTGCGAAGTCCCATTTCAGATTCTGCTCGATCTGCATCTCGGTAAGACTCTTCTCCGTTTTCTCCCTCTCTGCGATATTGATTCCCCAGTGGGCGAGGTGCTTGGTAAGCTCGGTATCCACGCGCTCCTCGTTGCACGCGTAACAGTATATGTCCGCAGTGCCTTCCGAAGTGATTGATCCTAGCTTGACAGCCACAGCATGTGAAGTCTCCTCAGTATGGCTGAGACCGTGGCCATTCCCGCCTGCGCCCCCAAATTGAGCTCGTCCACACCCCAGATTTCCACACTGAAGGCATAGCCACAGATTCTCCTTCAGATCACACTTCGAGCAGTGTCCCAAGTCTAGGACCCTGTCAGCATGTGACCTCCACCACTCTTGACCCAGACGCACCCTGAGAATCGATATTCCGAGCAGTCTCTTGCTCTAGACAGAGTGTATGCTCGCAGGGGGTCATCTCTTGCTCCCATGCTTTTACTTCTGCTTGCCTCGCGAAGGTATTTGCCTTGAGGACGCCATCGACAATATCTGGCAGCTTGCCTGCTGTTGAATCCACATCCTCTATTCCGCAGTCGTAGCAATGGACTCGTGTCTTAATTTCGTACCGGTCCGCTTCTGTCTCTGCAGCTATTGCAAGCTTGGAGATCTTTTGTGGAGGCTCATCACGCTGGAGATCTTGTATCAGTGGTGTCCAGTCCTCCCCCCGTGATTTTGGAAGGAGAGGTGACAGACGGGTCATTGTGGCGGACCTTGACTCTTTTCCGCGACCTCTTTATGTTCAACGCCAACGGATGCTTCGATTTTGTGCTGTGTAATAGAGAGTGGTCTCGCTCGCCGGTGCAACCTCCATTGAAGCAAAATAAACAGACATTGAGTCCTGAAGGATCATCCTGAGATTCGTAAGCATAGCTGGTATGACACTTTCAAATGGCGAACAGCCATACAATGGAGTCGAAACACTGCGTACAGTCTTCTCTGTACACTGACTGTGTCGCAGTTGGAGGATGTAACTCTAAGGGATACCGGTCAGAATCGGCCTTCCAAGGTGCTCCAGCGTTTGTGTTTACCGGCTGCGTTGACATGCTTACATGCCATGTTTCGAGACTTGCAGGCAGGAGGTTTTAGGGAAGGGAGATGTAGAAAATGAACTTGAAAACGTTGTCTTTGAGCAGATTTGTGTAAGGCTTCGAGCGCCAAGACATCATTTATCTGAATAGGACTACATTCGGCAAGGACACTGTCACAATGAAGAGTCTCTTCGCTTGCATTTGGGGCATCGATGATTATGAACAGTTCATTGTCCTTGGCCTCTACGTCCCAAAATTACGTCCCAAAATTAACGAATCTATGTATTTGCCTGTGATCTGAAGGCGGTGTAGTCTTGGAAGTGATACTGCAGTCTCAACGAGATAAAGGGGGAAAATATGTGAGAATGTGAGTTGTATGAGGAGCAAAGCCTAAGGCCAATACTGAATGGAAACCAGAACGCACGCTATCACAACGCCTCCGAGCATCTGCTTGCAGATTAATGAGCTTTGAGCCACCCAACCATTTGCTCGAATGCGGACTTCTGAGCTTCTTGGATCTTAGGATTCTCGTACTCTCCAACAACGGCAAAGCCGTGTGGTACACCGGTGTAAACCTTGACTTCGTGGTCGATCATTTTCTCTTCCAAGAATGTCTGGCCAGCCGTCCGTACATCATCGGGAAATAGCTGGTCGTTTTCAACACATGCCATGGATATGGGCGATTTGATATTTTCCAGATCCTCCTTGGTGATCAGCGTCCCATGTGCGAAAGCTCCAGCCTTGATCAGTGATCCCAATTTGACCGTTCCTTGCTCCTCATCCTTCAATGCCTGACCGTGAGCTACAGTGTCTGGTAGTTCGGAGCTTAGAAGGCACACGTATTTCCCTCCAAAGCAGTAGCCCACTGCATAGACACCCCCTCCATTGGCGACGGCATCGGCAAACTCCTCTTTTGCACCTTCTACTACTCTCTGCAACACCGGAAGAACCTTCTCAGGCGTTTGCCTTGCAAGCCACATATCCAACATGAAAGATTTAGCTGTTGTTGCGAAGCCCATCTTGACCTTTTCTATCATTGAAGGATCGTTTGCCTCTACATTCAGATCCGCCTGACTGACTTGGGGCGCTGGGTCTCCGGCGAATCTGCAGATGATCATCTTAGTGAAACGTCACAGATCTTGGAGCCAGCAAACGCACTGATCAGGCATAATCACTAGGAAACCTTCGCTGGCATATTTATCTGCCTGGAGCTGATTGTTGTTTGAATGTATTCCAGCGCCACTGCTTAAGAATAGTAGGAGCTTTGAAGGAAGATGAGGGTAATCGCTGGGCTTGGTGATGTAAACCTAAGACAACATTTGAGCATCTGAACGATGGCGTTGCGTATAGCTCTAGGTTTACGGACCTCAACATCTGCAATCTTGGATATTTCCTGTAAACTTTCACTGAGCTTCTGAATGCATATTTTCATTCATCACGGAACCCACACCAGTTGGTTGTTCACCTCCACTAGCTGCTTCATTGATCAGACGACGACGAAGAGCTATATATCCGTGAAGAGAAAGCTTACGAGAAGGACGGTCCGTCACACAGTGGTCCTGTGCCTTTTGTCAATACTGCTGGCTGGACCCTGCCTGGAGAAGCTGAGCTGTACCCCCATGCTTGCGCCTTGCTGAACTTGAGTGTCCCCCGGAGACACTGTGCTCGATTCATGAACATCACTCTCAGGGTCCTTCGTTGCAACCCCATCCTCGGCCATATTGAATATGATGAAAGGCAGCAGCGCGAGTTGATCAACTGGAACATGTGAATGCCTGCCCCACCAAAACAGTACGGGAGTCCACAAAGCTGCTAGCGCAGTGGGGCAAAACGCCAAAACCTCTTTACACGCCTCTCTCAAACAACGCGTCAAATTGAAGTCAACGAATTGCTTTTGAAGCACCCTTCAGACAGTATCTTTGACCCCTCGATTGCCGCTTTCGTATCCCCTACACTTGTCAATATGGCTGCTACTGCCGCTTCTCGAGTTGACAAAGGCTCACTGGCGTAAGTGGAACCCCGTCCAGTTATTTTGCTGAGACAGTGCAAGTACTGACACCTTGGCCCAGTGCGATCTTCAATCCGAGCGCGAATCCTAACGCAGCCGTCTCGCAGCCGGTGCTGCAATGCGTGTTGATTAAGCCCCTGGCTGGCACTCCACAGCGGTTCAGAGTAGTGTTTAGTGATATGAACAACTTCGTACAAAGCATGCTGGCCACTCGTCAGTAATTCGCGACCCTACGAAAGTAGTCGAATTGGGTTCCTTCTCTAACAATGCAGCAGAAGCTGGTCACGTTGTGCACGAGGGCAAGCTTCGCAAAGGCTGTTTTGTCAGGCTGAAGGAATACCAGACGAACAATGCGAAAGGAAAGAGGTACGTTTCAAACACGATTGCAGAGCGAGGAGAAGCTCACTCTTGGATAGTATCCTCATAGTGCTCGATCTTGAAGTTCTAGAAGAGTTAGGAGAGTGTGACAAACTAGGCGAACCAAAGGCCCTCGAATTCAAAGAGGACGTCAAACCACAATCGACGAATATTGTAACAAATGGATTCTACGGGAACAAGCCTGCTCAAGAGCAGAATCAGCCGCAGCAATCTCTCCCGTCACGTACAAATGCAACCTCTTCGGCAGCCCACGCTAACATCTATCCCATTGAAGCACTGTCCCCATTTGCTCACAAATGGACCATCAAAGCCCGAGTCACCAGCAAATCAGACATAAAGACATGGCATAATAGGAATGGCGAGGGGAAGCTTTTCAGCGTGAACTTCCTAGATGAAAGCGGAGAGATTAGAGGCACAGGCTTTAATGAGCAGGTCGACGCGCTCTATGAACTATTTCAGGAAGGCAAAGTCTACTATATCACCACCCCTTGCCGGGTCAACATGGCAAAGAAACAATTCTCGAATCTAAACAACGACTACGAGCTTATGTTCGAGCGAGAAACTGTGGTGGAAAAGGCAGAAGAGCAGAACGGGGTCCCTCAAGTACGTTACAACTTTACGAATATCGGAGATCTCCAGACAGTGGAGAAGGACACAACGATCGATACAATCGGAATCCTTCAAACTGTTGGCGAAACGTCTCAGATTACCTCGAAAACAACAAGCAAGCCATACGACAAACGAGAGCTCACGCTTGTCGACAATACAGGCTACTCGGTCAGACTAACGATATGGGGCAATACAGCTACCAACTTCGATGTAATGCCTGAGTCTGTCGTCGCTTTCAAAGGTGTCAAGGTCTCAGACTTTGGGGGCCGAAGCTTGAGCTTGCTCAGCTCAGGTACCATGGCAATCGACCCTGATATAGACGACGCTCACAAGCTTAAGGGCTGGTACGACGCTCAAGGTAAAAACGATACATTCCAAAACCACAACGCAATGAGTGGCTCCATGGGGGCAGCGGGAGGCCGTCAGGATCCGATCAAGACCATTATGCAAGTGAAGGAAGAGAATCTTGGTATGTCTGAAAACACCGACTACTTCACCACAAAAGCAACCATCATATACGTCAAGCAAGACAACTATTCCTACCCTGCATGTCTGTCAGAAGGCTGCAACAAGAAGGTGGTGGAAGTCGATCCAGGCCACTGGCGATGTGAGAAATGTGATAAAACTCACCCGAAGCCAGAGCATCGGTACATAATGTCTGTCAATGTTAGCGATCATACTGGACAGATATGGCTCAGCTGCTTCGACGACGTTGGTCGGCTGATCATGGGAATGAGTGCGGATCAGCTAGTGGATTTGAAGGAAACCGAGGAGAAGTTGTCTGGAGATGCTTTCCAAGACGCCATCTGCAAGACTTGGGTCTTCAAGTGCAGAGCCAAGATGGATACGTTCCAGGATCAGCAGAGGTACGCCCAACCTATGGTACGCTCGTGAATGATCAGTGCTAATAATAATGAAGGGTACGCTATCAAGTGTCTAGCGCGAACGCCATCAATTACTCCGCCGAGTGTGCGAAACTTTCCCAGTTGATCAAGGAGTATAGCATGATCTGAGCGTCGGTTGGCCGCCTATCTGGCACGTTGCTCTATCTAATGAACTTCATTAATCCGTCAGTTCACTTGAGTGGACAACGACCGCCCACGGCTTCCAGCGGCAATAAGTGCCCATCGAATAGTAGCATAGCTTGCTGAGTGCATGTCACTTCACGAATTATACGAATTCTGTCCCCAATCTCGTTATATCCGTCTTAATCCCGTCAGCTCTTCAATAAGCCAAACCGCGGCTTTGGTCGGGCACCTCTTTATTTACCAATCTCCCTGCTGCATGTTGCATAGTCATGCTGTGACCACCACTTTTCCCAATAGAGCGCCTTCCGCTCCCTCAAATCAAGTCGGTCTTGCACGATCCTTCAATTATACAAAGACATTAGCAGCATCATGGCAGGGACAATGCGAGCGGTCGGTATGCGTTGCCCTTCTTGCAAACATATACCAAGATGATCTGACTTTCGTCCTCGTCAGACATCAAGAATGGCGTGGGCCCAGCTACTTCTCTCTTCATCAACCCTGACACCCCTAAACCCACACCCAAGGCCACCGATGCCATTGTGAAAATCAAATGCTTCGGTCTCAATCGCATGGATCTTCTTCAACGCGAAGGCCATTACCCTGTGCCTCCCCAAGCGCCCAAGACACTGGGGGTAGAGTTCTCTGGTACTATTGAGAGCTTCGGAAGTGAAGCCGAGAGCGGGTTCAAGAAAGGCAATGAAGTGTATGGACTCGCCTATGGCGGAGCGTATGCAGAGTATGTTGCCGTCAGCACGCATATGCTTATGCACAAGCCGAAGGAGTTGAGCTGGGAGCAGGCTGCTGGTGTGCCGGAAACGTGGATTACGGCCACCCAGGCAATGTACCTCGTAGGTAAATTCACGCCCGGGCAGTCCATACTCTGGCATGCGGGTGCCTCGTCCGTTTCCATCGCAGGGATACAGTTGTCGAAGGCAGACGGTGCGTCAGCTATCTATGTTACGGCGGGCTCGCAAGAAAAGATTGACTTTTGCGTCAAGGAGCTTGGTGCCACGGCTGGATTCAATTACAACACGCAGGACTGGTCGAAAGAGATTCTGAAGGTGACGGAGGGTAAGGGCGTAGATGTCATAATCGACTTTGTGGGACAAAGTTACTTTCAGGGCAACCTCGACGCGGCGGCCAGAGATGGACGTATCGTCAATCTTGGCCTTATGAGTGGGACAAAGTTACCTGCTGGTGTGGATATTAGCGCCTTTGTGATGAAGAGGGTCACGTTCCAAGGAAGCAGTTTGAGGAGTCGAGACGAGGAGTATCAGGGTAAGCTGAGGAATACGTTGGTGGAGCATACGGCGCCGAAGATGAGGGATGGGAGTTTCAAGGTGTTGGTTGACAAGGTCCTTCCCTGGGAGGAGATTGTGAAGGCGCATCAATTGATGGAGAGTAACCAGACAAAAGGAAAGATTATTTGTACGATAGACTAAAGTAGATGACAGATCCAGATAGCTGACATAGCCATGATTGTAAACAAACAATGATCCGGAGTTGTGGAGGGTAGGAAAACTAGATACATGGTACAACATCATATGCCAGGCGACGTACCCCTAAACTCGACAATACGATAGTTTTCTTCTTGGTCCAGACAGGCTCGACAACCTGAGCTAAGGCCATTTTGCCCTGAGCGATGAATCAGTCAGCTCGACCACACCAACTGTCAGTGGTGTTCCATCATGGTTACATTGTACCTCACGCCGCCATCCGACTTTTGTTGCTCTCCAATGCTAAGGACACGAGGGAACAAAGAAAAAAGACGTAAGCTCCACCATTGAACCAGCGCCAATAGGAATCAAACCCATTCTCTTATGAAATATCAAGCGCGAACAAACACCAGAGTGGACAGTTGCAAATAATTCTTGATTACGTCTAACGACCGAGCGATTTTAGAGAACGTTAAAGCTCTGGAGAAGCCAGCGCCGCCTACCTTTTCCATAATACCGTGCTGTATACATGTTTAGGTGCTCGAGTGGGGGATGTGGTGAAGTTCCCAGCAGAAACAGCAGGTGAGAGCCTACGCATTGCGACAGACTGTGATATAGGACTTGCAATCACCTCGATCTTCAAGAGATACTGAAAGCGTAACGAAGGAGATGCACGCAGTGGAGGACAAAAACGAAAAGTACCTTCCAAGGAGATTCAGCGGGACGGGCAAACTCTCGTGGACCATGAGGTCATCAAGTATAAACATCGTCTCTCTGAGATTCACTGATAATTTTTTATTGTAATTTAAGTGAAATTCTCCCATTGCGCCCCAGCAGGAGCGGGTTCCGTCTTAAACACCATTTTGCCACCATGAGTGCTCTAGAACCTCGTCCATTGTTGCCCTAGCCGCAGGATCTAGCTTTGACATCCGGGATATTAAGCTCCTCCCAACGAGGTCAAGATGTGGAATGTAACCCTCCGGCCACTGCTCAAACCTCCAATCAGGGTTTTCCCTCACTGTCGCGTCAGATAATTCAGACGCTATTCTAAAGAGCAGGCTCCCTTCCTCATCCTTGATATGCTCAAGAAGCTCTCCCGGAAGCGGCCCAAACAAGCTGAAGTGTCGAATTAGGATTTCAAGCATCAATCCGTTGTTTGTTTTAACCAATGCTTTCAGCTCTTCCTCTCCTGGAATCAATATCGGCGCGCCTCCAAGAGCATAGAGATACTGATAGCAAGCGTTAGAGTAGGTCTTTCGCTTCAACCAAGGTCGCTTACCACGAGTGCCAAAGAGTACACGTCCGAAGGCTTGGCGACGCCCTTTCCAGTCTGTCCTTCCGGGCTTCGCCAGAGAACGTTGCCTATCGGGTGTGGCCCTCTGAGTGGTCTTTCATTTATGAGTTTCAACGCAATGTCGAAGTCGCCCAAGGCCACGTGCTTGATTATAGGGGTGCCTTGCTCGTTAGGACACCAGTCGACCATGATGTTGTCGGGTTTCAAATCTAGCAGCCACAATCGGCGCAAGATCTTGGAGCATAAGATTTAACATGCACAGCGCGGTACCTATATGGATCCAATCCTTGTCATGCAGCTCCTTCACTGCCTCGCTAGTGCGCTGGAGAATCTGCTTGATTGCGGGCTTAGGAAAATCCTGGTGGTTTTGCAACAGGGACAACAGAGTATCACTGAGCCAGGGATAGACTAGAGTACGGTTCTCGACATCCCAATCGGAGGGCATTCGAAGATAGCGAGTGCCTGCAAATTCTGTCGCAAGCTGGTGAGACTGATCGAAAACAGACTCAGACACGCGCTTATAGACGAAAGATTGGCTATCGGATCTAGATGAAGGCTCATGAGTACATTGTCCATATCCGTATAATTGGTCACTGAATTAAAGACGTACTGCGTCTTGTAGATATCGTACTCAGCGTCTTTGGGGTGCTGTCGGAGCACCTCACCTAGAGGGTATTGCCGACCTGATCGGCCTACAAGGTTCGACATCCTTCTTACGCTTGTCCGATGAGTCGAGCGAGAAAGGAACATGATAATAGAGGACACGATTGGGGGACCACAGCGCGAAAGAAGCCAAAGGATAGAGGGTGGGGATGAGCAGCTCGGTCGTGGCCGACGATGCCTTCTTATACGCTTTGCAAGCCTTGGTCGTTAGCCCGAGCTCTCAGCCGTGTCAGTGTCGCTTACCTCAGTCATCTGATGGTGGCAGAAAATGCGAGAAGAGGATGAGCAGGTTGATGTGTCGAATTTTTCATAGGTTCGCGAGTGTATTCTCGGCTGGAGCTGACTAGCACGGGCCGTTTCGCCGCGGTGCGCCGATCCCAATCCCTGGTTGATGGCTAGAGATCCATCCACCCGGTATCTGTTGAAATAAGTAGAATGGTAATGCTTGTTACCTTTTGTTTAGCTATGTAAGTGCGAGAGAGATACTTTAGAGTACATGGGATGCCAAGCCGGGTACTAGCGCGCGTCTAGTACGCGGCTAGTCTGAATAATTACCTTATATTTCAATACTCCGACTTAAATAACTTAAAGAAAATAAAAAATCCTATTTACTATTATGATAATCCCCCTTCTTAACTAAATATTAGGTAAGAGGTATAGAGGTAAGGTAGAATGGTAGATAGTCTACCTTAATTTCCAATACAAAGAACCCAAGGTAAGTTCCCCTGATCGACCTCACTAAATCCTAGCTTGAATACTTAGCCCGAGCGGAGACGACTCCGTTGGCGCGTCTCCTTAGCGCGTGATCTGCGCTGGCTCTCGGAGTTTCATGGTTGCAGTTTATAGTTCCAACGACCTTGTTCGGCCTCTATTGTTTACTTTGTACCTCACAAGACCCAAGTGCTCTAGATCTATGTTACCAATACCACCTTCACATTGGCACGCTTCAACCTTCTCCGGTCATACTACCGGAAGGGTAGCATGGCAGCAACAGGCACCGGAGCAACAGGTTTCTTAGAGTCCTTTTCCCCATGGACTTCCCGAAGCACGACACCAAAGCCAGGTGATGGCAAAGAGAAGGAAGTAGACACTGCGAAATTGAGCAATCAGAAAGGCATAGACCATAGTATCAGCCATCGGCACCGGCTCAGGCTCAAAGACTATCCAAGCGACTGTCCTAAAGCCAACACACGATGGTTCTATGCGGTGGATGTAAGCACTGGATATACACCTCTCGCCCCATTATGTCTAAGACAACATTTAGGCCCCGAAACGAAAGCCCCTTCCTTTAGATCAGCCAGGCAAAGACTCAAAACCCCTGCCAGCTCCGAAGAAGTATTCGGCTTTCTCGGCGCGGGACTCTCGTTCTGTTGAAACGGCATTTCAGCGGATGGTGGAGGAAGAGCATGCTGCTCAGCGTGACCCGTCTAGGGTTTACTCCGGAGACACACCGCTCCGGATCGAGGATGCAACCTTCCCTAATTCTACCGACGGAGGGGATCTGAGCTCAATCGGTCCACTACCAAAGGAAGGGTCACAGGGAAATACAAGCATCAATGAGTCTACAAATGTCGAGAAAGGAGGCAGGGTCAAGGTCCCTGTTAACGAAGACTTCCTGTTTGATGTGGACATCGAAGCCCGAGAATTGGCGCCCACATACTGGCTGGGTTCTATTTACGACGTGCGCCGTGGGTCTTGGTTTTATCAAGAAGGATCCACCCTCCGACCTTGCGAAGAAAATCTTGCAGACCAGTTGGAAGAAGGGTACCTGAAAATTAAGCCCTGGCGGAATCAACCTCCGAAACCGACGACTCCACCGCGATTAAGACCCATCTCAATGAACGCTTCAGACGCTTCGAAACCGGGCGAGAAAACTAAAGATGCCGGATCGATCCCAGCGAAGCTCGAATTGCAAACGTCACGCTTGTTTGGAGCATACATAGACCGAGTGGTCACATACCAGGACGCTACAGTGGCTTGGCTTCTGACTGACGATCTATTATCTCGATTGAGTAGTACAGTATATCAACGCTTTGCTGCCGGAGGCCATTTGGCAGGTACGAAAGTAGTCCGAGGTTATGCAGAAGCAAATAAAGCAAAAGAGCCTGCGAAGCCAATAGATCAAAGCGTCGGAGACAAGAAGGGGGATGCAACAGAATCCGCGAAGATTGCTTCTGCGCAAACCAAGGTCGACAGTGAAAGCCCAGAGAACGAGGCGGAGGAGCCTGAGTCTAGCGTGCAAGAAGAGCCACGTCTACTAACCTTGGAACGACAGCTATCTTCGCTTTCCGTCGATCCAGCGAAGCGTGAAGAGGAAAGACGACAAGCTGACGAAGATGAGATCAAAGAAGACTACAAGGATGAAGATGACCAGGATCAGAATCGAGAGATCGAGCATTTGATCCTCGTTACTCATGGTATTGGGCAACGGCTGGGTCTACGAATGGAAAGCATCAACTTCATCCACGATGTCAACGTACTTCGCAAGACCCTAAAATCTGTATATCAAGGTTCGCCAGATCTGCAAGCGCTTAATCTTGAAGTTGAGAAGTTACCTAAAAATTGCCGGGTGCAAGTTCTGCCAGTAGTCTGGCGGCATCTCTTGGATTTCCCGAAGCAGAGCTTCAAGCAAAGCGGCCGGGAACAGGACCTGACAGACGCCGATACTTTCGGGGACGATGATGAGTATCCCAGCTTGGAGAACATTACTGTGGAAGGAGTCCCAGCCATCCGAAACCTCATCACTGACCTTGCATTGGATATCCTTTTGTACCAAAGTGCCTATCGGGAGCATATCGCAGGTATCGTCCAGCGTGAGTGCAACCGAGTGTACGACCTTTTCATGCGGAGAAATCCGACATTTACTGGCAAAGTGAGCATGATCGGCCATTCTCTAGGATCTGCAATCTTGTTCGACATTCTTTGCCGTCAGAAAGATACCATTGCTGCAAGATCAGTGTCACATCGGCAGAAGAAGTCCAGACAGCGTGATGGCAGCTCTGCAGGGGACCAGCAAGTCCCAGATCTAGGACTAAATTTTGAGGTGGAAGACTTCTTTTGCCTAGGTTCTCCTCTCGGTCTCTATCAGATGCTGAAAGGCCGCAGAATTGCCGGCCGGCGTCCCATGACGGGACCGGCTCAGAGCCCGTTGAATCCCGATACGCTCGACGACCCGTTTTTAGGTGCTGCGTCCACGCCATCAGACGATATGTCTGGAACGAAGGACTCGGACCTCTTGACAATCACAATATCCAGCCCCAAGTGCCAGCAACTATACAACATCTTCCACCCTGCAGACCCCATTGCGTACAGGATAGAGCCCTTGATCTCAAGAGCGATGGCGTCAATGAAGCCACAGCCTCTACCCTACACGAAGAAAGGGCTGTTCGGTGCCCAAGGGCAAGGCTTTTCCAATATCGGCGCTCGGGTCGGCCAGAGCGTATCCGGACTATGGTCGAACATTACATCTGGTGTCGCTAGTAGCTTACTAAACCGCAGCCTAGGCTTGACAGGCGATGGCCAACTATCATCTTCGCAATCAATGAGCACGCCACAGATCCAAAACAAACCCACTCCCTCCGCCGGCACGAATTTCAACATTCCAGCCGGCGGTGGTGCCATCTCGGGCCAAGACCAAGATCAAAACCAAGAACATCCACCCACCCTCATCGACACCGAGATCGAGACCCTGTCCGCTGGCTTCGAGAAACGCCGTAAGAGCCACCAAAACGACGAGGCGCGGGACGCATTGGGCGAGAGTGCGGCGTGGATGGATGCTGAAGAGCGGTCCAAGCGCTTAAGACGGGAAGAGGCCAAGGTGAGGGCGCTGAATAGTAATGGTAGGGTGGACTTTAGCGTTCAGGAGTATGTCTCCCCCAAGCATCACCTCCCCTTTCTCGTTTCTCTCTTTCATTTCTCTTCTTGAATATCTAGGTACGTGCTAATATCTGACGGTACGTACGTAGGGGTCTCCTCGACATCACCATCTGGGCCAGCATCGCGAGTCATCTCTCCTACTGGGCGGACGAGGACGTGAGTCACTTTATGATCTCGCAGTTGCTTTCTCGACAGCGGGTTATTAAGCGATGATGAACGTGTTACGAATTGTGACGATTTGTATACAACGCGGGGCGTGGAGGAAAGAATTATTATACCCCAAAGATCATAGATTAAGGTTCCCTTGTAAATACCGTTATGGTCATAGCAGTATGGAGATCTAAAACCCATGTCCACACCATTTTCTCCCGTCTTCATCCCATCCCCTTCCATCAACGGCAGTCAATTCCAAGCTATCCTCCACCCATCGATCAACCTCGACACACAGCAGGATAAAAGCGGACGTCTCCTTCATTAAGGGTATATAACAACAAGCACAGATCGCCAATTTAAAAAGGGCGAGCTTATTCCTCCCTGCCCCTCTCCTATCATTCCCCTCCTTTCCGGTGATTCTTTCAGACAAAAATCACTTTTACAATATCAGATCTACACTTGCCGCTGACCACTCACTATCCCATCCCATCCCATCCCGTCCCCTTACAAAACAACAGTTCTACCTCTACCTCTGCCTTGCAAACTCAAATTCAACCCAACCCCTTTCTAGCCTGCCTGGGCTCATAGTGCGCCGTCCCGTGAAGGAAGGAAGGAAATTCGTGGTGCGGCTGCGCTGCTGATTGTTTGTGAGGGTGAGGCTTGTAGGGAGGGGGATGGATGGGGGATTGAGGGGGATGGGGAGGGAGTGAGTGGACGAGTGGGTGAGTGGGAGGGGAGGGGATAGATGAGCGCGTGGGTGGGATTGAGGATGTTGGTGTGTGTGTGGGGAGGAAAAAGGAAGGGAGGATGAAGGATGAAGGAATGGGGGACGGATGGGATGAAGGATGAAGGAAT
>JAABUV010001324.1_pt1 | contig 35921 bp, 28 predicted proteins | sample 5559971 | NCBI WGS metagenome assembly JAABUV01 (sample SAMN10711881, study PRJNA513362) | rock metagenome | isolation source: Antarctica rocks | place: Antarctica: Victoria Land, Knobhead nord | collected 2015-12-19
AGGGCGGCGGCGAATATGAGGACTAGAAGATAGCCCATCCGGCGAACGTGCGGCATCCCAGTCCTTTCGCCAGCCCGAACAGGGCGGTAAACCCGAGCACCAAGGTGATCACGCCGCTCGCGTCGTGGAACGTGTGGGCGGCGGCGGGGCCGACGCACTCGCCGACGACGCCGATGAGCGCGACCCGGACGCTGTTGACGAGCAGGCTCAGCGGCAGGCTGAACACGAACAACAGCCAGCGGCGGACCGGGCCTCCGTCCACGAGGTAGGCGAAGGCGGCCCCGAACGTCAGCAGCGACAGCAGCAGCTTGAAGCCCGAGCACGGCACGTCCACGAAGAGCGTGAAGTCCTCCATCTGGATCAGGTTGCCGGTCAGGGTCGTCCCGAACGTCAGGAGGTGCAGGATCTGGTTTGCGAGGACCGTAGAGGCCATCTGGATGCGCTGCGTCGCGTCGTTGAGCAGCGGGCCGGGCAGTGGGGCCATCAGCCACAGGAACGCCAGCGGCACGGCCGCCGCGCGGACGAAGCGGCCCCCCAGGGCGAGCCAGACGCCGCCGACGACCGTGAGCAGCAGGCCGCACGATTCCAAAAACTCGGCCTGGATTTTCAGCGCGAAGATGAGCAGGGCCAGCGCGGGCAGCAGCAGGGCCAGGGCCGGCAGCGCGGGCGCTTTGGGGACGGCCCGCAGGGCGTCGCGCCGGTGCCAGAGCATCAGCGCGGCGATCAGCGGCACCAGCGGCCCGTGCTCGTAGTAGGACTCGGGCTTGGTCCACTCGAAGACCCAGAAGCGCAGGACGGGCCAGCCCAGGGCGAGCAGCAGCGCGCCGGCCAGCACGAACGGCAGGGCCGTCGCCGCGTCAAAGCGCAACGGGAGGATGCCGGGCCGGGGCGCGGCGGGGGAGCGGTCTTCGGTTGGGAGTGCAACAGCCATGGTGACGATAAGGGCGGGCGTCGGAAGCGGAAGCCGAAAGAGAGCGGCGGGTTCCGCCGGTTACAATCGTATCTTCGGCAGGATGAGGGCAGAAAAGATACCAGTTTTTGCCGGCACGGCGGGGGAAAGCCTCCATGCACAAAGAAAAGACAAAAGAAGAAAAAAGGGCGGCGGGTTGTTCACACAACACCGCCACCCTTTCGGATCGGCGTTAAACTGCAAGCGCAGATCCACTCCTTCGGCTAGCCGGGCTGAGACTGATCTCAGGCCGCCGCGCCGCCGGTCCGGCGAGTCTTGCGCGCGCGCAGGCCCAGGCTCAGGAGGCCCAGAGCGCCGAACGCGAACGGGACCACGGACCCCAGCTCGGGGACCGGAGTCGGGCCGCCCGTCGGGCCGACCGTCGGGCCGAGGTAGGTCGTCAGGTTCGCGTTCTTGAGCGACGTGCCGCTCAGGCCCGCCACCGCCGTGAATGCCCCCGGCGTGGTTCCCGCGCCGTAGACCGACTGGAACGAGAAGGCACCCAGGTTCTGGAGACCGACGATGGGAGTGGCCCCGGTGTAGGTGTAGGTGACGTTCGGGATCGAGCCGCTGTCCGTGGTGGGGGTGGCCGTGCCGGAGAAGCCGGTGGCGACCGGCCCCGTCAGGGTCTCCGTCGCGGTGAAGTCGGTCGGCATCGTTTCCGAGCCGGCGACCAAGCCGTTGACGTCCACGAAGGTGAAGAAGCTGCCTGGATTGACCGTCTCGCTGTTGGTCACGAACGTGTTGTACGTGTACGTGTACGGCCCGGACCCGGTGATGGTCGGGAAGATGCTCTTGGGGTTGATGTCGGCCTTCGCCGCGCCCAGCCCCAGGACACCGATGCCGGCAGCCAGCATGATAGTTCCAATTGCTTTGTTGATGTTCATGTGTGTATTCACCCCCTTATCCAGTTAGGATGCCTCCCACCGCCCGGAAGCGGCGAAATCGTCAAAGTGTCGTCAAAGTGTTGTGTGAAGGGTATGGCGGCGCTGCCTCCCCTTCGGGCACCTGTATTCCCCAGCCTCGCGGCCCCAAACCGCAATTCTCAGAATGTTTGTCTGCCGGGGTGCCATGTTCTCAGTATAACTCAGATGCGCCGGGAATGCAAGGCATTTGCACGGCATGATTGCCGGTTTTTATCGGACGCTGGCGGTTTTTTTCCCGGCCGCGCCGTTCAGCGGGTACTTCCGAGCGCCGTCAAAGTAGGCGGCGTACTTGTCCGAGTTGAACGTCGGGGGCGCGGCCTGGTACAAGCGCGCCAGCTCCTCCTGGGCCGGCGGGGCGCGCTCCAGGCGGGCCGCCCGCTCGACCTGGTCGCGGACCTGGGCCAGCGGCAGCAGCGCCTCGCGGCGGCTGGCGGACACCTGGAAGGTCAGGAAGTACGGCCCCTGGCGGAGCGTCTTCACGTCACCGACGCGGGCCGCGTTGACGAACGCGTTGATCTGCGCCTTCACGGCGGGGGCCAGCGTGGTCAGGTCCGGGTTGTAGCCGTTGATGCCGACGACGCGCAGGCGGGGCTGGCGGGCGACGGCGTCGGGCGGCGTGTTGCGCTTGAGCAGCGAGGAGGCGGTGTCGGCGTCCACGGCGTTCTGCGTGACGACGACGTTTGTCTGCACCTGCTGCGGCAGCTTGAAGTCGGCCTGGTGCGCGGCGTAGTAGGCGGACACGGCGGCGGGCGACAGGGCGACGTCCTTGATCCGCAGGTTCTCCAGGGCGATGTTCGCGGTCAGGTCCTGCCGCAGCTCGGCCATCTTCGCCGGGTCCTGCGCGAACGGGGCGAGCTGCTGGGGCGCGCGGCGCTGGACGTCGTCGAGGCGGGCCTGCACGTCCTGCGGCGTCGGCGTGACCCCCTCGCGGGCGGCGGCCTGGGCCACCATCTTGTCGAAGACCATCTTGCTCAGCACGGGCTGGCCGGCCTGGCGCTCCAGCAGCTCCTGGTACTGCTTGCGGGTGATGACCTCCCCGCCCACCGTCACCAGGGGGCGGCTGGTCGAATAGCGCAGGTACAGGAGCACGTTGCCGAGCAGCGATAGGACGGCGATGACGGCGATGAGGCGCGCGGAAAGGGACTTCATTGGTTGCTTTACTCTCGGGCGCAGGGACGCAGGCCTTCCGCGTCATCCACGCCTATTCTTCCTGCATGATTCATGCCAATCGGCACGTTCTCGGGGGGTTCCCGGCGAAAACTTTCCGCGGCGCGGGCCAGGGCGTCGCAGAGGCGCGCGGCCCAGCGGTCCAGCGTGGCGTTTTCCTCGACCCAGCGGCGGGCGCTGCGGCCCAGGCGCTCGCGGAGGGCGGGGTCCGCGCGCAGGCGCGTGATCGCCGCCCGCCAGCCTTCCACGTCGCCCGGCGCGACCAGCAGGCCGTTCTCGCCGTCGGTGATGACGTCCGCCAGGCCCGCCGTCCGGGTGGACACGACGGCCTTGCCCATCGCCATCGCCTCCAGGACCGTCGTGATGCCGGCCTGGAAGTCGGTGTCGTAGAGCGGGACGGCGGCGCACAGCGACTCGGCGTACAGCGCGCGCAGGCCGGGGTAGTCGTAGGGGCGCGCGTCCACGTTGGGCGGCAGCGCGCGCCCCTGGGTCTCGTCCCGGCGGCGGGACCAGGGCGAGGCCGTCGTCAGCTTCAGAGTCAGGTCGGGCATCCCCGCCACGGCCTCCAGGAGCGTCGGGTAGTCCCGCCCCTCCCGGCCCACGGAGCAGACCTGGTCCGGGTTGACCGGAGCGGCCAGCGGCCGGTAGAAGCGGTCGTCGGCCTGGAACGGGATCAGGGCCAGCTTCTCCGGCCCGACGCCCAGGCGGTCCACGGCCCAGTCGTGCTGGGCCTGGGCGTAGACGAAGACCTTGTCCAGGCGGCGCTGCGCGCGCAGGACCCGGAAGAAGAACTGCTTCTTGGGCGTGGACAGCCGGTGGCCGATGGTGACGTGGCCCAGGCGGCGCGGCAGGGCACCCAGCAGCAGGGCCAGCGGTATGCCGACGTTCTCCCCGTTCGTGAACACGACGTCGTAACGGCGGCGGCGGGCCAGCGCCATCACGGCCAGGGCGGCGTCCCGCCCGCCCAGCCGGCGTGCGAGGCGGACGCCGGGCGACGTGTCGGCGTCGGCGTCGGCATAGTCCAGCACGTCGGCCTCCATCCCCGCGCGGGTTCGCAGAGCGGCGGCCAGGGCGTGGTAGTCCATCGAGGGATGGCGGTCCGCGGCGACCTCGGGGCCGATGTCGTCTTTGACGACGCCGGGAATCAGCAGCAAAGCTCTTGTCATGCCGACTCCCTTGCAGGAACCGTGCCAACCGCCTGGACGGCGGCGAGGAGCCGCCCGTAGTTCCGGGCGGCGTCGAACCGCGTGCGCCCGACGGCCCGCGCCGAGGCGGACAGCCGCGCCCGGTGGGCCGGATCCGCGACGAGCGACTCGAGCGCCCCGGCCAGCGCGGCGGGGTCGTTCGGCGGCACGACCCAGCCCGTCTCGCCGTGAGTCACCGCCTCGGCCAGCGCGCCGACGTCCGTCGTCACGACCGGCAGGCCCGACGCCAGCGCCTCCATCACGGCCAGCGGCAGGCAGTCGCCGCGCGTCGGGAAGACGAACAGGTCCGCCTCGGCGAACAGCCGCAGCAGCGGCCCGGAGTTCGGGGCGACGCCGTTCCAGACCGTCACGTTCGGCAGCCCGCCCGCCACCCCCACGTCCTTGGTGACGACGTGCAGGTGGGCATCGACGCCGGGCGGCAGCCGCCTGAAGGCTTCGAGCAGCGTGTCGCCGCCCTTGCGCGCGAAGTCGCCGCCGACGAACAGCAGGTTGACCGGGCCGGGCCGCCGTGCGGTGCGGTCGAAGTCCCAGCGGTCGGTGTCGACGCCCGGCGGGATCACGGAAATCTTGTCGGCGGGGACGCCGTAGTCGGCCACCAGGGACGCCTTGGCCCACTCCGACCAGGCGACCAGGTGCCGAGCCGCGCCGAACGCGCGCCGGTTCAGCCGCATCTTCAGCCTCTCCAGCCGGGCGCTGCCGCTCGGGGCGTGGCCGTAGAACGCCCCCAGGGCGTCATACTGGAGCGGCGTGGCGTCCAGCGAGACGACCGAAGGGACGCGCCGCATCAGGCCGGGGGAGAACAGCGACGTCACCTGGGTGTGGAACAGCGCGGCGTCCAGCGCGCGGGCGTGGCGGCGCAGGCCGAGCCAGGCCCCGAGCGAGGCGCGCACGGACCAGTTGGAGCGCACACCGGGCAGCCGCGCCCAGGGCTGGGTCATGCCGGCGTAGGGCAGGTCCACATGCGTGGGCGTGATGTCGGGGCGGGCGGCGAGCACGCGCTTGAGGTTCTGCGCGTGGGTGGTGTGGCCGAGCGAGTATTCGAGGGCGAAGCCGATGTTCATGCTCATATGTCGGCTTTTTCGCGCCCGGACTTCATCACGTCCAGTATCCGCCCCAGGTTGACCCGGCAGTCGAAGCGGGCGCGGGCGCGGGACAGCGACGCCCCGCCCAGGCCCCGGCACAGGGCGGCGTCGGCCACCAGCGCGTCCAGTCGGGCGGCCAGGGCCGCGTAGTCGTCCGGGGCGAGCAAAAACCCCGTCTCGCCGTCGGCGACGATCTCCGGGATGCCCCCCAGCCGCGAGGCGACGACCGGCAGGCCGCAGGACATGGCCTCCATCGACACCAGCGAGTAGCAGTCGGCGCGCGTCGGCAGCACGAATAAATCGCTCCGCTGGTAAAGCGAGGCCAACGCGGGGCTGTTGTTGGCGACGCCGTGATGCACGACGACACGGGGCGTGTCGGGGACGGCGTCGCGCGTCACCAGATGCAGCTCCCAGGGCAGAGCCACCCGCGTTTCCCCGGCCCAGCGCAGCAGCAGGTCGCCGCCCTTGCGCGCGAAGTCGCCGCCGACGAACAGCAGACGGACGACCCCGTCGTCCGGCCTTTGGGCCGGGTCGGGCCGGAACAAAGTCTGGTCCACTCCCGGCGAGACCGGAGTGATCTTTTCGGCGGGGACGCCGTAGTCGTCGCGCAGGCTCCGCGCCACCCACTCGTTCCAGGGGAACAAGTGAGTGGCCGCCTGATAAACCCGGTCGGTCGCGCGGCGCTTCCAGCCGCCCCCCAGCCGGGCGCGGGCGCGCGAGTACCCGTACTGCGCGCCCATCGCCTCCATCTGGGCCGGCGTCATGTCCATGACCAGGAATGAGGGCGCGGCTTTGACGAGGTCCGGGACGGACTTCGCCGCCCAGCTCGCCCACAGCAGCGCGTCGCGCGGGCCGGCGGCTCGCAGTCCGTCGCGGATCTCGCGGACGCCGCGCAGGGTGCCCTTGATGCCGGACGGCAGGCCGGGCAGGCGCGAAAGCGGGCCGGCGTCGGCCTCGTAGCGCACCGGCACCCAGGCGGCGTCCACGGACGGGTCCTCGCCCGCCACGCGCGCCCAGTTGAGCGCCTGCGTCTTGAGGCCGACCTGCTGGTCCATGATGAAGGCGAATCGGTGCATGAGTCTAGAGAACGCCGCCCGTCAGCCCCCCCCCAGCACCCGGTCGCGCAGGGCCGAGTAGATCAGGTGCCCGATCACCATGTGCGCGTCCTCGACCATCTGCATGTTGTCCGAGTGGACCACGACATTGTGCCGGGCCAGCGCCGCCAGCTTCCCGCCCCCGAAGCCGCTCCAGCCCAGTGTCGCCGCGCCCATCTCGTGGGCGGTGGCGACGGCGGCGAGGACGTTGGGCGAGTTGCCGCTGCCGCTGATGGCGACCAGCAGGTCGCCGGGCCGCAGCCAGGTCCGCGCCTGGCTGGCGAAGGCGTGGGCGTACCCGGCGTCATTGCTCCAGGCGGTCAGCAGCGGCACCGAGTCGACGAGCGACAGGCACTCCCAGGGCCTACCCCCGTGCAGGAACATGTTCTTTTGGAAGTCGGCGGGCAGGTGGCTGGCCGTCGCCGCCGAGCCGCCGTTGCCGCAGAAGACCGCCCGCCGCCCGCCCCGGTAGTTGTCCCACAGCAGGTCGGTCGCGGCGTCGATCTCGTCCGCGGAAACTTCTTGAAGGAGGGCGCTCATGCGGCCCAAATAATCGCGCGTAAAGCTCACAGATTCGTGCTCCTATTCTTGCCCCTGCGGCAGCGCCCGGATGAATCTGGCCGGGACGCCGCCCCACAATTCGTTCGGCGGGACGCTCTTGTTGACCAGCGCGCCCGCCGCGATCACGCTGCCCGCGCCGATCTCGACCCCGCCCAGGACCGTGACGCGCGCCCCCAGCCAGCAGCCGTCCCCGATCCTGATGGGACGCGTCAGGCCCGGCCCGCTGCGCCGGTTCGGCGGCCCGGTATGGTGCGACCCGGTCCACAGCATCGCCTCCGCCCCGATGGCGACGTCCCGGCCGATGAGGATCGGCTCGCCCCAAACGGCGTACAGGGTGCAGCGCCGCTGGAGGCGGCTCCGGTCGCCGATGGTGATGAAGCGCGCTTCCTGGCCGAAGTCGATGTGCGGGTTCAGCCTGACCCCCGCCCCGATCTTGGCCTGGATCAGGGCGCGGGCGAGACGGGCGCGGGCCTCCTCCAGGAACAACAGGTTCGGCATCAGACGGTCCGCGAGGACGGAATAAAGGCCGTGCCGCCCGCAGCGCCCCAGCAGGGCCAGCATCCGTCCGGGTCCCCTCAAGAGGCCCCCTCCCGCCGCGCCAGCGCGAGCAGGAACTTGAGCGTCTTCCTCACGCCCTGCGCCCAGAAGAACAGCCCCTTCCGCAGGTCGCGCCGACGCACCCGCTCACGCGCGGCCCGGAACTGGAGGTGGGCGGCCAGAAAGCGGTCGAAGTCGAAGGCGCGGCGCACCCGCCGCACCTGATCCCGCGACAGGCCTTCGCTGCGGTTCCACTTCCGCGCGAACGGCGTCCGGTCGCCGGCGAGGTCGGTCACGTGGGAGGCGTTGCCGCCGTGGCGGCGATAGCGCAGCAGCACCGTCGGGACGTAGTGGACCGGGGCCAGCAGGGCGCACCGCATGACCATGTCCAGGTCCTCGAACCCCTTGCGGCGCAGCCGCTCGTCCCAGCCGTCCGTCTGCGCGTAGACCGACCGCCGGATCAGGCAGGACGACGGGATGGCGAGGTGGAACGCGACCAGGGCCGCCAGCGGCGTCTCCGGCTCCGAGTCCGGCAAAACGCGCGCGCCGCGCCAGGTGGGGGCGAAGCGCGGCAGGGGCTGCCGGTTGGCGTCCTCCATGAGCCGGTCGTCGGCGTCGATCCAGATCCGCGCGCAGTACGCCAGCCCCACCGCGGGGCGGGCCTCCAGGTGGCCCGCCAGCGTCGCCAGGGCCTCCGGCTCCAGGCAGTCGTCGGCGTCCAGAAACAGGAGAAACTCGCTGCCGGCGGAGCACGCGGCGAAGCCGCTGTTGCGCGCGTTCTCCATGCCCCCGTTCGGCTGCCGCAGGAGCCGGACGCGGGGATCACGGGCCGCATACCCCTGCACGACCTGGGCCGAGTCGTCGGGGCTGCCGTCGTCCACAACCACGTGCTCCCAGTCCGTCAGCGTCTGCGCCCGGACGCTCTCCAGGGTGCGCGCGATGAACCGCTCGGCCTTGTAACAGGGCGTGATGATGCTGACCTTCGGCATAAGGGCGTTATCGGATGCGGGGGGCGTTTCCCTCACCCCGGCGGCAAAAACAGCAGCGTCCGCCGGTCCACGGGCGTCAGACAGCCGCGCAGGAAGCCGCGCAGGAAGGCACCGATCCGCCCCAGCCCGCGCGGGCGGCGTCCGCGCAGCAGGTCCGCGACCGGCGGCCAGAGCGCGAACCGCCCGAACTCGGAGGCCAGGACGGGGGCGAAGCGCCAGTGGCCGCACTTGAGGGGCTTGGCGTAGGCCGCCCCGATCCCGTACCAGTCCCGCCGCGACAGCGTGCGCCCCTCCTGCCAGGTGCGGAAGCCCGCGTGTACCACGGCGACCGCGTCGGTCTCGTACACCTCATGTCCGCACAGCAGGGCGCGCACGGCCATGTCGCCGTCCTCACAGGACGGAAAGGCCGCGCCCGCGCCCAGCATCTCGTCGAACCCGCCCAGGGCGAGGACGACCGGGCGGCGGACGGCGATCCCGGCCCCGATGCCGCGCGCCGCGCACTTGTCACGGATGTCCGAGAGGAGCGCGGTCCCGGCCCGGCGGTACGCCGGGATGAAGCCCGCCGCCTCGTCGTGCGGGGCCGGGGCGACGTTGCAAAAGGCGACGGCGACGTTGGGGTGCGCGGCGAAGGCCTGGGCCATGACACTCAGCCAGTCCTCCGGGGCCTCGCAGTCGTCATCCGTCATCGCCACGACCTCGGACCGGGCATGGCCCAGCCCGACATTCCTCGCCCGGCCCAGCCCCCGCGTGTCGCTGCGGAGGCAGCGCAGGCGGGGGTCGGCGCACAGCGGGGCGAGCGCCTCCGCCGTGTCGTCGTCGGTGCTCTGGTCCACCACGACCACCTCGAAGTTCGGATGGTCGCTGGCGAGGATGGAGGCCACCGTGGCGGCGGCGGCCCCGCCCCGGTTGCGGGTACAGACCAGGGCGGTGATGAGCGGCATGTCGCTGGACAAAACATTCCCCCGGCGGGCGGAGAGAAGCGGGGGCCGGCCCGCCGGCCCCCCGCAGTGTACCCCAACACCGGCGCATTAACACCGGCGCATTCCGCCCGGCTAGCGCGGGAAAGCGTCCAAGACACTGAACCCGAGGTTGTCCCAGTGGCGCTCGTCCGAGAACGGGCGCTGGTCGTACCAGTAGGAATCATAGGGATACCACTCCATCAGCTCGGAGCGGTCGTTGAAGGTGTGGTAGACCTGGTGCAGGAAGTAGACCTGGCACTTGTCGAAGGGCAGGGCGACGCCCTGGGGGAAGTCGCGCTCCCGGACGACGTTGTACAGGCCGTCGGGCGTGGTCTCCTGGATGCGGTAGTGGGTCTTGGACAGGTACAGGTCGAAGCGGTGGCGCTTGTCCAGGTCCTGGCTGGTCCCGTTGGCGAAGGGGCCGACGTGGTCCCACATCACGCGGGAGACCGCGGCGTTGTCGTCCCCCGTCACGCACTGCATCAGGTCCACGCCCGGCGCGCTGCCGTCGCCCGCGAAGAGCTGGAGCTTGTGGGACTCGGCCCCGATCTGCCAGCGCAGCAGGTTGCCGCTGACGGTGGGGCGGCGGCCGAAGTCGTCGAACTTCGCCGAGTCGATCAGCGTGTCACCCGCCTCGCCGATCATCAGCTCGCACCAGCGGCGGCTGTCGAAGTGGGCGTCCACCTCGAACGTGACGTGCAGGACTTTGCCCCCCGAGAGGTCGGCGGTCGCGCGGGGCATCATCACCAGCGAGGCGTCGTTGTTGTGCGGGCCGTTGGGCGAGCCGGGGCCGCCCCCGTCGTAGGTGGTGTCCATGAAGTGGCCGCCCATGACGAAGAACTTGGAGTTGGTCAGGTCGGCCCCGTACTGGCGGACCTCCCATTTGTCGTTGGTGTAGGCGGCGTAGTCGCGCGCGTCGCCGTAATACTGGCCGCCGGCGAGGGGGGCCGGCGTGGGCTGCCGGACGAAGGGCCGGCTGCCGCGGAAGTTGTCGAAGAAGGCCTGCGCCCCCGCCAGCGCCGCCGGCTTGCAGTCCACGTGGAACGAGTCCGAGGACGCCAGCACGGCGGGGACGTCCGAGGGGTCGCCCTGGCCGTTGATGGCCTCGCCCGTCATCACCCCCGTCATGCCGGCCATGCCGCTCGCGGTGCCGTCGCCCGTCGAGCCGTCCATGCGCTGGAACGGGCCGAGCTTGTCCACGGCCTCGACGACCAGGTCCGCGCCCCGCGCCGGGTCGATGCCGTTCCACTCGATGGCGACCGGGGTGCGCGGCACCAGGCCCGCCCGCTGCTCCTGGGTGATGACCCCGGCGTACTTGACCTTCGACGGGTCCCCGCTGAGGTGGATGCGGTAGTCGGTGACGCCCGGAACGGGCGCGAAGAACACCACGGCACTGTCGTCATCGGCGACGACTCGGGTGATCTGCACTTTGACGCCCAACGCAGCGGGGGCCGCCGCCAGGGCCGTGGCCGAGGCGGGCGCAGACAGCGCGCCCTCGATGACCGAGGGGCAGTCCGTGTTGTCGCCCGCCACGGCATACGTGTGCGCGGTGCCCGGCTTGACATCCGTGTCGATGTAATAGGCCCGCCAGACGTCGGACGCCACCTTGGCACCGTCCCGGTAGACGCTGTACGAGTTGGCGCTGCGGCGGCCATGCCAGGAGAGCACGACGCGCGGGCGGCCCGCGTTCCAGTCCGGGGCGGCGACCAGAGCGTCCGGCGTGTCCGGCGTACCTTGTGCCCAGGCGGGCGGGGCGGCGGGGTCCTGGGCGTCCCGGTAGCCGACCGGGGCCGAGGGCAGGCTCTCGGCCCCCTGGGCGTCGGTGGCGGTCACGGTGAACAGGCCGCCCTGCCAGATCACGCCGGCGGGAACCGTGAAGGCCGACGCGGTCAGCCCCTGGGCGATGGGCACATCGGACTGGTAGACGGTGTACGAGGCCGCACCCGGCGTGGGCGTCCACGCCAGCGCGTCGGTGACGGAGGCCCCCCAGATGCCGCGCACGCGCAGGTTGACCGGCGCGGTCAGCGGGGCGGGCGGGTCGGGGGCTACGGCGGTCGCGGGGGCCGAGGGCGCGCTCTGGCCGGCCGCGTCCAGGGCCGAGACCGTGTAAGTGTAGGAGTGGCCGCTCGTGACGGCCATGTCGGTCCAGGCCGTGTCCGTGACATCGGCGGCCTGCGCGCCGTCGCGGGAGACGGCGTAGGAGGCCGCGCCGGGCACGGCGCTCCAGGCCAGCAGGATGTGCGGCATCGGCATCCCGCACCGGGGACAGTCCGCCGCCCACGCGGGCGTGGCGGTCAGGCTCTGGGGCGCGGCGGGCACCAGGGCGGTCGTCAGCGCGATGCCGTCCACGGAGAAAGGCGCCTGGGCCGTGCCGGTGGCGTCCTGAATCCAGAACCCGTCCACGTCGTCGGCCCCGGCCACGCCCAGGCTCTGGAGCGTGACCGTCTGCGCGCCCCACGCGCCCGCAGGCAGCGGGGCGAGCGCGACGGGGGCCTGGGGGATGCCCGACCGCAGGGCGCGGACCATCAGGCGCTGGCCGCCGGCCGGGCCGCCGTGGGCCTGAAAACTCAGGGCGGCATAGGCCGCGGCGCGGAAGGCCGCGTGGTGCAGGTAGAGCGCCTCCCACGGCCCCGCCGTGACGCGGATGATGTGCCCGGACGGGGCGGAAACGGATGGGGCGGGATTGGCGGCACCAAAGTTCATCCCGGCCCAGCCCCAGCACTGCCAATCGTTCTGGAAGCCGTCGGCGTAGACCACCTGGCCGCCGCCCAGGGGGACGCTAGCGGTTGCCGTGGCGCTGCGGCCGCCCTCGCGGCCCCCGCTCACCGAAGCGACGGCGTAGGTGTGCATCTCACCCCCCGCCACGGCGTAGTCGGTGTCGCGGGGGAAGGCGGTGCGGGTCAGCAGCGCGCCGTCGCGGTAGACGTCGTAGGCCCTGGCCTGCCGGACGACCCGCCAGGACAGGCGGACCTGCGCGCCGACGGGCTGGGCCAGCCCGACGGCCCTCAGCACGGAAGGCGGGGGCGCGGCGACCTGGGCCTGGACGGGCGGGGCACCCGCCAGCATCCCGGCGAGGGCCAGCGCGGCCCAGGCCGGGCAGGGGGCAAAGCTGATCTTCGCACTGTTCTTATTTGTTCTCAATTGGGCTTTCCTGTAAGCGTCGGGTTATGGAGACGCGGGCCGCGGGGCCGCGCGCGGTGGCAGGCGTTGGGGCAGACCCGCACGGAGGCGGTCGCCGCTCAAATCATCGGGATTATCCTGGAAAAGGGAAGCGTTTTCAGGCCGCAGGCCGCGAAACAGGTATTATGACGGGGTTACGGGGAGCCGCGCAGGGGTCTTGAAAAATGCCTTGACAGAATCCCGGAATTGATGTTATAGTGTGGTTCAAGCAGAAATGCTCTCGTCTCACCCGCAACGCCGCGGCGGAGGAGCGTTTGACGCAGGCACGGGGGTCTTCAGGTCCCCTTCCGCCGCTCGGTCATCCGCCGCCCGCGATCTTATTCCCTACCGCATCTCGTTCGTTTCGTTCAGGAAAGTGAGAATACATGAAGCAATCCTCTGTCGCCGCGGCGATGCTGGGCGCGGCTGCGCTCGGCCTGCTGGCGCGCGGCGCGGCCGCACAGCCCCTGGTCCCCTTCCAGCCCGCCCACCGCCACTCGATGGTGGCCGGCCCCGTCCCCGCCGAGACCCTCGCCACCCCGGTGCGCCGCGCGCGCAGCTTCGTGAGCGCCCCGCGCCCCGGCACCGCCGTTCCCGGCGGCCCCCTGGTGCCGCGCGCGGCGGGCTACGCGCAGGCCTTCGCCACGGCAGCGGGCGGCGTCAATCCCGCGATGGACCCGTGGACGGCGGTCGGCCCGGCCCCGCTCCACAACGCGGGCGGCGCGTTCGGCGGCCCCTACGACCCGCGCCCCGACCAGCAGGACGATGCGGGCCTCCTCCAGGACATTTCGGGCCGCATGGTGGCGATCGCACTGGACCCGAGCGACCCCAAGACCTTCTACATCGGCGCGGCAGGCGGCGGCATCTGGAAGACCACGGACAGCGGCAAGAGCTACCGCGCGCTGACCGACTTCACCGGCGACACGGCCATGGGCAGCATCACCGTCGCGCCCTCCAACCCCCAGGTGATCTACGCCGGGAGCGGCGAGGCGAACTTCGCCGGCGACTCGCGCTGGGGCAACGGCCTCCTGAAGTCCACGGATGGCGGCGCGACCTGGTCCGTCATCCCCGGCCCGGTCACCGCCAACAGCCCGCGCGGCGTCTTCTTCCGCAAGGCCATCTCGCGCATCCAGGTGGACCCGACCGACGCCAACACCGTCTACCTGGGCACTGTCGTGGCCGGCTTGAACGGCAACGGCTTCTCCGACGGCGGCGTTTGGAAGACGACCGACGGCGGCTACACCTGGACCAACACCACGGCCGGCAAGCCCGGCCTCACCTCGCTCGCGCTTTACACCGACGTGGCGATGAACGCCCAGCAGCCCAGCGTCCTGTACACGGCGGTCGGCTACCCCGGCCCGTTCTCCCGCAACGGCGTGTTCAAGACCGTGGACGGCGGCGACACCTGGACACGGCTTATGGGCGGCCTGCCGCAGCCTTTCATCGGCCAGCTCGCAATGGGCCAGGTGACGGTGGGCGGCCAGACGACCATCGCCCTGTTCCCGTCGGCTGACGGCACGGCGGACACGGTGTACGTCTCGATCCCCGACACCGACCAGAACCTGCTCGGCCTGTACAAGTCGGTGGACGGTGGTGCGACCTTCACCAACCTGAACGCCCCCGACTACCTGACCGGCCAGGCGTTCTACGACAACGCCGTGGTCGTCAGCCCGACCGACCCGAACGTCTTCTTCGCGGCGGGCAAGGTCAACTACGCCGACGTAAGGGGATTCCAGTATCCGAAGCCGCCCACACCTACGGACTACAACAACCTGCGGACTTTGGTCGGCACGACCGACGGCGGCAAGACGTTCCACGACTTCTCGCTGGGCAAGGGTTTCGTCGGCCCGCACACCGACACGCACGCGCTGGCCTTCACTCTCGACGGCAAGCTGCTCGATGGCAACGACGGCGGCATCTGGCGGCTGGAGAACCCCACCGTCGCCAACCCCACCCCGCCGGCCAACGACATGGATGCCAGCAACAGCAACATCCAGTGGACCGACATCAACAGCAACCTGAACACGCTCCAGTTCACCGGCATCGCGCTTGACCCCAGCAATGCCACGGTCGCCTACGGCGGCGCGCAGGACAACGGCACCAGCAAGCAGACCGGCATCAACAACTGGACCCAGGTGCGCGGCGGCGACGGCGGCTTTGTCCGCGTGGACAACTCCCACCCGCAGACGGTCTACCACGAGTACTACGGCATCTCACTGGAGCGCTCCGACGACGGCGGCCAGACGTGGAACGGGGCCACCAACGGCATCAACCCCGACGACCCCGCTGGCAACTTCAACATGGTCGGCGGCTTCGGCAAGGGCACCGATCCCTACGCCTTCTACGTGCCTTTCAAGCTGGACCCGCTGAACCAGTCGCACGTCGTCTACGGCACCAATCACCTCTACCTGTCCACCGACAAAGGCGACAACTTCGTCGCCATCGGGACGCCCGGCGTCGCCGGCTTCAACCCGAACGGTGCCACCATCGACACGCTGGCAATAGCCGGCAGCACGATCTATGTCGAGGCCGGCGGCAGCATCTTCGTCACGACGGACAACGGCGCGACCTGGACGGACCGCAGCATCCCCAACGTCACCGACCCCCTGGGCGACCTGTTCGTGGACCCGGCCAACCCGCAGGACGTCCTCGCCGCCAAGGACACGTTCGACGACGCCTCGGTGGGCAAGATATTCCGCTCCACCAACGGCGGCGCGGCCTGGAGGAACATCACCGCCAACCTGCCGGACCTGCCCTTCAACGCGATCAAGCGCGACCTCAAATCCGGCGTCCTGTATGCCGGCGCTGACGACGGCGTGTATTCCACCGTCAACTTCGGCGGCTCGTGGAAGCGCATCGTGGGCAGCCTGCCCACCGTGCAGGTGGTGGACCTCGACGTCATCAACCCGACCGGCCTGCTCGGCGCGGGCACCCACGGGCGCGGCCTGTACACCATGCCTCTGTCCAAGACGGTCGCCGCCGCCAACGTCATCGGGATGGCGACGCTGACCCGCACGTCGGCGGGCACGGTCCAGGTCGTCCTGACCCTGAGCAACTTCGGCATCTCCGCCGGCCCGGCCGGGTCGGGGGCGGCGGACGCCCTGAACGCGGTGCTCAACAGCATCACGCTCAACGGCAAGACCGGCACCCCGCCCACGCCGGTCGCGGTCGGCGCGATCGCGCCCTACAGCCAGGTGCCGAGCCTGACCTTCACCTTCACCGGTGTCGGGGCCGGACCGGGCCTCCTGAAGTTCGCGGGCACCTTCACCGGCGGCACCTTCGGCGGCTCGCAGCGCGTCTCGGTGCCGTAGCCTGCCGCCTCAAACGAAAGAAGAACGGATACAAACCATGACACCACTGCTTACGCACCTGAAGCACGCCGGCCTGGCTGCGGGCCTGCTGCTGACGGCGACCGCCGCCCAGGCCGGGGGGCTGACGCTCACCTTCACCCCCGACACCCAGACGATCTTCGCCGGTGGCACAGGCGTCTTCACGGGGACCATCAAGAACATCAGCCCGTTCACCGTCTTCCTGAACGGGGACAGCTTCACGGCACTGTCCCCCGGACTGACGGCGGACGACACGCCGTTCCTGACGAACGCCCCGACCTCGCTGGCACCCGGCGCGGTCTACGACTCCGGCCCGGCGGGCCTGTTCGACGTGTCGGTCGCTCCGGGGACGCCGGACGGCAGCTACAGCGGCTTCTTCAACATCCTGGGCGGGGCGGACCCCAACGCGCAGATCGTCGAGGCCACCCAGGAGTTCCACGTCAACGCGCCCGTACCGGAGGCGTCTTCCAGCGTCTCGCTGGCGGCCCTGCTCGTCCTGGGCCTCTGCACCGGCGGCGTCGTCTATCGCCGCCGCAAGGCTGCCCTTTCCGCCTGACGCGGGGGAACGGGACAGCGACTGGGGACGGCACAAGGCCCGGCACGGTTTTCACCGTGCCGGGCCTTTCCACGGGTTAAGAAACCCACCCCGGACTGCGCCGCCTACAGGACGACACGGAGGCCACGGGCGGGCGTCTCACCCGCGCCGTCAGGCCGTCTCCGGGGCGGACAGGATCGCGTCGATGATGGGAGAGGCCATCATCGGCTGGTGCGGCAGCCGCGCCAGCGCGAGCTGAGACAGCGTCGCGCCCCCGCGCGAAGGCCGCCAGCGCCTTCAGCTCCGGCAGCTCCTTGTGGAGACGCTTCTGGAAGTCCGCGTTGCCCGCCGCGCGGCTGCCCTCGGGCGCGGGCCTGCTGACGTGTGTGAACCGCAGACAGGAGCCGGCCCTGGTGCGGCGGGGGTCGAGGCTCTTGCGCCGACAGGCCCGTGCCGGGTTCGTTCGAGGGTGCCGTCTTCAAGGGGCGGGCCATGGGGATCGGGCCGGGGACGCGCTGGCGTTCACGGACGGGCTGACGGAGGTCGGCCCCAGCCGCCGAGCGCCTGGCCCTGATTACAGGCGCGGGCGCGGCGGCACAGGGCGGGGTCGTGCGCGACGACGTCTGCCTCCTCGTCGCGTTCGTGAGGTAGCGGAGCCTGGCCGGCAGCCACGAGACGGGCTATTCCCTCGCCACCGTGTGCCGCCCCGGACGCGCCCCCGCCCCGGCGTTTTCCCCCGCGTCCTCCCCGAACGGATTATCCATCGAGAAGGCGTGCTCGAACTGGGCTTTGTAGAGGTGGTAGTACAGCCCGCGATTGGCGAGCAGGTCCTTGTGGGTGCCCACCTCGACGATGCGCCCGTCCTGCATCGCCACGATCTTGTCGGCGTGGATGATAGTGGAAAGCCGGTGTGCGATGATCAGCGTCGTCCGGCCCTGCATCAGCTTGTTCAGCGCGTTCTGGATCAGCGTCTCGCTCTCCGAGTCGAGCGCCGACGTGGCCTCGTCGAGGATCAGGATGCGCGGGTCGCGCAGAAAAGCGCGGGTGATGGCGAGTCGCTGCTTCTGGCCGCCCGAGAGCTTGGTGCCGCGCTCGCCGATCTCCGTCTCGTAGCCGTCCGGCAGGCCCTGGATGAAGTGGTGGGCGTTGGCGGCGACGGCGGCCTCGACCACCTCCGAATCGGTCGCACCGGGCCGGCCATAAAGGATGTTGTCGCGGATGGTGCCCGTGAACAGGATGTTGTCTTGCAGGACCATGCCGATGGCGTTCCGCAGGGACTTGACCTTGACCTGGGCGATGTCCAGGCCGTCCACCGAGATCCGGCCCGCGGTGACGTCGTAGAAGCGCGGGACGAGGCTGATCAGCGTGGACTTGCCCGCGCCCGACGGCCCGACAAAAGCGACCACCTCGCCCGGCTGGATGTCCAGGCTCAGGTTCTTGAGGATGGGCACGTCGGGGTCGTAGCCGAACGAGACGTTCTGGAGCTGCACCCGGCCCGCGATGCGGGCGGGCAGGGCGCGCGCGTCCGGGGCGTCCTCGATGTCGGGCCGGATGTCGAAGACGTCGAAGATGCGCTCGATGGCCGCACCGGCGTTGGCGATCACGGCGGCCATATCGGTCAGGCGCTGCAATGGGAAGTAGAACATCCCCACCGTGAACCAGAACGTGACCATCATGCCCGGCGTCAGCCGCCCCGCCAGCACCTCGTGCGCGCCGTACAGAATCACCGTGACCGGGGCCACCGACGTCAGCAGGTTCGAGGCCGCCATGTTCATCGCCTGGTAGCGCACGGTCGTCACCTGCCGGTCGTACAGCCCGCGGTGCATGTGGTAGAACAGCCGCGTCTCGCGCTTCTCGCGGGCGAACGCCTGCACCACGGTCGCCGCCGCCACCTTCTCCTGCACCTGCCCCGACAGTTCGGACACGGCCTCCTGCACCGCGTGGGACGACTTGCGGATGCGCTGGCCGAAGAAGCGGACGCTGCCCACCCAGATCGGCAGCACGGCGACCGAGATCATCGCCATGTGCGGCGACAGCCGGAACAGCCAGAACGCGACGCCGATCACGGCGATGGAGTCCATCCACAACAGTGTACAGGCATTGCCGATGAAGTTCTGGGCCGAGGCGATGTCCGAGGTCAGCCGCGAGACGATGGAACCGGACCGGTTCTGTTGGAAGAACGACAGCGACAGGCCCTGGATGTGCTCGTACAGGTCGTTCCTGAGCTTGAAGATGACCCGCTGCCCGCCGATGCCGACCAGGTACCCGCGCAAAAACACGATCCCGCCCGCCCCGATCAGCAGCGCGATGGTCGCCCCCAGCAGCAGGTCGATCCGCCCCGCCGGCCCGGCATGGGGGGCGAACGCATGGAGGAACCCGTTGAGATAAGGGTACAGCGGGTTGGTGCGTCCATTGTGCTGACTTGCGACCGTGCCGTGCCCGACGATGGTGTCCAGCACGTAGCCCGTGACGCTGGGGACGACGGCCCCCAGGGCGTAGTTGGTCACCCCGCACAGGGTCGCCAGGCCGAACAGGGGCAGGAACGGCTTCAGGTAGGCCAGGAAGCGCAGCATCGCCTGCCGCTCCCGGCGCGGGTCGCGGTCGGAGTCGTCCGACAGCCGCATCCGCATCGAGGCCGGGGCGCACGTGTCCGCCGTTTTTTTTGTTTTGGTGTCTGTTCTGGTGTCTATTCTGGTGTCGGCAGTCTGCATGGGCGGAATCTCCTGTCAAATCTGCGCATCCGTCCTACGGGGGTTATTGTGCCACACCCGCGCCCCGGAACGCAACGATTTTATATAAAATGACTGCAATAGGAAAAATAACTCGGCCTCGCGAACGCCCCGCGCGGGTGGGGTATCATAGCGGCAGATCTTATTTCCAACGGAACTCTTCACAGAAGGCGGGGGATCGCACACATGACGGTACTGGTAACGGGGGCGTCCGGGTTTGTCGGGCGGCACACTCTGGACGCGCTGGTTAAGGCCGGGCACCCGGTGCGCGGGCTGGTGCGACAGGTGCCGGTCCGCAAGAACCGGGTGGAGGGCGTCGAGTACGTCCGCGGGGTGGATGTCGCCGACGCCGTAACGCTGACGCCGGAGATGTTCCGGGGCGTGGACGCCGTCATCCACCTGGTGGGCATCATCCAGGAGAACCGCCGCAAAGGGCAGACGTTCGAGCGCGTCCACGTCGAGGGTACGCGCAACGTGGTCGCCGAGGCCCAGCGCGCGGGCTTCGACGGGCGGCTGGTCTACATGAGCGCCATCGGCTCCAAGGGGGACGCGCCCGCCGAGTACTCGCGCACCAAGTACCAGGCCGAGCGGATCGTGATGGGCAGCAACCTCCCCTACACCATCTTCCGCCCCTCGCTCGTGCTCGGCCCGGACGGCGAGTTCATCGCCCAGATGCAGGACCTGGTCCTGCACGGCGGCCTGCCCTTCGCCGCCCCGTTCCCGGTCATCCCCGTGCCGGGCGGCGGCTTCAACCTGTTCCAGCCGATCTGGGTGGACGACCTGGCCGCCTGCGTCGTCAAGTCCCTGGGCATGGGCGAGACCATCGGCCAGACCTACGAGGTCGGCGGCGCGACGCAGGTGTCGTTCAACGAGTTGATCCGCGGCATCGCGAAGTCCCTGGGCAAACCCAAGAAGCCCCTGCTCCACACCCCCATCCCCCTGCTGTACGCCGCCGCGTCGGTCATGGAGAGAATCCTGCCCAAGCCCCCGGTCACGCGCGACCAGCTCAAAAACCTGGGCCTGAACAACATCACGACCAGCCAGGCCGTCCGCGAGACCTTCGCCATCGAGCCGCTGGGCTTCGACCAGATGCTCACCAAGATTTACGGGAAATAGGTGACGAACAGTGGCGAAGATAGAACTGGAACTGAGTGAGGACACCCTGCACGATGCGCGGCGCTCCGCCGAAGCCAGCCATGTCGCGCTGGAACAGTGGTTGACGGAGGCTGTCCGGCGCGCGGCCCGCGACCTGCCCTCGGAGGATGCACTACTCGGGCTGTTTGCCGATGCGCCGGAATTGATGGACGCCGCGACGGAGGAAGCCCTGAGGGCGCGGGAGCAGCACCCGCTACGACAGGCGTATGGATAGGTGTTAATGAGAAAAAGCCCCGGCACTCGCCTGAGTGCCGGGGCTTCTTGCGCGTTGGACCAAACTGCGGCTGGGGTATAATAAAGCATCCGTTCGATTGCTCTTCGCCCGCGAGGGACGCTTCCATGACCGCCGCCATGCCCGACTTATCCCAATCCCTGCAAGACTTTTTCGGCTACGGCGAGTTCCGGCCCCTGCAAGAGGAGGCCGTGCGGGCCGCACTGGAAGACCGCGACGTACTGGTCGTCATGCCCACGGGCGCGGGCAAGTCTCTGTGCTTCCAGTTGCCTGCGGCAGTTTCCGGGGGCGTTACCGTCGTCGTCTCGCCGCTGATCGCGCTGATGCGGGACCAGGTGGACGCGCTCAACCGCCGCCCGGCGTTTCAAGAGATCGGCTGCGAGGCGTTGACGTCGCTCCAGTCGCCCGAGGAGCAGTCCGCGATCCTGCGGCGGCTGCGGGCGGGGGCGCTGCGGATGATCTACGTCGCGCCCGAGCGGTTCCGCTCGAACGCCTTTGTGGACGCCCTGAAGGGCGTCAAAATCGCCCGCTTCGTGGTGGACGAGGCGCACTGCATTTCGGAGTGGGGGCACGACTTCCGGCCCGACTACCTGACGCTGCGCGAGGTGGTCGAGGCGCTGGGCAGCCCGCCCCTGTTGGCCGCGACGGCGACGGCGACCAAGCGCGTCCAGCAGTCCATCGTCGCCAATCTGGGGATGCGCGACCCGCTGGTCCTGGTGGGCGGCTTCAACCGGCCCAATCTTCACTTCTCGGTCCACCGCTGCAAGAGCGATGGGGAGCGCGAGGACAAGCTGGAGCGCGCCCTGCCCCGTCTGTCGGCGGGGGGCGGCAGCGGGCTGGTCTACGTCGCCACGCGCAAGCAGTGCGAGCAGGTCTTCGAGCTGGCCGACAAGGCCCTGGCGAAAGTCGGGCAGCGGGCCGGGATGTACCACGCGGGGCTTGACCCCGAGCTGCGCGGCGGGATGCAGCGCGAGTGGCTGGCGGGTGAGCGGCAGGTGCTGGTCGCCACCAACGCCTTCGGCATGGGCATTGATAAGCCCGACGTCCGCTTCGTCATCCACTGCGCCTGCCCGGACAGCCTGGAAAGCTATTATCAAGAAGCGGGCCGCGCGGGGCGCGACGGGCGCAAGAGCCGGTGCGTCATCCTGTACCACTTTGCGGACCGGCGGACGCGCGAGTGGTTCATCGACAACGAGGCGCTGACCGTGGGCGATCTGGAGCGGTGCTTCGCCCGCATCCGCGCCCAGGCGGGCGGGGACGGCATCGCGCGGCTGTCTAAGACCTTCGGCCTGAGTCTGGACTGGAGCGAGATGAAGACGCGCCTGGCCCTGGCCGAGATGGAGCGGGCGGGCCTGGTCCAGCGGATCGCGCAGACCTCGGAGGGGACGGCGCTCAACCTCGCCCGCCAGGAAGTCTCCCCGGCCGTCCGCCGCCAGATGGCGCAGGCCCTGGCCGAGCAGCGGGCCGTCCGCCTGCGGCGGCTGGACGAGATCGTGGACTACTGCAAAACGACCGCCTGCCGCCGCCGGACCGTGCTGGACTACTTCGGCGACCGCCAGGAGCCGGCCCCGACGTCGTTCTGCTGCGACAACTGCGACTCGCCCGCCGTTCAGGCGGGCGCGTCGGCGGGTGCGCCCGTGCGGCTGCCTCCCGTCCCGATGCCCGCTCAAATAGACCCCGCCGACATCCATTCGGTCCTGCACGGGCTGGACGCCCAACGTCCTGCCCTGGGCAAGACGCGGCTCAACAAGCTGCTGCGCGGGTCCGGCCCGGACGGGACGCCGGGGCAGCCGCTGGCGGGCCTGCTGAAGGGCAGCACGCAGGCCGGCGTGGACAGGTTCTTCCAGTCGCTGATCGAGGAGGGCCTGCTGCACCAGGGGGACGAGGACGCCTACTTCGTCTGCACGGTCACGGCCAAGGGTCGGGAAGCCTGGCAGGAGCGGCGGCCCGTCGCCGCCTCCCCGCCGCGCGACCCGTCCCGCTGGCGCGAGGCGGACGCGGGCAGTGACGACGTGCTGACGACCCTGAAGCAGTGGCGGACGGCCCGCGCCTCCCAGGAGGCCGTGCCGCCCTACTGCGTGTTCAGCGACAAGACCCTGATGGAGATCGCCCGCGCCCGCCCCGGCGATGAAGGCGCGCTTCTCGAAGTCAGCGGCGTGGGGCCGGGCAAGCTGGAGAAGTACGGCGGCGACGTCCTGCGGATCACCGGGGCCGCGTGAGGGATCAAGTCGCGAACCAAAATACTTGGCCCGAGTCCTCAGCCCGGCGCTTCCCGTGCCGGGCCTTTGATTTTCATGGTATAAACACCGTGTATGAGCCTCGCCGCACCCGCTAGTTCTGCCGCTGGGGGGCCGGAAGCGCCCGCCTCACCCGCACCATACTCTCCTTGTGCCGTCGCCATTGTCGCGCTCGGGCGTGTCGCGGGTGTCGCGGTCGCCCTGTTGGGCCTGACCGTCCTGGTGGGCTGGTACACCCACGACACCGCCCTGCTGCGCGTGCAGCCGGCCTTCGTTGCGATGGCCTACAACACCGCGCTGGGCTTTCTCCTCTCGGGCCTGGGGCTGCTGGCCGCGCTGGCGCGCGGGGGGCACACCACCCGCGCATCCCGTGCCTGCGGGCTGGCCGTCGCCCTGCTCGGCCTGCTGACGCTGGGCGAGTACCTGGGGGGCCGGAGCCTGGGGCTGGACGAGCTGCTGATGCGCGCCTACATCCGGTCCGGCGTCACCGCCCCCGGACGGATGGCGTTCAGCGCGGCCCTCTGCTTCTCCCTCGTGGGCGGCTCGCTGCTTGTCGGCGGCGCGCGCTTCTTTCCCTTAAGCGCCTCCCTCCGTGCCCTGTCCGGGGCGCTGGTGATGGGGCTGGGCACTGTGGCGCTGTCCGGGTACATGACCGGCATCATGCAGAGCTACGCCTGGGGGCACCTCACGCGCATGGCGGTCCATACGGGCGCGGGCTTTGTGGTGCTGGGCACGGGCGTGGTCGCCCTCGCCTGGTCGGGCGACCGGGGCGGGGCCACGCCGCGCTGGCTGCCGCTCTTCGCGTTCATCGGCGGCGCGGCGGCGACGCTGTGCGTCTGGCAGGCGCTGGTCGTCGAGGAGAGCGCACACCTGGACCTCATCCGGCGGCTCGAAGCGGGTGAGGCCGTTGCCCACCTGGGGGCACTGAGCCGGGCGCAGACGCTGATGCCCCTGGGCGCGCTGCTGGGTGGCCTGGCGCTGTCCGCCCTGCTGGCCGGGGCGGCCTGGCTGGCGCAGACTGCCCGCACCCAGTCGCGCGCTCTGCGCCTGGCCCAGGCGGGCCTGGAAGAGCGGGTGCGGGAGCGGACCGAGGACCTGGCGCGGGCCAATGGGGCGCTCCAGGAGGTCGCCGGGTGGCAGCGCGGCTTCCTGCGCGACGTCCTGGCGGGCGTCACCGAGGGCAAGCTGCGCCTGTGCGACGGGCCGGGCGACCTGCCCCCGGCGCGCGGCGTAGCCTGCGGGGGGCCGATTCGGCTGGCCCGGCATTCGGGCCTGAGCGGGCTGCGCTGCCGGGTCCTGGAAGCGGCGGCCGAGGCGGGCTTCGCCGACGAGCGCGTCCACGACCTGGTGACGGCGGTCAACGAGGCCGGCATGAACGCGATCGTCCATGCCGAGGCGGGGACGGCGTGGGTCTTTCTGGACTCGACCGGGGTCGTGCAGGTGCGTGTGGAGGACGCGGGGCAGGGCATCTCGGTCGAGAATCTGCCCCAGGCCACGCTGTCGCGCGGATTCACGACGGCGGGGACCTTGGGGCACGGTCTGAAGATGATGCTCCAGACGACCGACCGGCTGTGGCTGCTGACCGGCCCGTCCGGGACGACCGTGGTGCTGGAACAGGAGCGCACGGCCCCCGCCCCGGCCTGGAGTCGAGCGGAACTTTAGAACCCGGAGGCCTAGAACAGCGGCGAGTAGAGCGTCTTGATCGTGTTGACGTCGCGGAGCGACAGCGGGACATCGGCGTTGGGGTCGTGCGAGACGTACATGAGGTCGCTCGGGTCGGGGCTATGGCCCTCGATGCCCAGCGCGTGGCCGAACTCGTGGGCGGCCGTCGCCGGCAGGCCTTGGGTCAGCTCAAGGACGGTGATGTCCGGCCAGACGTAGACCTGTACGGTCGCCGCCGTCAGGATCCCGCCCCCCGCCGTGACCGACGTGCTGCCGGTCTCCGACAGGCCGGAGGGGTCCGGGATCGTGGTCGTCGTGACCGAGATATTGGCCTGGGCGGGGTCGTCCGTCAGCACGTACCCGATGACGCCCCCGGTCGCCGCGGGCCAGCGGTCGAAGGCGGCCCGAATCAGGTCGTTCACCCGCGTCGCCGCGCCCCCCGGCGGCGTCAGCACGATGTCATTGGTGAAGTAGACCCGCACCGGCAAAACCGGCCATCGGTTGCGGGTGACATCGCCCGCGTAGTTCGGCGCGAAGCGGCCCAGGTCCGGCAGGACCTGGCTGTTGGGCGGGGACGGGGAACCCCCGCCCCCACCGCAGCCGGCCAGCAGCCCGCCCGCACCCAGGGCCGCCAGCGCCCCCAGAAACCCCCGCCGCGTCAGGACGGCGCTGCCTCCGCTTGTTTTTCTGATTTCCATACCGCCTTTATACCCAACCCGGCTCCCCGGCGTCTTCAAGGCCACGCGCACCGGAACACACCCGCCCCCGGCGGTGTTTCCTCCGCAATGACCACGCACATCAAGGACTCGCACTGTTCTTACTGCGGTGCCCCGTTCCCGCCGGACTTGCCCTGGCCCCGCCGCTGCCTGCGGTGCGCCCAAACTACGTACCGCAACCCGCTCCCCGTCTCCGTGGTCCTGCTGCCCGTGGACGACGGCCTGCTGCTCGTGCGGCGCACCAACGAGCCGCAGGCCGGGCGCTTAGGCCTGCCCGGCGGGTTCATCGAGATCGGCGAAAGCTGGCAGCAGGCCGGGGCACGTGAGGTGCGCGAGGAGACCGGCATCGAGATCGACCCCCAGGGCATCACGCTGTTCGACGCCCGCAGTGCCCCGGACGGTACGCTGCTGGTTTTCGGGCTGGCCTCGCCGATGGCCGAGGCGGACCTGCCCCCGTTCCGGGCTTCAAGCGAGACCTCGGAGATGACGGTCGCCCGCGCACCGCAAGAGCTGGCCTTTTCAACGCACACCGAAACGATGGCGCGCTACTTCGAGGAGAAGCAGAGATGATGAAGGCGATGCTGGACGATAAAGGCGTGGTGTCGGCCTGCGCGCACTGCGGACGCAAGAACCGCGTCCCCTACGCGCGGCTGAGTGCCGAGGGGACATGCGGCCAGTGCCGGGCGGACTTGCCCGCATTGGCCGCGCCGCTGGACATTCACAGCGCGGCCCAGTTCGACGCCTTGGTCGGCGCGTCGCCGCTGCCGGTCGTTGTAGACTTCTGGGCACCCTGGTGCGGGCCGTGCCGCGTGGTCGCGCCGGAACTCGAAAAAGTCGCCCAGGCGCGGGCGGGGGCGTGGCTGGTCGTCAAGATCGACACCGAGGCCCTGCCCGACTTGGGGGCGCGCTTCGGCGTCCGCTCCATCCCCACGATGGCCGTCTTTGTCGGGGGACAGGAGGCCGCCCGGACGTCCGGCGCGAGGCCCGCTCCTGCCATCGAAGCCTGGGTGCGCGGTGCCATCGGGGGACCGGCGGGCCGCCGCGACGTTCCAGGCTGACCCTGCCGCGCAGCGCGACCCGCACGGCTTCAGCGCGACCCGGATTGGGCCAGTTCTTCGCGCATCAGCCTCTGGTTACCCTCGTGGAAGCTCTTCATCCCCGACGGGAACGGGTAGCCCTCCAGCATCGCGTCCATGGCGGCCTGCTCGCCCGAGGCAACGTGCCGGCGCAGGGCGCGGATGTAGTCGTAGGATCGACGCCGGCGCTCCCGCATCTCCCCCTGATCCGTCGCCACCCGCCCGTGGCCTGGGACCAGGACGCCGACGGAGTGCCGCCCCAGGATGCCGTCCAGCTTCCCCAGCGTCTCCTCATAAGCTGCGGTGCTCTGGTAGATGTACGGGAACTCGACGTCCGAGAGGTAGTCGCCTGCGATGAGGACGCCCTGCGGCTCGACGACGGTGAACAGGCCGTCCGGGTTGTGTCCGGGCGCGTTGTAAAAGGTCAGGCGCATCCCCCCGAGGGCCGAATCCTGGCCGTCATGGGCCGCGACGACGCCGATGTCTGGGTAGCGGATGTCATAGGGCCGCCGGACGTAGTACTCGGAGTCCCAGGCGCGGACGGCTTGCACGCTCCGCTCTTTGTTCGGGCTGTCCACGAACGCCCGGCTTGCGACGGTGACGGCGTCGGGGAAGGCCCCGTAGCCGAGGATGTGGTCGAAGTCGGAATGGGTGAAGAGCAGGAAAAGGGTACGCCCGTCGCGGACGCGGCGGACGAACCGGGCGATCTCCTCGACCTCGTCGGGGAGCCAGGTGGGGTCAACCACCAGGACGCCCCCGTCGCCCACGATGACCATGGATGTGGTCTGGAAGAGGGCGCTCTGGAACACCGTGGTCTGGCCCTGCTGGAATGCGATCCTCGTCATTGACCTTTCTCCTGTCCACTTCTCGCTCCGACACCGGACGGGTTCAGGGCCGCGCGCCGATACACGAGGACCAGGCCGTTGATGCCCTGGGGGTCGTTGAGCGCGTCCACCTGCCACAGCTCCCACCCCTGCCCCACCCGCGATGACGCCTCCGCGCCGTTCAGCGCCTCCTGAAGCCTCTCCCCCAGGCGCTCCAGGTTATAAGGATGAGCCGCCGACCGTCTGCACCTCGTACTCGTAGGTCATCAAAAACCTCCCCGCCGCTGCCCGTCGGCTTCCTGCCCTCACCGGCAGGCTTGCAGGCATCGTTTCGCCACGGCGCGGGAAAATCCTCCACCGCCGTGTTCCTCGCGCACCGCCGTGTTCCTCGCGGGCGGGAGTGCGGGTCGTGGACCAAGGCCGGGGCACCGCGCTGGAAGACCTGCCGTGCGCCACCCTGTCGCGGGGCTTCAGCACCAAGGCGACCCTGGGGCACGGGCTGAAGATGATGCTGGAGACGACCGACCGGCTCTGCCCCCTGACGGGGCCGGGCGGGACGACGATCGTTCTGGAGCAGGAGCGGGACAGCCCGCTCCACGCCTGGCGTAGCGGATCGCAGGCCGCATCCACAACGGTGATGACAATGAAATCGGCATGACCAGTCCAGCAGTACCCGGAAGCGCCCCTTGACGGATTGAGCGCCGGGCAGGCCCCGGCCTGCCTGTCCAACCACCAGATCGGGCTGGCGATCCATAGGTACGCGAACGACGCGGACGGCCGGACGCCGCCGGACGGCGGCTCCTTCGGCGGCCTGATCCCCGACTGCTACCCCTATCACGCACGGCCCGGCCATCTGCGCCTGCCCCGACGCCACCGGCGTATGAGACCGAACAGGACTTCGGCCAGTGCCCCATCGTGACCACCTACCGCCACCGCGGGGGGACTCAGATGCTGGCCTTCGACAGCCACACCCGCCGGGTCCGGGGCGTTCCCGGAGACGCCGACAACGAGTAGGCATCCTGACGGCGACAACGAGACCCTCACCCTGCTGTTTCCGGCCTGGCGCACGGCCGCTGCCCGCCGCCCGGTAAAATCGCCGCATTTCATGGAATAAGCAAGGGAAGATCGCTTCCCCCTTCCTTGCGGCCTGCCGCCGGCAACGGTGGGAGCACTCCTGAAAAAATCTCCCAAGTACCAGAGCGTTTTGGACATCAGTAAGAACAGTACGCATGATCGCCCTGCTTCCTCGGACCGAAGCCGCACGGATGGACCGGCTGGGTCAGAGCGGTGTCCTCGACACGTCGGCGGAAGCGGCGTTCGACGACATCACGCGCCCGGCGTCCCAGATCTGCGGTGCCGCCATTGCCGCCATCACCCTGCTGAACCGAGAGCGCCGGTGGCTGCAAGAGCATCCTCGGCCTGCCGATCAAGGGACCCCCGCGTGACCTCTCGTTCTGCGCCCACACCGTCTTCCAATCCGAAGTCGTGGTCGTCCCCGACGCCCGATCCGACGAGCGCTTCGCCGGTCACCTCCGAGGGATTCGAGCGCCGAGCAGGAGGCGGTTTTGGAGATGCTGGCCCGTCAGGTGGTGGGGCGGATCGGGCGCATCCACCGGGCCATCGAGGCCGCCCCGTGGCCGACGCGGGCCATTACCGCCAGCCTCGGCGTCGCCTCCCTCGGGCCGGGCATGGGCGGCGGCACCCCGGTCGAGTGCGCCGACCGGGCGATGTACCGCTCCAAACTCGGCGGCAGGAACCGCGTGACGCCCGCCGCCGCGCCCGCGCCCGACGAGGCCTGACCCCTTGCCGTCCGGGCACGATTGGCGTATAATTGCCGTATGATGCCGTTGAACGACGGCTGCGGAACAGACATCCGCCCGTGAGAAAGACGCCCTTGGACGACTCCCAGAATGACCCCGTAGTGTGCGCCGCCGCAGTGCCCTCCGCCGGGGACGGCGTGGCCGCGTGGATACTGGAGAGCATCACCGACGCGTTCATGGCCTTCGACCGCGATTGGCGCTTCACCTACGTCAACGACCAGTCCGAGCGGATCATGGCTCGGACGCGGGGGGATCTGTTGGGCCGCGTCTTCTGGGACGAGTTCCCCGCCGCCGTCGGGAGCACGTTCGAGCGCGAGTACCGCCGGGCCGTGGACGGGCAGGTCGCCGTCACGTTCGAGGAGTTCTACCCGCCGCTGGGCGTCTGGGTGGAGGTGCGGGCCTACCCCTCCCCCGACGGCCTCTCGGTCTTCTACCAGGACGTCACCGCCCGCAAGCGGGATGAAGAGGCGCTCCGCGCGAGCGAGGAGCGCTACCGCCTGCTGGTGGAGGGCGCGCGGGACTACGCGATGATTCTCCTGGACACCCAGGGGCGCATCACGGGCTGGAACGTCGGGGCGGAGCGGATCATGGGCTGGTCCGAGTCCGAGATGCTGGGCCGGCCCGCCGACCAGATCTTCACGCCCGAAGACAGGGCGCAGGGCGTGCCCGCGCAGGAGATGCAAAAGGCGACGGCGCAGGGGCGGGCGATGGACCTGCGCTGGCACCTGAAGAAGGACGGCTCGCGCTTCTTCGCCGACGGCATCATGGAGGGCCTGCGCGGCGCGGACGGGCGCCCGCGCGGCTTCGCCAAAATCCTGCGGGACGCCACCGAGCGGGTCGAGCGCGAGCGGCGGGAGCGCTTCCTGACCGGCCTCGCCGACCGGGCGCGGGGGATGACCGACCCCGAGGCGGTGATCGCCGACGCCGTGCGCTCGGTCGGCGCGTTCCTCGGCGTCTCGCGCTGCATCTTCGCCGACATCGACATCGAGGCCGACACCTGCGCGGTTCACCCGCACTACCGCGCCGACGAGTCGGTGGCGGACATCAAGGGCGTGGTGCCGATCTCCGCGTTCGGAGCCTTCGTCGTCGCCGAGTACGCGGCGCGGAGGGCGGTCGCGGTGGACGACGTCCGCGCCGACTCCGTCCGTGTGCCGCCCGAGACCGTGGGCGCATACGAGGCGATCGGCATTCGCGCCCACATCACCGTACCTGTCGTGCATTCGGGCCGCCTTGTTTCCTGCATCTCGGTCCACAACGCCGCGCCCCGGCACTGGGAGCCGGAAGAGGTAGAGCTGCTGCGGACCGTGGTGGAGCGGACGTGGCTCACGGTCGAGGTGACGCGCCAGGAGTGTGCCCTCGCGCGCGAGGCCGGAGAGCTGCGCGAGGCCCACGCGCGCACCGCCCGCATCCTGGAGAACATCGCCGACGGCTTCTTCACGGTTGACCGCGAGTGGCGCTACACCTACATCAACCGCCAGGCCGAGGCGCTGTGGGAGCGCACACGCGCCGAGCTGCTGGGCATGACCGTTTGGGAGGCGTGGCCCGGCGCAGTCGGGGGGGAGTTCGACCACCAGTTCCACCGCGCGATGACGGACGGGGCCACCGTCTTGTTCGAGGAGTTCTACCCGCCGCTCGGTGCCTGGCTTGAGGTGCGCGCCTATCCCTCCCCGGACGGGGTTTCCGTATTCTTCCAGAACGTCAGCGAGCGCAAGGCCCTGGAGGTGGAGCGCGAGGAGGCGGCGCAGACCCTGCGGGAGAGCGAGACGTGGTTCCGCCGGATGGCGGACGCCATCCCCCACATCGCCTGGACGACGGATGTGGGCGGGGCTGTGGACTACTACAACCAGCGCTGGTACGACTACTCGGGCCTGAGCTTCGCCCAGACGCGCGACTGGGGCTGGGCGTCCTTGATTCACCCGGACGACCTGAAGGAAGCGGGCGGCGTCTGGGGCAGGGCGCTGCAATCGGGCGCGGTCTCCGAGGTGGAGTACCGCCTGAGGCGGGCGGACGGCACGTACCGCTGGCACCTGGGCCGCTCCGAGCCGGTCAAGGACGGCGCGGGCCGCGTGATCCACTGGGTGGGCACGGCGACCGACATCCAGGGGCGCAAAGAGGTGGAGGAAAGGCTGCTCGCGGCCTACCGCCGCGAGGCGCTGCTCAACCGGATCGGGGCGGCGATCCGCAGCGCGCCCGACCCCCAGCGGGTGCTGGAAACGGCGGTGCGGGAGCTGGGCCAGGCGCTGGGGGCGGACCGATGCTACTACGTGGCCTACGACCAGGAGGCGGACCGCGCTACGGCGGGGCCGGAATGGCACCGCACGGGCCTGCCGCCGCTGGCGGGCGAATACCCGATGTCCCGTTTCGCCATCAACCGCGATCCCGACTACCAAGCGGGCCGGACGCAGGTGGTCGCGGACACGTCCGGCGACCCCGCCGCGCGGGCGCTGGGGCTGTCGTCGCTGGTACGTGTGCCGCTCGTCCTGGGGCCTGCCATGACGACACTGGCGGCGGCGATGGCGGAGGGGCCACGCACCTGGACGGAAGAAGAAACCGCTCTGGTGGAGGCGGTCGCCGCGCAGACGCAGGGCGCGCTGGAGGCGGTACGCCTGCGGCGGCGCGAGCACACCATCGCCCAGCAGCTCCAGGACGCGCTCACGCCCCCCATCCCCGACCGCGTCCCCGGCATGGCCCTGACCAAGTATTACGAGCCGGCGCTGGAGGAGGCCGGGGTCGGCGGCGACTTCTACGACGTGTTCCCCGTCGAGAGACGTGTTCCCCGTCGAGAGACGTGTTCCCCGTCGAGAGACGTGTTCCCCGTCGAGAGACGTGTTCCCCGTCGAGAGACGTGTTCCCCGTCGAGAGACGTGTTCCCCGTCGAGAAGGGCTGCACCGCCCTGGTCGTCGGCGACGTCAGCGGCAAGGGCCTGGCCGCCGCCGCCCAGGTGGCGACGGTGCGGAACATGCTGCGCTACGCCCTGTACCGGGCGCGGACGCTGGCGGGGGCGGTGGAGGGGCTGAACGCTCTGGTGGCGGAGCAGGGTCTTCTGTGGGGGTTCGCCACGCTGTTCGTGGGGGCCTACGACAGCGGCGCGGGCACGCTGACGTATGTGAACTGCGGACAGGAGCCGGCCCTGGTAAGACGGGCGGGGGGGTTGGTCGAGCAACTCCCGCCGACAGGCCCCGTGCTGGGGTCGATCGAGGACGCGTCCTTCGAGGAGCAGACGGTGGCGCTGGGGCCTGGGGACGCGGTGGCGGTGTTCACGGATGGCCTGACGGAGGTGGGCCGGTCGCGCCAGGAGATGCTGGCCGTTGAGGGCGTGGCCGCCCTCCTGGCACGGTCCAACGTCACCGAGGGAGCAGACGGCGCGGAGACCAGAGCCGAGCGCCTGGCCCTGAGCCTGATCGCGGGTGTGGACGCGGCGGCGCAGGGCGGGGTCACGCGCGATGACGTGTGTCTCCTCGTTGGCGTTGCGGAATAATTCTGTTGAACATCATCTACCCGCCGGAACGACCCTCTGGACGCGGCTCAGGGGCGGCGACATTGGACGTCCTGTGACAAATACCTGGGAGGCTCCTTTTGGGCCTACTGGGACGGGCACATCCAGGACACCCTGAAGCTTTTGGGGCCGGCTCCGGGGTTTTGATCTTCGGCCTGTGGGCGCGTCGAGGGAAGAGGAGAGATGAAAGTTCTCGTGACGGGAGCGAGCGGCAACGCCGGACAGGCCACCTGCCGGCTCTTAAAAGACGCGGGCTATGACGTCCGCCGCGCCGACGTCGCGCCGCCCGCCGCGGACGATCTGGCCGGCATGGAGTTCGTGCGCTGCGACACGCGCACCGTCGAAGACGCCCAGCGGGCCGTCGCGGGGTGCGGGGCCGTCATCCACCTGGCGGCCTGGCACTGCGCCCACGTCCCGCCCGTCGGCGACGCGACGATCTTCGCCGTAAACGTGGACGGCACGTTCAACGTCCTGGAAGCCTGCCGCGCCAGCGGCGTCCAGGCGGTCGTGTTCGCCTCGTCGATGGCCTACGGCTGGGGAAGCGTCTACGGCGTCACGAAGGTCCTGGGCGAGGACCTGTGCCGGATGTACCACGAGACGACCGGCGCATCGGTGGCGCTGCTGCGCTACCACGACTTCGTGCCCAAGCCTTATCTGCAATTCGGGGAAAAGCTGCTCCAGAACGGTGTGGATCGGCGCGACGTGGCGGCCGCCAACGTCGCCGCGCTGCGGGCCGCGTCGGAGAAGCGCCTCGGCCTGTTCCGCACCGTCGTCCACACGGACCATGGTATGCCGCCCGGCGTCGTCCGGGACTTCCGCGGCCTCGGCCCCGCCTGGTGTGAGGCCGCCCTGCCCGGCGCGCGTACCCTCCTGGACAAGTACGCCCTGTCCCTGCCCGAGCGCGTCGAGCAGCACGACCTGTCCGAGGCGAAAGAACTGCTGGGCTGGACGCCGCGCATCGGGTTCGCCGAGTTCCTGCGGGACCTCCAGGGGCGCGACGCGCGCGGCGAAGACGTCGCCTGTCTCTGGGCACCGGGCCAAATTCCGGCATCGAATCAGTAGGGGATCAATAGGCGAGGGGAAACAACACACAGGGTATCGAACACCAGGACGGTCGGGCCTCAAAGTCAGGGACATAGGCCTGGGGCGCTGGCCGAAATCGGCGCGGGCGTCGCCCTTGTTGTGCCGGCCTTGCGGCGCAGGCGAAGGACGGCGGCGACGCTCGTTCCCCTCGGGCAGTACCGGGTCGCGCCCAGCCTGCTCACGCCGACCGAGGCCGCATCCCACGCCGTCTTGCGCCAGGCCGTCGGGCCGCAGGCGGTCATCCAATGCAAAGCCCGCTGGCAGACATTCTGCACACGCAGCGCGGCGACATGGCCGCGTCCAGGCGCGTCTCGCAGAAGCACGTCGATCTTCTCCTCTGCCACTCGGAAGGCCTCAGACCCCTGCTCGCCGTGGAACTCGATGACCGCAGCCACGACCGGGCCGCCGCCAGAACCGGGACCTCTTCGTGGACGCGGCGTACAGGCAGGCCGCGCTTGCCGTGCTGCACGTGCAGGGGGAAATAATTCTCTTTATCTTTGCGAGGCAAAGACGGAAGCGCGGGAAGCTCACGGCAGGGCTTGCTTCTTGGCCGCCGCCGCGTCCTGCCGGGCGACGGCGGCGAGCTGGCTGTCGGGCAGCCCCTGCCACAGGCGGTACAGGTGGACGACGGTGACGATGGACAGGGCGGCCACGGGCGCGGCGAACAGCGTCCCGATGATGCCGTCGATCTCAAGGCCCGCGAACAATACGAACAGCACCAGGACCTCGTGCAGCCCCAGCGCCTGCCCGACGAGCTTCGGGTACAGCACTTTGGAGCCGGTCTCGTTGATGAGGACGAACAGGGCGAGCACGGCCAGGGCTGCGGCGACGGGACTGTGGATGTGCGTCGGGCCGATCAGGGCGGCGACGATGGCTGGCAGCGCGCCGATGTAAGGGCCGAACACGGGGATCAGGGCGGCGACGACCACGAACAGGCCGATGATCAGCCACAGGTGGACGCCGATCAGCAGCAGGCCCACGGCCGCCGCCGCGCCCGTAATCAGGGCCAAAATCGCCTGCCCGCGCACGAAGCCGCCCAGGACGCGGTTGACGTCGCCCTGCCACGGCTCGACGTGCCCGCGCAGATCGGCGGGCAGCATCCCGTTGAACTTCTCCTTCATCTCCGCCGAGAAGAGCAAAAAGTAGAGTGCGATCAGCAGCACGATGATCGACTCGGTGAGGTTGCCCACGAGCCGGCGCACCACCGGCAGGGCCTCTTTCCCCGCCTGCGCCTCGGCGCTCCTGACCTCGGGCGGGGGGTCCTTGATCGCCCCCTGGAGGCTGAAGTGGATGTGCCGGGCGGCGAGCTGCCCGTCGATCTTCCCGGCCAGGTCCAGGGCGCGCTGCCGGTACTGCGGCCCGTCCCGCTCCAGCATGCGCGCCTGGCTCCCGACCTGGCTGCCCAGCCACCAGAACCCCAGCCCCAGCAGCACCAGGAGGGTGACGAAGACGAGGGCGACGCTGGCCTTGCGCGACAAACCCCTGTCGGGGTCCGCTGCCTGACCGTGGATGGGGTGGCGCAGGCGCTCGACCAGGGGGTCCAGGGCGTAGGCGACCAGGCCGCCCAGGGCGAACAGCAGCAGGGTGTGGTGGATGCCCAGGCTCAGGCGGACCAGGACGGCGACGAAGCCGATGAGCAGAAGGGTCGTGGCGGTGACGATCAGCAGCCGCGTCCACTTCGCCGTGGAGATCATAGGGGTGAGGTCGGCCTGGGCGGCGGCGGCCGGGGAGTCGGGCACCTGCGTGCCCTCGGGGGCGGGCGGGCGGGGGGCGCGTGGGGCGGTGATGATTTCGGCCATGGGCTGCTTTCTCTCGCGGGGGATAATCGCGGGAGTTCTACCCCACGGCGCGCGGGCGCAAACGCGGGAGGCCGGGCTACCCCCCGACCACCCCGACCAGCAGGCACATATCGTCGCGCATCACGCCGCCCTGCGCCGCCGCGTCCACGCCCGCAATCAGGCGGACCAGCAGGTGCTGGGCCAGGCCTGCGGCCTGCCTGTCCGCGTCGGCTTCCGAGGGGTCGTCAGCGGGGGGGGGCTGCTCCAGCAGGTCGGCCACGCCCTCGATGCCCAGCATCTCCCGGCGGCTGGGGCCGACCTCGGTCAGCCCGTCGGTGAACACCGCCACCGCGTCCCCAGGCCCCAGCGCCACCGTCCGCTCCTCGAAGGACGCCCCCTCATGGGAACCCAGCGTGGGTCCCGTGGGCGGCAGCTCCTCCACCCGGCCCCCGTCCGCCCGTCTTACCAGGGCCGGCTCCTGTCCGCAGTTCACATACGTCAGCAGGCCCGCGCCGCTGTCATAGGCCCCCACGAACAGCGTGGCGAACCCCCACAGAAGACCCTGCTCCGCCACCAGAGCGTTCAGCCCCTCCACCGCCCCCGCCAGCGTCCGCGCCCGG
>JAABUV010001325.1_pt1 | contig 35916 bp, 60 predicted proteins | sample 5559971 | NCBI WGS metagenome assembly JAABUV01 (sample SAMN10711881, study PRJNA513362) | rock metagenome | isolation source: Antarctica rocks | place: Antarctica: Victoria Land, Knobhead nord | collected 2015-12-19
CGCTGAGCAGCACGTCGCTCGCTGCCCCGCCTCGGCGCGCACCGCTCTGCCGCCCCTGACGCCTGCCCGCGCGGCCTCAGGCGCAGCTGCGCGAGGTGTTTGCCGCGGCCGTCGAGGGCGGCATCAACTTCTTCGACACGGCGGAGGCGCGCTCCGTTCTGTCGAGTCAGTTTTGTCGAGCAGGAAGGCGCGGGCGGAGGCGCTGTTTGAGCGCGGACCGCGTACCGTCCTGAAGAAGCGCACGGGCTGCCGCGGCAGGTGTACGGCTTCCAGGGCATCAAGGGCGGGCAGTCGTCCGAGCACCTGCTGGGCCGCTTCGCGAGCGGGCAGGGCGCGGGGAAGGTCGTCCTCGGCACCAAATTCTTCACCCTGCCGTGGACAAACATCATAGTGCGGCGCCCGCTCCCGCGCCGCGCCCAGCCGGCACCGCCACCGGACGCCACCTCTGCGCGGGCGGCGGCGCTCACGGCTGCCTCTGGGTCGCGGACAGGTCGGAGGCGGCTTTCGGTTGGGCCGCAAGGCCATGATCGATGCCCTGCGCGCCAGCCTCGCGCGCCTGGGCGTGGACAGCGTGGACCTCTACCAGGCACGCCGCGCGCTGGCAACGCGCTGGCAAGCAAGTGTGCCTGGCGTTTTACACACGCTGCACATCGCGTTTCCAGGAGCACGGCGGTTCTCGTCTCCCTGGGTGGCCTGGGGGCGTGCGCTTGCAGGCGGCAGCAGGCCCACAGAGCTCAGCTATTAGGCCGCGCCGCATGCGCGGCGCGCCGGCACGCAGAGGAGCAGCCTCGGCCGCATGAAAGCCCTACTGGCGGGCGTGGGTGGGCCTCACCCGCCGCATGCGGCGCAGGTGCACTTCCCATTTCCCGCCTACGGCAACAAGCTGCTCGCGGAGGCGCTTGGCCAGGCGGTGGATGAGGGGCTCTGCCGCGCGGTGGGCGTCTGCAACTTCGGCGCCGACGGCATGCAGGAGCTGCACGGCCTGCTCGCACAGCGCGGCGTCGCGCTGGCGACAAATCAGGCGCGCACGCTGGTGCCCCTGCTGCGCCCCAAGCAGGAGGCCATTCTACAGCACTTGCAGGGCCTCGTGGCAAGAGATATGCGCCCGCTGCATTGGGCGGCTGCGGCCAGGGATGGGGCCATGCGCAGGATTATGTGGCACACCAAGCTGCGCGGCAAGGAAGTGGGCACACTGAAAGTGGCCCACCTGCGGCAGGCCAACGGGCGGGGTCAAAACTGTTCCCCGCATACCCTATGCAGTAAGGGGAGAAGCTCCACCTACAGCTCAACATCACCAAGACAGAGCGGGGCGGCCGAGTAGAGGACCGCACCCTGGTCGCATCGAAGACCCAGTGCTGAGCACGTCCCTGTGGATGCACGCCGCTTTTGGGACTGCAGCAGTGGCAAATTGCCTGTACGCGAGCACGTGTTCCGGCCCATGGTTAGCCGCCGGATGGCATTCAAGGAGAAGCCTTACTCAAGCGCAGCGCTGAACAGTGCTTACAAGAAGGCCATGCGGGAGGCGGGTGTCTACAGTGGGCACACCCCCCACAGCACCAAGCGGGGGAGCCTGCAGGCTGAGAAGGCTGCAGGCAAGGAAGTGCCTGAGCTGCTGCAGGATGCGTGCATGCACAACCAGCAGCCTGCCATGACTGGCAGTGGAGGTGGCCTGCAGGCTACCCCGCTTGGTGCTGTGGGAGGTGTGTCCGCTGTTCACACCGCCCTTGCGAATGGCATTCTCGTACGTGCCGTTCAGCGCTGCACTTGAGTAAGGCTTCTCCTCGAATGCCATCCGGCAATGAGTGTGCAAAGTGCAGAGGCTGGTGGACCAACAGGAGTCCATGGTCATCGGAGCTCCGCCGACGACAAAGGATGGTGGGGCATGAGGACGTCTGCATGCCAGCCAAGGGGAGGGCTGGTGGCGGACGGCCTACCGATAATAGACAAGTTGAAAATGTTCCACATGCAAGCTGGCCTCGACAGATGCATGCGGCCTCGCGCTTGCTGGTGCTGTGAAGTGGCGCTTGGCAGCGCGGACATCAGGCCTCGCTGCCCGTGCGCAGGTGAAGTACAACCTGCTGGAGCGGGCGCCGGAGCGCGGCGGGCTGCTGCAGCGCTGCGCGGACCTGGACGTGACGCTCGTCGCGCACTCGCCGCTGTCGCAGGGGCTGCTCACGGGTGCGGCTGCCAGCGCTGTTCGGCGCCAGCATAGCTCTCCTCGTTCCTGGAACAGATGTAGTCATTACAATGCTGGTTTTCATGCAGCAAGTATCTGCGGCCTGCTGTGATCTCGGCGCTGACTCAGTGATCTGCATGTCTATGTGGCCGAAGGTTCTGGGATGCACATGAAAGACATGCTGACCTGTAGGTGTTGGGGTCAAATTCATCAGGCTGAAAAGGGGTGATTTTGAGTCATGAGCCATTGGACACTGCGAGGGTGCCGGTCGTGTCTCTGCTCATCTTGAGCACGCCTGTACGCCAGGGAAGTATGTACAGGAGGGTGGCGGCGCAAAGGCGGACAAGATCCGCCCTGTGCTCAAGCTCATGCAGCTCATCGGCCAACTGAGCGGCGGCCGGTCCATGTCGCAAGTCGCTCTGGGCTACCTCATGGCGAAAGGTGCGCCCTGCCTCTTGGGACCGCCTGCTGGGAGAAGAGCATGCGTTTTGCCATGCTGGCGCTCTGGCGCTGCTTTCCTGACAGAGTTGTGCAGCTCACACAGTACTTGCATGCCGCTGCAGCCCTGACTTGTTTCGCGCGCTGGTGCCTGCACCGCCGGCACTGCCTGCACGGTCTTGCGCGCCTCTCGCTTGGTTAGGTGGCTGCTCAACATTATTCTGTCAGCAGCCAGTGAGAGCGGGGTGCTTGCCGCAGGCGCTGTGCCCATCCCGTAGCAAAGACCGTCGCACAGGTGTCAGAGCATGCGGGGGCGCTGCAGTTCCGGCTTGACGATAACGAGGTTGCCATGCTTGACGAAAGGCTTGACGCTTTGCCCACCTAACTGTAAGGGCCTCGCAGGCTGCCTCAAGCGCTGTGTGCTTACAGCACGAGAACAAGGGAGCCGCAAACACAGTCCCCTTTTGTGCACAGCAGCCAGCGCCTGTGCGGTACCGAGCTCGCAGGCCCCTCCACCGCACACCCTCACACACTCGCCCGCGCCGCTCGCACTCCTACGCACTTCTGAGCACTCTCGCGCTACTTCTTTACTGCCGCTTCTGCTTCCGGTACCGTGTGATCCACAATAACTGCGCCGCAGAACCACGACCCCGTGTTGGCAGCTGAACAGCCGCTTTCTCTGAGCGTAAGCGCCTGTGCAGTGTGGCAATGCACAGGATTGAAAGACTCGGCCCCCACTACACACGCTGAGCGAAAGCGTGCACGCTGCGGGCGCAGGCAGCGCACCCTGCTTGACAGGCTTGCCGTCCTCCCACGTCGACGCGCGAAAGTAGACGGCCTCGCGCGTCTTGGCAGTCGTGCGCAGCGGGTCCTTGAGCGACGCGCGCACCATGTCAGCGCACAGGTTGGAGTACTTGAGGTAGGTCATGCCGGCCACGCGCCAGTAGCTGGACGCCGCTGCGGACGACGACATTGCGCCTGTGCGCGGGCCTGCGCACGCGCTCTGCGCCTAGGGCAGGTTCGACAGACACCTGTATGCACCAGGCGGCACTGTCTCGCCTGCACCTCCTGGCCCCTTGATGTGTTTATCAGCTTGCTCCAGCGGCTGCTGTCGCCGACGATCCCTTCAGGAGCAGAGCAGCTCTGGGGTCAGAAACCCCTGTTAGCCTCGCAACAAAGCATCGCTGCCCACGGCGAGGCGACAAACTCGCACCCAGAATCCGGAACCTTCTGTACCCGCGCCATCAGGATGCCGCGCAGAGGTGGTGGTGGACGTGCGCACCCGCCTTGCGTGCCTGGCTGCATATTACGCTTGCGCTCTGCCTGCCCTGCTGTGCGCACGCGCAAGCGCACGCGCGGCACGCGCTGCCGCTGCGCACCACGCCCCACCGCGCTGGCGGCAGGCCGCTGCAGAGCTTTCCAGACCCAGGCGCCCAAGCTGACCTTGCTTGCGCGCGCAGGCGCGTCCGCACGGCCGGCGCCCCGTGCGCCGCCGCGGCCGGCCTCGCCGCCGCCGCGCCAGGCGCACTCGGCCGCGCCTCCGCCCGCGCCGCACCATGGTGCGCCACCTTGATGTCCTGCCTGGGCCTTGCTCGCGCACGGGGTTGCGGCTGCTGACCGGGAGCGATCCTGTGGTGCGCGCGCAGCGGCGCCGCCCCCGGCGCCCGGCGGCGGTGGCGGTATGCTCTCCGGACTCGGCGGGATGGTCGCCCAGGGTGCGCCACTGTGCTCTCGCAAGCGTGCGACCAGCTGTGTGTTGACTTGCCGGTGCACAGCTGACCTGGCGTGTCTGTCTGTGTGTCGGCGCGGTCTATGGTATGCACCTGGCGTGGAGCGCGTGGAAGCATCTGGCCCCCGTGACATCCAAGGCTGAGCGGTGCGGCCGCTTTGTGAACTGAAAGGCGGAGCTGACACAAGGCGCCGGCCGGCAGGCATGGCGCTGGGCACCGGCTCCGCGCTCGCGCACCGCGCAGTTGACTCTGTGCTGGGCAGCCGCCATCCGGAGCCCGCGCAGGCCCAGGTATGTCGCAACTTGGATGCAGCAAGGCAAGCGCAAGCTGGAACGTTTTATGAGGCTGGGGTGCTCCCGAGTATGGACAGCGCTTGCCTGCTGTGCAGCAGGGCCTGCTTTCGACCGCACGCCTAGCTTGCCGCTGAGCACCAGCGGACTGCTCGGAGTCTTGGCCTGTATGTGCAAGGGTGCGCAGCTCGCGCAGAAGTGACTGCGTGCGCCTGACAGAGCGAGCCTGGCTGCGGTGCGTGCAGGAGGCCGCCGCGCAGGTCGCGCAGACGCCCAACGAGCCCTGCGCCAACTTTGCCAAGACGTTCACGGACTGCATGTCCGACTCCAATGGCGACCTGGAGGCCTGCCGGTGCGCCCGTGTCTATCGCTGACACCTGTCTCTGTAGGTGACACTTGAGGTGACGTGCAAGGCACGTGGCACTACCTGTGGCTGGCAAAGACATATTCAGGCGGCTAGCAGCAGCGAGTGCAAGGCCGTTGTGCAAGCCTGTGGGTTTGCACCAAGAGGGCAGCAAAGCAGACAAAAGTCTGTCCGGGCCAGCGCGAAGGCCAGCGTACTCGGTTCTTGTTGGTCGTCTGCCCGGCTGCACAGCGCGGCTCTGCGCGGGTGTGGAGCCTGACGGGCGTGTGCTGCCGCGCAGCTACTACTTCGACAAGCTGCAGCACTGCCGCACGGGCGGGCCGGCACCGGGGCAGCAGCAGCTCGACTCCTGGCAGTAGGTCGCTTGGTGAGGCTGGCAGATTGCTGGCGCTCAAGGCTGTGCTTTGGCACACACCCACGTCCCCAGGGAACTTGCGGGCAGGCACCACGCACATGTTGCGCTGCCACACCGCTTGCCCATAACCAGGACGGCAGGACTGCTCAGCGATGCGCCAGTCTGCTACAACTTGCCCTGTAGTGCTCATGAGCTAGCTGAGGATCCGAATGCACACTGGAAGCTCTTGCTTGGTAGCCAGCAATGGGTGGTCTGGATGGAAAAGGGAGGGGAGTTCAAGGCCGTAGTTTAAGGTACATGTCAGTATATGTAATCACAAAGAAATTTATACCTGGTGTCAACGTACCACAGCCGCTGTAGCACACCGGCAGCAAGTTCTGAGAATCTTGATACACTTTGTTGCCTAGGCCGCAGTACACCATGAGTAGGCGAGGCTCCTGGCCCAGCTGCCGTGCAACTGCTTTACAGCGCCTGTGGCACCAGTACCAAGGCGGGCAGGTTGCCAGGCACACGCATGCATCAGCTGATCACCTCATGCGTGCGCACAGACACGTCTGACAGCACCTGCGTGAGCATGCGCGCTCCCAGGTCGCTCGCAGGCGGGGCAGGGTTGGTCGGCAGGCGCGGAGCGGCGGCTCGCATGCCCGCGCTCAGTCGCTGACGGTCACGCCCATGTTCTTGGCCGTGCCCTCTATGATCTTCATCGCCGCGTCCACGGTGATCGCGTTCAAGTCCGGCAGCTTGATCTCCGCGATCTCCTGCGCGCCGGCCGGGCACAGGTCAGCGCGCCGGCCGGCGCACCGCACTGAGTGCCGGGCCGGCGGGCGGCGACTGGGCCAGACCCCGCGCCGCGCCGCGCTGCCTACAGCCATATGGTGCTAGACAGGCAGGCCAGCGCATGTCCCAGGCTCCACACTCATGCAGGCTCTGCTCGCGCAAAGTCCAGCTGGGGCAGCGCGAGCGGCGGGCTGCGGGCGCGCCTTTATCTGCGCGCGCGTCACGCTGCCGACCTTCACCGAGTTGGGCGTGCCCGAGCCCTTCTCAACACCCGCAGCCTTCTGCAGCAGCACGGAGGCCGGCGGCGTCTTCAGGATGAATGTGAAGCTCCGGTCCTGCGTATATGGGACGCAGCGGCGTCAGCAGCGCGCCGCCTGGGAAGCCACTTTTGCAAGCACAGGGGGGCCGCATGGGGCAGCACAGAGCAGGAAGGAGATGGGCATATGGCACCGCCGTGCCACCAGACCACACTGTAACAGCCGGTGGCGGGACAAGGAAAGGCGGCAGCAGGGAGGCACCTCGTAGACGGTGATTTCTACGGGGATGATGGTGCCCACTTTGTCCTGGGTGGCCGCGTTGTACTCTTTGCAAAAGGCCATGATGTTCACGCCCTGCCGCGCGCACACGCACGCCGCTCAGCCTGGGCGTGCGGGGCAGCGGCCGGCTGCCTTCTGCGCTCCACAGCGCGGTCCGCACCTTTGCGCCCAGAGCGGGGCCGACAGGCGGCGCAGGGTTGGCCTTGCCGGCCGGGAGCGCCAGCTTTATCAACCCGGTGACTGTCCAGGCACATGAAGACTTGTTAGTTAGAGCGAACGGCCGCCCGCCTTCTGAAACACAGCAGCCTGGGGCCACCAGTACGCTGCAGCTGCACCAGCTGCTGCCGAAGCCACAAAGCGTGCGCCAATGCAGACTGTGGTGCCTGACGATAGCGCCCAGCCGCACCCTTTGCCGCCATGGTCACCGCCGTGCGCGAGCCGCGCCCGGGCCGCAACAGCGCGGCGCTCCGCAACTGGCAGCCGCAGAAAGCGTGCGCGCTGCCGCTCCCTCTCCTCTCCCCCAGGAATGCAGAGCGCAGCGCCGGCGCTGCTGGCCTACATGCGGGCGCTGCCCTCGTGCCCGGCGCTGTGCTGGGCAGCATCAAGCTTCCCGCCATTGGGAACGCCATGTCAGCTGCTCTGTTCCGGCAACAGCCTTCTTGGGACCCCACTGGTCGGGCGCTAGCCCTAGCAAGACCTCTGAGGCGTTTCCCTTGTTTGCTGCGTGCAGTGGTAGTCAAAGTGCGCGCCAGCCTGCAGAGAGGAGAGCAGGCGCATGCTGGCGGCGCAGCAAAGTATCTGCCTGCCTTGAGCAGCACTCACAGCAGCCTGACCAGGCACGATGCGTGAGATTGTGCACATCCAGGCCGGCCAGTGTGGCAACCAGTGCGCCCCGAGCTGATGCATAGGGCGTACGCGAAGTTGGCGCTCTTGCCTGCTGGAACGGCTGGGCGCAGCAGCGCCAGGCAAAACTGCCGCAGTAGGGCGCTCGTCAGTTGTGAGCGCCCGCGCTGACGGAACGCTGTGCTGGGGCCGCAGGATTGGCGCAAAGTTCTGGGGTGCGCGCCCTGCCCTGCAGCCCCGCCAGAGGGGCCGCCCGGACGCACCACGACGCGCCAGGAGCGCGCTCTGTGGCGCGGCCGCTGATTGCGCTGTGCGCGCGCAGAGACCGTGTGTGATGAGCACGGCGTCTCCGCCTGCGGCTCCTATGAGGTGCAGGCCTCTGTTGCGAGCAGGCAGCTCACCTCCCTGCATGCCTTCCAACTTTGCTTCGAGGGAAAGCGGCTGCTGAGCTTCAACCTGGGGTGCAGGGCGACAGCGACCTCCAGCTGGAGCGGATGAACGTGTACTTCAACGAGGCCAGCGGAGGTGAGCGGGCCGCCTCAGGCATCGCTGTTACAGACTGTGCCGATGAAGCCTTTTCATTTCTGCGGACCCAGGACAGCCACCGTCAGGCTCAACGTGAGCTCCCGGGGTCGCGCAGGTCGCTACGTGCCCCGGGCTGTCCTGATGGACCTGGTAAGCGCGCCTTTCCCGCTCAGCCGTCATATGTATATGTCAAGATGCCGGTGAAAGCGGGCTTGGGCTTGGCGCGCCCAGCCAAAGAACGGCGTGAAAGCACTATTATCAAGGCCTGCTGCCTTACGCCCTGCCGGGCGTGCAGGAGCCCGGCACGATGGACTCTGTGCGCTCCGGGCCGTTTGGCCAGATTTTCCGGCCGGACAACTTCATCTTTGGCCAGGTGAGGCAGTGAGGTCCACGCCACCGCACCAGTGAGGCCACTGCGCGCTTATGCCCAGCGAGGGACACTCTCCTGGGCCCTCTTTGGCGCTTAGGGCCCACTGATACAGAACACAACTGCTGGGGGCAGACGGGCGCGGGCAACAACTGGGCGAAGGGGCACTACACCGAGGGCGCTGAGCTGATCGACTCAGTGCTGGACGTGGTACGCAAGGAGGCGGAGTCCTGCGACTGCCTCCAGGGTGCGAGTCCTGCCCCGGCGCTCCACCACGGGCCTGCTCCTCAGCAAGGGTGCTGGCCTGCTTCGAGCCTGGCCTCAGCAAGAGCGCGCTCCCGTCCAGCTGCGTGCTGCAGGCCAGGCGTGCAGAGCGCGTAAGCAGTGGCCAGCTAGCTGTGACGCCTTGCGTCGAGCAGGAACGCCGCTGGGCGCAGGTGCCAAGCTCAACCCAGCGGCAACAAGGCCTATAGCTAAGATTAATAGCTGAGACGTGGCTGACGGCGTGCACAGACTGCCAAGAGCGCTCACTCCCAGCAGCTATGCGCTCATGCATGGCCACTGGCGTTGCGCAGGTTTCCAGGTCTGCCATTCGCTGGGCGGCGGCACCGGCTCAGGCATGGGCACGCTGCTGATCAGCAAGATCCGCGAGGAGTACCCCGACCGCATGATGATGACCTTCTCGGTCGTGCCGTCGCCCAAGGCGCGGCGCCCTGGGCAGCACTGCGGACGCGCTCTGCATTTCATGTGCAGAGAAGCGTGTGCCTGACATCACCAAGCACAAAGCCAGCTGTGTCCCCGATGGGCGTTGCAAAGCGGGCGTGATCATGGGTGGGCGCAGGCGCTAGTGCGTCTGGTACCATGCTGACATGCGGATGCAGCCGGGTGAAGTTGAGCGCTGTGCTCGAGGGCGCACATGAAACGCGCACCGCGACACGGCTGTGCCGCACGCGCGCAGGTGTCGAACACGGTGGTGGAGCCGTACCCTCAACCCTACACCCTGAAGGCTGTGCAGGTGCTCCACAGCTGCACACGGCCCCACCGCTACGGCCGCGCGCGCGCAGGTGTCCGACACGGTGGTGGAGCCGTACAACGCGACGCTGTCGGTGCACCAGCTGGTGGAGAACGCGGACGAGTGCATGGTGCTGGACAACGAGGCGCTGTACGACATCTGCTTCCGCACGCTCAAGCTGACGACGCCCACGTTCGGCGACCTCAACCACCTCATCTCCGCCGTCATGTCCGGCGTCACCTGCTGCCTGCGCTTCCCGGGTGCGGCCAGCGCGCTGCCGCGCAGCAGCGGCCGCACTTTCATGTGTGGTCAGAGATGCTGTTCAGAAGTGGGAGGGCATTTTTCTGCCCCTCCTTCATGTTGGAGCTGTACCATTCCAAGCATACGTCAGAGGAGCGAACGTGACAATTCTATATCCGCCCTTGAACAAAGACAGTAAGCCAGCATGCTGGCACTGCTCACGCTCGGCGAAGCACAGTGCGAGCGCCCCGCCTGACGCCGCCTGACGCCGCCTGACGACGCGAGCGCAGGGCAGCTGAACGCGGACCTGCGCAAGCTGGCGGTCAACCTGATCCCCTTCCCGCGGCTGCACTTCTTCATGGTCGGCTTCACGCCGCTGACGAGCCGCGGCAGCCAGCAGTACCGCTCGCTGACGGTGCCCGAGCTGACGCAGCAGATGTGGGACGCCAAGAACATGATGTGCGCGGCCGACCCGCGCCACGGGCGCTACCTGACCGCGTCCGCGCTCTTCCGCGGCCGCATGTCCACCAAGGAGGCGCGCGGCCCCGCACACCTGCCGAGAGAGTGGGCCATGCATACTCCTGGAGGTACGTACAGAATAGTTGTCAGCATGCTTGTCAGGCGGGGCGTGTGTCGGTGCGTGTGTCGGTGCATGCGCTGCGAGCGCAGGGGGCTTGTGTCAGGATACGCCAGCCATGCAGGTCACGGTGCACGGTGCCAGCAGCGGGGGGCCGAGCGCGCGGGGGCGCTGGAGCGCGCGCAGGTGGACGAGCAGATGCTGAACGTGCAGAACAAGAACTCGTCGTACTTCGTGGAGTGGATCCCGAACAACGTCAAGTCGTCCGTGTGCGACATCCCGCCCAAGGGCCTCAAGATGGCGGCCACGTTCGTGGGCAACTCCACGGCCATCCAGGAGATGTTCAAGCGCGTCAGCGAGCAGTTCACCGCCATGTTCCGCCGCAAGGCCTTCCTGCACTGGTACACCGGTGCGCCGCGCCGGGCGCCGCCCGCGGCACAACGCGCAGGCAGCGGCGCGCGCGCCTGGCGCAGCCCCTGGCGCTGCAGCATTCGGTCGTACACAGGCAGAGCAGCCAGAGCACATCAGGTCGGATCCTGGCAGAATGCCTCCGTGGCAGTGGCACTGCACCGGTTGGCAAGCAGTGGATAAGGACGCGGCTGCGATCCCAGCTGCACCCACCGCTGGAAGGAGCGCTTGCAGCACTGGAAGCATGCAGCGCATCATGCGGTGAGGGAGGGTGGCTGCGCAGGCGAGGGCATGGACGAGATGGAATTCACGGAGGCCGAGTCCAACATGAACGACCTGGTCAGCGAGTACCAGCAGTACCAGGACGCCAGCGCCGAGGAGGAGGGTGCGCGCCCGTCTGGGCCACCCCCAAGTGCTGCCGGAGCAACAGACCTCCCCTGATGCTTGCAGGGGCCGCGCTCAGCCCCTCCATGGCGGAGATGCACACATGCGTGGCCTAGAATGGCCGGCCGCTCCAGCCCATGCTCTGGTGTGCACAGTGTATGACGCGTGTGAGGCAACTGCTCAGGCGAGTTCGACGAGGAGGAGGAGGCCGCATGAGGGGCGCGCGCGTGCGACGGGGGCCAGGTCGTATCCAAGCTGAGGGGGTGTACCTGTTTACGTACTGTGCAAGGTCCAGCACCAAGGATAGTGACATGAGGCATGGCACTGCGCACTCAAGGGCTTGCGCGTGGGCGGGCTTGCCACCCGGCCCGTTCATAAACACGGGCGTTGCGTACTGCGGCAGCTAGTCTCGCCAATGCATGAGGCAGCCATGTGCGTGTGACGCATGCGGACCCAATGTTTCGGTTGGGGCGGGAACAGCTGGCGTGACGCCGCGGACAGGCCGTGGCATGCCAGGGTTTGGGCGTGCGCCATGGGGTGCTGAGTTCGGCGCGCTGGTGGGCCTGGCGGAGCGAGGTTGCAGGAACAGGTCACCGCCTCGGCAAGTGGCCCTGGTACAGCCTGCACCTTGCTCTCCGCCCAGCTCAACTTGCAACAAGGCCTGCAGCTGTGACCTCAGCGCAGCACCGCTCCCGCTCCTGCAGCGCCCGGCACAAAGCAACACGCGCAGAGGATACCTGGCTACGCGGCAGTCCGCACCAGCCGCATGATCTGAGGACTCGACGTCGCCATGGTCGGTTCCCCTTCATCATCCTCAAACTCTGTTTCCAAGGGCAGCCAGCTGCTAAGCACCCCCGGGCTGCCGAGGTGCAGGCTTTGCAGTTCCAGACCAGTCGCCTCAAAGGTCGATTCCCTCCCTGTGAGGCGCCCAAACATGTCGCCCAGCGGCTGCGGCCAGTCCGCAAAGTACTCGCCGTCCTGCCGCCCCACCGCACAGTGTCCTGGCGCCATACGCTGCACATGGGGCCGTGCCTGCTGCCGGTAGCCGGCTGTTGGTGCATGCGCTGTCGACAAGGTGCGACAAGATACCACTACTGGCCCAATATGTGATGACACGCAAGAGCACAGGGCTGACAGGCAGAGCAGCATCATCAGGGGTGCAAAACTTGTCGCTGTAAAGCAGTCATCGCACCTCCCATGGGCCGGGCGTGAGGCGGGTGAGCCAGGAGCCGGGCGGGCCGCCCTTCGCCCACCCCAGCGTCGCCGACAGGTCCCACATCCACAGCATGCCTGCGCAGCAAGTAGCGCAAGGGGTCGCAACAGGGGTTATACCATGACCCCAAGTCATGTCAACATGCGGTGCTGCGCCTTGTTCTGCCCGCGCCACGCATGCAGCCAACAGGCCCCGGGGTGCCAGAGCCTGCACAGCTCAACCCTGCCAGGGTGATCAGGGGTCCGACGATCTACCAAGCGAATGCAGCTGCCCATGCTGGTTTAAAGCATGATATGATAGGCGCGCGCGCCGTTGTCTGCCTGGCCGAGCAGGACATCGCCGTCTGTGCACAGGTGCAGCCCCTGCGTGCTGGCCGAGGCCGCCGGGGCGCCGAAGGGCAGGCGCGCGTTGTGCCCGGTACATGACGGGAAGTTCCCCAGGCGCTGCTCCTCATGCACCGGCGTGTTCATGTTCCTGGCGGCCGCGCGTCGTCACCATGCCGCCGCTGTGATCGCGGCGACGCCGCGGCCAGCTCAGGCAGGGGACCGCAGGCTGCGGTTTGCGCACGCGCCTGAGGTCCCAGCAGCACACAGGGCTGCCGGCGTGCGATGTGAAGAAGTAGTGCTGCCGCGCGGTCGCGATGTGCGGGTACAGCGAGCGGTGGTGCGTGCTGTAATACTGCACCTACGCATGGCGCAGGGCTCAGGGGTCATGCGCCAGGGGACGCACGGCAGGCGGCGCGTTGGCAGTGCATGCGCGCTGGACGCAGGCAGCTGCAGGCAAGCAGAGCGGCGCGCCAGCCGTGATCATCAGCGGCGGCCGCACCCAGCCCTCGGGCGCGCGGACATCCAGCACGTTCAGGGTGGCGGTGTGGTTCTGCGGCACATGGTGGCAGAGCGACCCCGGCTGCATGTAGCAGTCCTGGCTGCACACGCCTGCGCCGCACGACAAGCGCGCTCGTACGCTGCAGCACACAGCCGGGGCCACTGCAACGCGGACGAGGGCCAGCAGGCACCATGATGCACGGAGCCCGTGACCATCTCGGTGCCTGTGCCCGCCTCGATGAACGCAAAGGCCACCAGCGTCGAGGTCTCCCTGCGTACCAGAACGGTGGTGTCAAAGCACAGCAGGCTTTGCATTACACCGCCGCACGCGACCGGGCGGCAGCCAGCCGCTGCCGCACAACAGCACAGCCGCATGTTCAGGCCAATAGCCCAGTGTCAATGTGCCAGCCCGTGTGCTTCTGATGCCACCGTGCAAGGTGTTGCGCACATGAAGGCTGTCCTGCTGAACAGCAAGCGGCCGCCATCGCGGCAATCGTAAGCGGAGATGCTGCCGCTCGATGCGGGCCGGCGGCTGAAGAGGCTGTGCAGCGCCACCAGGCAGTCGCTGCGCGCCGAGTACTCCATGGCGGCCACGCACCTGTCGCGCAGCACGCTGCTGTCATGTGTAATGCACAGGACATTGGCCATGTGCATCCTAAGCGGCCAGCAGGCACGTGCACGACATGCCGTCTGCATCGTACGCCTGAGTATTAGGCACCGTACAGTGCGTGGGCGCGCACGGAACGGCGTCTGGCGCATGCGGCAGCGCCTGCCACCGGGCCTCGGTGGCGACGTGCGGCTCCTCACTGTCGGGATGCTCCAGCTCCCACAGGTCCAGCTGAGTGACAGCCACGCGGTTCCTGTAGCGGGAGCCCGCAGCCAATCGCCCTGAGGGCAGCGCAGTAATGCAGCTCGTTGTTGTGTCTCGGGCTTGCGCTGTCCTCATGCTGGCCAACACCGCCCCGGTCTCACAGTTGTACGCCTGCCGCACAGCGCATGGGAAGCTTGGATGTACCCCATCACGGCCTCGTATGGCGGGGCGTCGCCCGCATGTTATTACAGCATAACCATGCGTGCCGCTCTCAACGTGTACCAAGGCAACCAGCGTGTATCAAGGCGGGGCACTGCCTCGGGCGGCAAGCCGGGAACCTCCCAAGCACTGGAGAGCAGCACGCACCGTCAGAGCGCACTCCTGGAGCTCCAGCAGCCACTTGGACGCCCCGCGAGCGGACGTCCAGCCCAGGCGCTGAGCGTCCACACAGCAATAGGCACGTTTCTCTCCCCTGGTCTTTGGGGTTTGAAAATATGGCGCGCGGTAGCAGTTTTTAAAGCTGTTGTGGCCAACGGAGCGCCACCCGTTGCTGTAGGCGTACAGTGCGCGCCAGCTCACCTCCTTAACCCACGCTTCGTCCAAGCCTGGCAAGTGGGAACAATATGTTATCACGGCATACTTCACGCAAAGAGTACTCACTATGAGCACGACCCGCCCAGGCACGTGCAAACAAGTGCGCATGTTGCGTCCACCGGTCTCAGCAGTTCGCGCCTCGAAAGACGTGCTTGAGATGCTTGTTGGGATGCGTCCACCGGTGGGTGCAGTGCTTTTCCCAGTAAGCCTCATCGGTCGCGACCTCGCGGAATGCCCTGCAGACACATGCGCTGCGTGCAAGAGCAGCTGGCTCCAGGAAGTTAAAGACAATCCGCAGCACGCCGTGGTCGAGCTGCAGCAAGGAGGGCTGGCGCTGTGACATTACAATGCTTGCACTCGGGCGTTCGGCTTTGTGTGTCACCGTTGCCACGCACACATCTGGAACAGGCCTGAGGCAGCAGCCATGAGCAGTGCTATAGCACGATATATATATAAAGAAGGACTGCCTGAATGTGGTCGACTTGCATGCAAGCTGGAGCGCATGCCAACGTGTATGCGCGCAGGGCGTGGCCTTGGGTGTGCTGTGAGGCAGCGCCCTCTGATGCACGGCTTTGACGGGTTCCATTGCTCTGCTCCTGCGGCGCAGCTGCAATGTTTGGCCCGGGCAGTGCCACAAGCCGTGACGCTTGCGGCACTGCCCATCATCACAATATGTTCTTTTGCAGCTCAGCGCAGCCTGAGGATCAGGCCAGCACGCCGCAGCTGCTGAAGAGGCTTGCTGCCAGCATAGCGTGCACTGAAAGCACAGACGGCGTTGCAGACGTGGCCGGCAGGGAGAGCGCGGTTGAAGCGGCCACAGTGACGCGCAGACTCAAGAGCCGCGCCTACGATGTCCTGCTCGGCCTCAACGGGGTGTGGCTGCACGCTCCATCTAAACAAAGACTTAGTTGTTGAAAAGGCGCTGCAGCAGTATTAGGAGAGACGCTGCTGCCACACTAAGGCTCGCTCATCCTGAGCACGCTGTGGCTCACAGGCAGAGTATGCAGACGTGCACGACAGGGACGACAGCAACAAGGTGGCGGCTACCAGCGTACGTGCACAGCTGCTCAGCCGTTGGCCAGTTTGAGACGCTTGTGACCAATGCTCACGCCTCCTGGTGTCGTGCAGGCTGTTATAAGCTTGCACAACTGTGGCCAGAGCAAGCGGGCTGAGCGGCTTCAACAGTTGCTCGAACGGCCGCCGAGGCACGTGCAATACCATTTTGCACGTGCAGCAAGCCCTGCCACGCTGCTGCACAGCGTCTTCCTATGATGCACCTGCCTTCACGGCGCTCAGGATGGAGGGCACCAAGGACACCGAAAGCCGCGCTGGCGGCGGCGCGGACGCGTGTCCGGCCGCCTGCCCCGCCCTGCTGGCTGTGCTGTTCCAGCTGCAGGTGCGGGCCCCTCCGCGCTATGCAAACACTGGCGGTGTCCGGCTGCCCGGCCAGGCTGTGACATGCTGTGTAAAGGGGAAGCGGCTGGCGGACGAGCTGCTGTGCCATGCAGGGGGCGCGTGCGGCCCCGTCACCGCCGCCCCTCGTGAAGCTGCCGCCAGCGCTGCCACCGCTGGGTGGCGCGCCTGCGCATACCGGCGACTGCACGGCCTCCTGCGTCCCTGTGCCCGGCACGCCAGAGATCGCCGAGGGCGCAGCCGGCATCCGAGCCCTGTCGCCCGCGCTGCTGAGCCAGGAGCCCGATGCCGCGACGACCCTGCGGCTGCCCGCCTGGGACGCTGGGGAGGGGGCCGCCAGGGAGGAGGACGCATGGAGCTGGGCGGGCGCAGGCTCGTGTGCAGCCGGCGCGCATGCGCCCAGCGCGGCGGCCGCGCTGCCGCTGTCCGCGCGGCCAGTCTGGCGCGCTAGCCTGCCGGGGAGCGGCAGCTCGACCGGTGCGCCGTGCACGCTCTCCTCAAGTGAGCTCGCTGCCCCAGGCATGACCAGTGTGCAAGCTCAAAATGCGTGACTGTGTGCACATATGCAGAGCGGTGCTCCAAGGCTGTCAGCGCTGTGCGCCATGGACAGGCTGGAAGAGCCGCGCCTGGCGCAGACGCGCTCGCAGCGGCGCAAGTGCCTCCCTGCCTCACCATGCGCTGATTCGCGTGCAGGAGCCGGGCCCGGGGGCGCGGCCGCGCGGCGCGACCTGGCGCAGGCGCTGGACCTGCAGCTGGCCGAGCGGCGCATGCGCGCCGAGCCCGGCGCGCTCTCCGCGTTTGCCGCGCCGCCCGCCGCGCCCGCGGCGGCGGCCGCCGCGCCAGAGGGCGCCGGGAGCGCGCCGCTCGCGCGGCTGGAGGCGCGCCTGGAGCAGCTGCGCGCTGCGCCAGCCGGTGAGAGCGGTGGCGGCCGCGGCACCGGGGTGGCGGCGGGCGCTGGTGGCTGGCTGGCGCAGGAGCTTGATCTGGCGCGCGAGGCGCTGCTCGCGCTGGAGGCGCGCCCCACGCAGACGTCCCTGAGCTTGCTCCGACTGCGACTTCTACCAGTGATGCTGACTGCCCGCCCACAGTGGCTTGCGCCAAACGCGCTCAGGCCTGTGCTGTCGTCAGGCAGGCGCACGAGGCATGCGCTGCGCCGCTGCGGCAGGGCGTGGAGCCGGCGGTGCAGCAGCTGCGCGCGGGGCGCCTGCGTGGCTCAGCCCAGGGCGCGCCCGGGGCGCTGGCGCGCCTGCTGGGCGGCCTGGCGGACGCTGGCGCGCGGCGTCGGCGCCTGCAGCGCTTCGCCGCGCACCACCTCGCCGGCGGCGCCGGCGGCCGCGGCGGCGATCCCGTGCTCAAGGCGCGCCCCAGCCCAGCTGCGCGGCTGGAAAGTGGGGCAGCAGGGTGGGGCGAGCTGGCAGGCTGTTGTGAACGCCGCGCGCCGTGGCAAAGCGCGGCGATTGTGCCGGCACAGCTGCAGACACGCCGCCAAATTGTACACTGCAGGTCCCGCAACTCATGCCTCATCCGGGCAAGGCGCCGCATGGGTACCTTTGCTTCCCGCCTGCATCATGCGCGCCCATGCACCGCGCAGGCGTTCGCTGCGGCGGTGCAGCGCGTGCTGCGGCGGCAGAGCGCGGCGCTGCAGGCGCTGCCCGCGGCCGTGGCCGCGCGCCGCGCTGTCGAGGCGCGCGTCGTCGGGGCCGCCGCGGCCGCCGCGTCCGCCACCAGCCCCACGTCTCCTGCGTGCGCGAGCGAGCGGGCGTGCGGCAGCGGCGCATGCTCGGGCGGTGGGGCTGCAGGAGCGTCGGGTAAGGAGGCTGCGTGCGGGAGCATGACGCTGCTGGAGGTGGACGTGCACACGCGGCCGCTGCGCAGCGCGCTCGCCGCGCTGGCGGAGGTATGCGGGTGCACGTCGGTGCAAGATGAGCAGCTCGACCCGGGCGCGCCCACGTCATCTGTCACCACATGCGTATCGCTTATGTAGGATGTACTTAACACAGCCCTAGTGCACTGTCACAACCTATGAGACATGGTTTTCCATCCGCCTGCATGGCAGTGCGTCATGCGCAGGGGCAGCCCCCAGCGAACAGCCCTGCAGACCGGCCGCAGCCACCTGGCCCGCGCAGGGCGGGCGCGCTGCGAGGCCGAGCACGGCTTTCCGAGTGGCGCCGTGCTGCTGGACGACCTGTACTCGCGGCTGGACAGCGCGCGCGGCGACGCCGCGCGCGCGTCGCTCCTGCAGGAGCTGCTCGCGGCCGCGTTTGCGCCGTTTGCGGCGCACCTGCGCGCGTGGCTGTACGGCGCCGGCGCGCCGTACGGCGCGTTTGGCGCGGCGCCGGACGCGCTCGCCGCCAGCTTCTTCCCGGCCGGCACGCCCGCCAGCGAGCGGGTGCGGTGTTTGACAGCCAGCAGGGTGCAGAGCGGTCGGGAGTTGTCCTGCTTGGCCGGCATGTACTATGAGGCGGTCCCGCCCTGTGCAAGGACAGCACTCGCTTCTTTGCCCGCGGACAGCGCGACGTGGCGGGAGTGCCTCTCTCTTGGTGCCCCCTGTCCTCACAGCCGCCGCTGCATGCTACAGAAAGCGCTGACCGTTGGCGCCACAGACCACTTGCGGAGGGTGTCCTGTGCGCAGCAACCTCGCCACACGCTCGCAGCGCACACAGGGAACGCCGGGCCCTGCAGCGTCCGTGACCTGGGCACGGAGCAGTGACTGCGCGCGGCGGCAGGCGGCGCCGGGCGACCTGCCGGCCTTCCTGGCGCCCGCGCGCCACGAGCTGCTGCTGGCCGGCCTGCAGCAGCGCGCGCTGCGCCGCCTGGCCGCCGCGGGGCCCGCTGCCCCGGCGGCGGCGGCCGCCGCGCAGGCGCTGGTGGACGGCTGGGCGGCCGCGGCGGCCGACGAGGCCGGTACGGCCGCGGCCCGGCGCGGCGTGCGGGCCGGTGCGCGGCCGGCCCGCGCGCGCGCTGCTGGGGCCGGTGAGGGGTGCCGCTATGTAGTCAGACACGTGGGTACGCCAGATATGGCTGTACGTCAATGTGTGTGGACTCCAGCCTGCAGCACACCTATCCATGTCTTGGAACAACCTGGCTGAGCCCGCACAGCTGCCGAGGTGGTGAGCGGCGTCAGGCTCTGCATGTGGCGCAGAGCTGGATGCGGAGCCCTGGCGGGCGGCCTGGTGCAGCGGGGGCGCCGCCGCCGCCGGCCTGCCGCTCGTCTTCGACGAGGCCCGCTTGCGCGAGGTGCCCCTGCTGCTGCGCATGCGCTGCATAGGGTGGGGTAGGTTGCTTGCGACCATGCAGGTCTGCTGAACGTCTGCTGGCAGCTCGAGCACAGCGGTCTTTATTGCTGTAGCGCTGCGCATGTCTGACCCTGCAAACGCCCGGGCGCGCAGGTCGGCGAGGCCCAGCGCCTGGCGGCCCAGCGGCGCTGGCAGCAGGCGAGCGCCGCGCTTGCGGCGCTGCCTGGCAGCGGCGCGCCCGCCGCGCTGCCAGACGGCCATGACAGGCGCGGGGCCTCCCGTGGCGCGCTGGCGCCGGGGTGCGCGCCCAGGCGACGCTGTGCTGACACTGACGCTGTCGCTGCTCCGTGCGGCAGGTCGCCCCATGCAGCGCCCCGCCACCATGCCACCAGCCCCGCGGCGGAAGCAGGCGCCGCCGCGGCGTCAGCCCGCGCGCCTGCGAGCGGCCGATGCGCACCCGCCGATGCCGACGCCGACGCCGCTCCGCCACACCCCTTCGGCCCTGCAGGCGCTGCGCAGGCGGGCTCCCCCGATGAGAAAACGCAGCCCGCCGCCGCCGCTTGGCGCCCGCCGGGGGCGCATGCGCTGCTGGTCGGCCAGCTTGCTGCACGAGAGGCACAGCACGCCGATGCCCGCCCCGGCAGCCCAGGCAGCCACCCGGTCGCGGTCAGCACAAGCCCGTCATGCGCCAGCCGGCTGCCCAGCCCCGAGCCGGGCGCTGCGGGGACCGGGAGCGCGCGGGGGCGGCCCGACGCTGGAGCGGCCGCCTCGCCCTCGCACGAGCAGCGTGCGGGCGCGGGCCAGGCGCAGCCGCGGCCGCCGCCGTCGCCGGCCGAGCGGCACGCGAGCTGGCGCGCCGCTCGCAGCGGCGGCCTGCGCTTGGACCCTGCAACCCTGCCCGCCGCCGGGCGGCCGACCGGGCCGCCGTCGGCGCGGCGCCCCGGGTCGGCCTCGCCCGGCATACGGCGCTCTGTGGGCGCCTCGCCGTCGCGATCGTCCCAGCAGGGCAGCAGCCCGCACAGCAGTGCGGGTGGCTATGTTGGCGGACCCCTGAGCACCACGCCCACGCGCGCCGGCGCGCCCAGGCGCGCTGGCGCGGCTGCCTCCCGGGGCAGCAGCCCCTGCGGCGAATATCTATTGGCCAGGCAGGACGCCACGGGGGGCACGCCGGTGCGCGCCGCAGCGCCGGGGGGCGGCCCGTTCGGCGGCGGCAGGGCCAGGCTGCGGTCACCGTCGCCCATGCCGGGGGCAGCGGCGGCCGCCAGCGACCCAGGACCTGAGTGGCTGGTTGCGCTGCTCGCCGACGCGGCCAGGGAAGCAGCGCCGCCGAGCGCCGCGCTCCGCGCCCCAGCTGCTGCTGAGGCAGCTTCTGAGGGCGGCGCCGCGCCGCGGCCGGGCATGCGCCGCCGCTGGGAGCTGCCCGGCGCGGGCGAAGCGCTGGTGCTGCACGGCAATGCCGGGGATGCGCCGGAGCCGCTGGCCTTTGCTCAGCGGGGGTGGGCCGGAGGGGACGCGCTCAGGCTGGCGGACAGCGGAGCGGCGGCCGATGCGGTGCTCGAAGGGGTGGGCGGCCGTGGCAGCTGCGCCGACGATGCCCAAAGTGAGCATGCGGACGCCCGCCCCGACCCCGCGGGCGCAGAGGACAAAGCGCGGGACGGGGATGGCGGCGGCGCGTGGGTACCCCTCTCGCAGGCCGTGGACGCGTGCGTGCTGGCGGGCGTGCGCATGCAATACGCGTGCGCCAGCCGCGCCTGCCTCGGGCGCGCCCCTGTCCCTCTGCAGGGCCCTGCGGATGCACTCTGCTGGCCCTGCGAGCACGCCTGCACCCAGATGATCATTATGTGCGGCCCTGCATGCTTGTTTTTTAGCGGGCCGCAAAGAACCAGTCCCGGCACCGCGCGCTGACCACAATGTTGCCCAGCAGCCCTGAGACGGCAGGCTGTGCGCTTTAGCTCGCGTCCCAGCGGCTGACCACAGATCGGCGCCTACCGGGTCTCGCATCACGCCCCAGCTGCAGCGGACGTCAGCACGTCTGCCAGGAGCAAGGCCGCGGTGCCGAGCCATGCGCGCCGCGCGCCAGGCTGCTGCGCGGCGCGCTGGGCCTGGACGCGCTGCTGGCGGCGCTGCGCCGCTTCTACTGGCAGGGCGCCGGCGACTGGGCGGCCGCGCTGGCGGCCGGGCTGACGCGCGCGGCCGCGCGTGGCCGCCCGCTGGGCGCGCTGGAGCTGCAGGCGCTGCTGGACGAGGCGCTGCGGGTGCGCGTCACATGCCAGCGCATTGCGCCCTTGACAGAGGCGCAATGGGGTCCGAAGCCAGTTACAGCCTTGACGGTTGGAGCTTGCCATTGTATACAAACAAGCACGACACAGGGCGCGGCATTCCTGCTTACACCTGGATGTCCGCACAACCTACCGAGCGCCAAGCTGCCGCTGTCGGCGGAGGTCCGGATCCGATGCTGGCAGCACGCTGGGCGGCCCCTGCGATGCACGCACATAGTGAGAAGCAGCTGCACGCGGCAAAGCGTAGCGGCCCGGCGGGTGCACACGTGACGCAGCGGGTGGTATGATGCAGGGGTCCACCGCCGAGGCCGACCCGTACGCCGCGGCGCTGCGGCTGGAAGCGCCTGCGGAGCGCGCGCGCGCGCCGGCGCGCCTGCTCCTGCCCGATGGCGGGCCGGGCGCGCTGGACGGCGCGCGCCTGCGCCTGGACGCGCCCTGGCCGCTCTGCATCGTCGTGACGGAGGTGCGCGCGCTCGCTCCCCAGCCTGCGCGCTCCCGCCTCATGCGCCATCGGCCATTTCGCAACATGAACCATGTTCTGCGCGCCGTCGCCGTCAACAAGCAGCCACCGCGAGGCATCTGACAGGGGGTGCCGGTGCGCCGTGAGATCCAAGCAGCGCTGCAGCGCGTCAGGGCGCTGCTGTCCGGGGCCAGCGGCCCAGACTCACGCGGGACGCGCCTCGGCAGGAAGCGCTGGCGGGATACCAGCAGACATTCAGCGCGCTGCTGCGCGTGCGCCGCGCGGCGCTGCTGCTGGACGAGCTTTGGCGCGACCTGGTGCAGGCCGCTGGTGCGCAGACGTCATTCACCACTTCGTTCAGGCTGTCATATGTGGTTGCCGGGCTGCGGGTGCACGATGCGGCAGTGCTATGGCGCTCGGCGATGCGGCGTGCGCATGGGTGACCGGCCAGCGCGCTGGCAAATGTTTTGGGCAGGGCGCGTGTGCTCCAGGCGAGGGGCGCCTGTGCCAGGATTAAGCCCACGAGGGCCGCATGCACTGACAGGCTTCCATGCACCAACCGTTCTCGCCCGCGTCCGCTTCAGCGGCCACGCGTGCTGACAGGGGACAAGCAGTGTGTTGAAACAAGGCCGTCCGGGCGCCACAGGCGCAGCGGGCGAGCCTGAATGCGAGGGGCGGCTGCGGCGGCTGTGGGCCTTCCGCGCAGCCGCCGCTGACGCGGTGGCCGCAATGCATGCGCACATGGTTGCGCAGCTCGCTGCGGGCGGCCCCTGGCTATCGCGGCGCCTGCAGGCATGCCGCCGCGCCCCTGTCCACAGGCAGTTCGAGACAGCACCTCTCTCTGCTGGGGCCATGCATGGTTTGCTGCTGAGGTACAGCTGCTTGCCGCCCAGGCCTGCTGGCCGTCCTGCTCCAGCCTATGCGGAGCACGCCTGCGTCTGCCGCCAGCGAGTCTTCTGGCCACTCTGCAGCGCGCACGGCCAGAGTCTGTCTGTAAGGCGGCCTCGGAGGCTGCGAAGCGACCCCGCTCATGGGCCGCGCCGCGCGCGGCAGGGCGCGCGGGATGTTGCGGAGGCGCGCGACGCACATGAGGCGGCGGTGGACCGCGCGCGCGGCGCCTGCCTGCTCGAGCCCGCGGCGGCGGGCGCCGCACGGGCGCTCGCCGGCGCGCTACAGGCGGTACTGGACTTCCGGACCGCGCTGCGCGCGTGCAGGTGGGCCACCCAGGCCCGCCGGCGGGGCGCTTGTCGCAGTAGCCGGGAGGCGCTGCCTGCGTCAGCTGCTGCGCATGCAATGTCGTCCGCAGCGCAAGCGTGTTCCTTGCACGCCAGCGCCTGCCCACTCTGCTGTCTCAGCCGTGTCGAGGCGCGTGCTTGAGCCTGAACTCTGAGCGTCGGCGGCTGCTGCGTGTGCCGAGCCCCACGCGCCTCTGCATGCTCAGCCGGGAGGCGGGGCGCTGCTTGGGTGCAGCGCACGGGCACAGCAGCGGGCGCTGGCCGCGCCCACCGCACTCCCAACAGCACGGCAGCAAGCCTGGCGCCCTGCATGGAAGGAGGTTGATAAAAATCTGACGTAACTGGCATGGCCGGCACTTACGCAACATGCGCGGCGCGTGCAGGCGGGAGGCGGGCGGCGGCCTGGCCGCGGCGCTCGGGCCCGGCTGGCCGGCGCTGGCGGCGCCCATGGCGGCTTTCCGGGAGCGCCTGGCCGCGCTGCAGGCTGCGCTGGCTGCCGCGCCGCCGGGCGACCCGGCGCGCCTCCTGGCCGAGCGCCTGCAGGCCTACTCGGCGTGATGCAGCGGGGCGTGGCTGGCCGCTGGGCCGGCGGCGTGGACATGCCGACAGCCGCACACCTGCGTCCCCGCCTGTGCGCAGCGCGCGCCTGCATACAATCGGTGCCAGCGAGAGCGCCGCGCATGCGTGTGAGGCTCCGCAGAGCTACACGGACATGTGAGCGACGCAGTGCTTCTTGAGTGCACCGGTCAGCTGTAAAATACAGCGTGACTTGTTCATGCGTTTGTCCCTGGAACCTATCCCTGTTGTACTGCAGCAAACGCAGAACAACCCAGCTGCACAGCAATGCTGCAAGAGACACGCACTCTGCAGCCGGCACAGGCAGCACAGCCAGCCTTGCCTAACCGGGCGCTGCGCCTGTACGGCCCACTACATGATGCGCTTCTGCCTCTGTCTCACGTGCAGGCCTCCTACACGAGAGGCGCGCAGACGCCGCACACATGCGTTAACTACTCTGGAAGCGTGAGCACAACCTACACACTGTACACGACTGCTGCAAACAGGCCAACACCGGTACGGCAGCGCCCGGACAAACACAGATCATGGGGGCATGCCCGGCGCGCGCGCACGCCCTACCACCTGTAGCTGGGCCGGATGCGCCCCCGCCGGTAGGCCCAATACGTCAGCGCGCCCGCCAGCGCGCCGCCCAGGTGCGCGGCGTGGCCCACGTTCTGCCCGCTGCTGGTGCGCTGGCCGTCGCCCAGCACGCCGGCCACATCGAACAGCACATACCCGGCGCCGAACAGCACGGCCGGCAGCGGCACGATGCCGTACAGGAGCACCGTCTGCGTGGGGAACAGGCAGCAGCCCAGCACGACTATCGCGTTGACCGATCCACTCGCTCCCAGAGCCCCAGGCGCGTATTGGTAGTCGGACGGGTGCAGCGGCCGCCCAATCGCGCGCGCGCCGTTGACCAGCGCGAGGTACGACCAGCCGAGGTGCGCCGCGCCGGCGACGACCGCCGCGCCAAAGTACAGCGCGAGCAGGAAGCCGCCGCCGCAGGCCGCGGCCACGTTGCTGCCGAAGAAGTAGAGCGCGAGCATGTTGGAGCCCAGGTGGACCGCGTTCTGGTGCGAGAACGCGTACGTAACCAGCGTCCACACGCGCCCGGCGCGCAGGTGCCCGAGCGACAGCACCGCGTGCCCCATCATCGCCCTGGCCCGCGCGCGCGCGGCGCGCTGCTAAGCCCGGCCGCTCGGCCGCGCGACTCCTGCTGCGGAGGGCCGGCGGGGGCCTCACCTGGGGTGCGTCTTCCACAGCAGCCAGCCGACCACATTTGCGAAGATCAGCGTGTAGACAGCGAGCTCGTGGTCGATCCGCTTCAGCCCTTGCACGACGGCGTTGCGTGACCTGCGCCCCAGCGCTGCACCGAGTGAGGCTGCGCTGCCACACTGCGCACGCACCCACCGCCTGCACACGTCGCGGCGTGAGCTGCATGTTGCTGCACGACCGCGCGTGGTGATGCGTAAGCAGCAGAGCAGGGCGCCGCGACATAGCATGCAGCCCGGGCGCACTGCTGCGTGCCGCTCGACTGCCACGGCGGCAGGCTTTGATACAGGCGCTGCTGGCCGCGCTGGAGCCCCTGGCGCCTGAGCGCCGCGCACGCGCTGCTCGCGGCCACGGCGGTGGCCTCCAGGCCCTGCGTCCTGCAGAACGCGAGCGCGTGATGCCGTGCCGCAGGCACTGCCAGGAGGCTCGCCAGGCTGGGCGCCTGGGCCCTGCCCTCGAACAACGCCAGCCTACGCGTGCAGTGCAGCGCAAGGCTGGCCTGCTGGCCGAGGCACTGTGGCCTGAGGCTGGTGCGCACGGCGCGCCACGCATGCCTGAGCATGCTGCCCGCGGTTCAGCAGCTCTGTGCCGCCCCTCCTCTTAGCTGCCACATACAGGTCCTCTCTGAAAGAAGCAGAGCTGCTTCACGCCTTCCCTCGAGCCCAGTGCAGCCCAGACTGGGTAATGAGGGCTGTGATGTACCAAATGAGCCACCTCCTGAGCATACTGCAGTCATGCTGCGCATGCAGGCGTCCCTGCTGCGGCGCGGTTGTGCGCGCATGCTGGGCGCTCGTGCGCTGCAAGCGACGGAGCGCAAGGTGCGCGCGCGTTTTACGTCATGACTTGGCCGCCCGACGAGACAAGCTCTGTGCCTCAGACCGCGCCGCCGGCTGCAGGCGCGGCCGGGCGGGGCCCTGCCTGCAGCGGGCCCCGCGAGCAGCGGCGCTCCGCCCGACGCGCGCCGCTGGCAGCGTGTGCGCGACGCGGCCGCCCTGCGCGCACCCCTTGCGGCCTACGCCACACAGGCGCGGGAGCAGGCGCTGGCTGACTCGCCTGCTCAGTCAGAACGCGACTGAGGCGCACAGTGCCAGGCGCACGCGATCAAGCCCCCGCCGGACAGCCCCAATGCCGGGGTGAGGGTCCCCCAGCTCGTACGCCTTGGTGTCGTCGATGGCCATGACGCCCGGCGCGCCGTCCCGCGCGGGGCCGCAGGACAATGTGGAGTCCGCGTGGGCGGACCCGGCCAGCGCCGCGGCGGCGCTCCAGGCGCCGCCGCCGGCCGAGGCGGTCGCCGAGCGTCTGCCGGACGACCACCCGGAGCGCGTGGGTGCGCGCGCGCCCCGCGCGCCGCGCCGAGCCCTGCGCTGCGCCTGCAGCACCGCCGTCAAGACACGGCATGGGGTGCTCAGGCGGCGTGCGGCCGCCTGCCCGGTAAGGCGGTGCCAGCATGCTGTCGTGGCGGGGCCAATTTTGCGCCCGGTCATGGGCCGGATGTCGGCCTTCTCAGCAACTTGCTAGCAGTGAGATGCTGTCGTCATGACAGATTAATCAGAGGAACAGATGCAGATGCAGATAGAGCACACGCAGCCTCAGCCGGTACTGGCGGCGCTCGGACGTGCGCATCGCGCGGCGCAGAGTCGGCGGCGCCCGGGACGGGGTCGGTGCGGGCGTATGCGCTGCTGGCGCTCGCGCACGGCGGCGCGGCGCTGCCCATGCTCTGCGCGCCCAGGCAGGCGCGCGCCCGCAGCCGCTGCGCGCCTGGTCCTGCCTGTGTGAGGGGCTTGCGATGCAGGCACGTACGCGGCGGCGGGCATGCATGGCGCGCGTGCAGTCCTGCCTGTGCGGGCGCCCGCGCCAGGCACCAGCCGTCCGGCAGCAAGCGCGGGCCCGTCTAACTGCGTCTGTCAACCTGTCATGCTGGAGCCAAGGTGGGTGCTGCTGTGCCAATTATCATGTCTGCCAGACGCGGCGGCCGTCTACTCTATCAACGGCTCGACAGTCCGCAGGTGGCGGGCGCGCTGTACGCAGCGGGCGCGCCGCCGCACAGTGCGCTGCTGGTGCAGCTGCTGGCCGTCGCGCCAATCGTCGGCGCTTTCTCCGCCACCGCGCTGACGGTGCGCATGCGCTCGCTCCGGCCTGCGCCCTGCAGTGGTGACCTTTCAATGTGTTGAACAGCTCATTTGGCTCACCCAGCGTAACGCCCATGGGCTTAATGCGTGCTGCGGCAGCTCCATACATGGTTTACGGCCTCCTTGCAGCGTCCTTGCACTTTGCAAGTGCATGCGTCGCAAGGTAGCAGACACGACACAGTATAGAGCAACCCTGTGATGATCCCAGTCATGCTGCTCTCAGCTGCGGCCAGCGCGAAGCGGCCTGCTGCGCTCAGGGCCATGTCCCGCGCGCGCAGGGCGCCGCCGACCGCAGCGAGCTCAACCGGCGCGTCTTCCTGCGCCTGAACCTGGGCCTGGCCGGCCTGGCCGGCGCGGCCGGCGGCCTGCTCGCCGCGCACGCGCCCGCGCTGGCGCCGGCCGCGCTCGCGCTGGGCGCCGCCGCCAGCCTCCCGGCGCTGGGCGTCGCTGCGGCCCACTACGCGCGCGCCTCCGGCCACGGCCTCAACCCCGGGCCCCTGCTGGCGGCGCGCCCGGCCTGCCGACAGCACTGGGCTCCGAGGTCAAGAGCTTGGGGATCTGTGGAATGAACAAGTGGGCGGGTGCGGCATAGTGACTCGGGTGGCTGTAATCCTGTCAGGTACAGATGATGGGATGTGTACTCTCTTGAGTGCTGGCATTCCCAACAACAGCCTCCCAACAATGCAAAGGAAACGATGCGAAGGAGTGCAGCGACATGCGCCCTGGTGCGCGCACAGGGCCTTGCGGCGGACGCGCGCAAATTGTTCCACACCCGCCGGCACAACCGCCGCGGCGCGGCACTCACGTATGCGGTGCTGACCGCGGCGCTGGCCGGCGCGGGGGCCTGCGCGCTGCTGGCGCCGGACGCCGCCCTCACGGTGGGGCGCTCGCGCCGGCCGCTCGTGCCGGCGATCGTGCTGACTCCGCCACTCTGCTGGCCATGACGCAGCATGCGCGGGACCACCATATGGCATGCTGCTAGGGGTGGCCGCCTGGAATGCGTCGCCCCTGCCTGGCCGCGGCAACACACAGGCGCTCGTATGGCGCGCGTCTCTGTTTACTGATGAAGCTGCAATTGCAGCAAGCTCAACGGCGCTGCAGGCGGGCCTGGGCACATGCTCTGCGCACTCCACAAGCGCTTGCCTTGAAACATTTGCAGCCCGGGACCGGGTGCGCGCATGCCGCAGGCTCTGCTGGGCGCGCACGCGCAGCCGGTCTGGCACGGCCGCCCCGAGGAGGCCGCGTTCGTCGAGCGCGTGCTCGGCGCCACACTGCTGGCGGCCACGACCTGGACCTACTCGCTCAAGGCGCGCTGCGCGCGGCCGCCGCAGCTTCTCCTGCCGGTGTTGTGCTAGCTCCGGGATTAGGATTAGGGTTGAAAATGTTGTAGAGCATCAGGGCATCAGGGCGGGAGGACATGCACCAGTGCCTGCTGCGCTGCGTGCGACATCACGCAGAGGTCATGGTGCACCGCTTCAGTGCTGGCCCATCATCGGAGCGTGCTCTATGAATGTCACCTTGCCGCTGCCGTCCTTGCGGCGCTGGGGGAGCAAGAAGGTGAAATGCATGCAGACGCCCGCGGCGCGGCGCGGCCGCAGGAGGCGGCCAACAACCGCGTGCTCCACCGCCGGCCCTTCAGGCTGCTGCAAGGCGGCCTGGCTGCGGTCGCGGCCGCGCACCTGGCGGCGCTGCTGCCTGCCCTGGCGTCCGGGCACGCTGACGCCGGGCCGGCCGCGCTGGGCGGCCTGTGGGCTGGCGCGCTCTTTGCGGCCGTCCGCAACATCCTCAAGAACATGGGGCCGCCTGTCAAGTAGGGCGGCGTGCTTATTGCCCAGTGCGGGGAGTGAGTCTGGCATGTTTGTGGTGTGGCTGGCCTAGAGTGATGCTGCAAACACTGAGTTTTGAGTGGCAACCCTGGTTTCCAACTACACAAGTGCCACTTCCAGCAACTTTGGCTTTCCACCACCTGGGCAGGTCGCTGCTGCCTCACACACTCCCGATGCTGCGCTCAGCCTTGGTGCGGGCAGTGAGGTCGACCATCGGCCTGCCGTGCATCACAGTCAAGGTAAGTTTAGACAGCTTGGCTGCGTTAGCCAGAGCAGCCGCATTGACGTGCTGCAGGTCTGCAGGCACGCTATCACCCACCCTCGGCGGCTGCCCTCGTGTGCTTCGGGCCGGCAGCACAACTTGGGCTGTCATCCCAAGCTTCGCCGTTCGTGGGCTGCGTCGCCCATATGGCAAGCCCCGGTCCTATGTGCGTATGTTCACGTGTGCAAGCCTCGTTCCGCACGCTTTGTCTTGTGCACTCGTCCTTGCAAGCTGTTATGTAAGATGCTGATACCAATAAAAGCAACGTGCAACCCGCGGCTCAGACACTGAACGACTCCAACGTGCCCCGGCCGCAGACTGGCGCGCCGGCGGGGCATCACGGCGTGAGAGAGCGGCGGCGCGAGCGGGCGCGCCAAGCACCTCGCTGCAGCTGTGCCTCACAGCACTTGCAGTGCGTGACCCGAGCGCGGCCGCAGGTCATGTCGACCGCGAGCGGCGGTGGGCAAGAGGTGCCAGTGTACAAAGACGACATCTGTGAACCGCTCGTTGTGGGTGCGCTCCACTTCGCCTCACCATCTTCCTGGTCAGCAACACCCCCAGGGCACATGGGAGGAGCTCTGGTGCGCTGACGCAGAGCCCAACACGTACGGCGCCGGCAACCCGGGCGCCTACGCGATGGTGGCCGTGCTGCAGGCTGGTCTGGCCCTGCCCGCATACCTCAGCCCGCATGGGGTACGCAGCTCCTCGCCCACCTGCATGGGGTATTTGGGTCTGTCCACACGACGCGGGTCAGCATCCAGCGGAAGCACTGCCGTCATTTGTGCTGTGGGTTAGCCACATGCACCTGGTGAGGCTGGGCACTAGCAGTTTGTGTAAATGCATCGACACGCAGTCTTGGAATTGGCACAGGCGCTGCACTCCGATCTGCCCTGCTATGCTTTCCGAGCTCACAGTGTGAGGCATCGAGCTGTTCCGTGTGCTGGGCGGCTGCAGACAGCTGAGGTGTTGTTTGGCGCGACCGCCCTGCCGCACATTGCGCTGCACGAGCCGCTCATGCGCCTGCTCGCGCTCGGCCTGGCCGCTGGCGCCTGGGGCGCGCTCGGCCTCATGGTGCGCTCCCACATGCGGCGCGCTCATCGCGCGCGAGCTGGTTGCTTGCAGTCGCTTACGAGTAGTAGGACATAGAGGGAGAAATTGTCGTTTTCGGTTAAGGGAAAGCAATCGTAGACGACCATGCGGTGAAGCTGTAATGCATCGTGTAGGATGTAGAAGCTTTCCTACTGTAAGCCAGCTAAGATGCCTGCTGGCACGCATGCGGACACTGGTACCTGCCTGGACGCTGGGACTGCTGACTCTGCTCACTGAACTCGCATTGCTACAGAGCATGATGTGCACTTACACAGAGGCACTTCAGGCAGCTGTACTTTCAGGGGGTGAGCAGAAGAAACTGGCGTGTGACGTGTCCTTCAGCAGTGCATACCGTTGCGCGCGCTCGACGCAGCCACGCAAGCAACTTGCAGCACCGCGCACCTCCGCATGCTGGCATGCGCCGGGCGGCAGGGCGCGGCAGAGCGCCAGGACCTCAACAAGCGCGTGTTCCAGCGCCTGAACCTGAGCATGCTGACGCTGGCGGGCGGCCTGGCCGCGCTCGAGGCGCTGCACCTGTCGGCGCTGACGCCGGGCGGCGCGGCCATCGGCGCCATGGCCAGCCTGCCGGCGCTGCTGGTGGCCGGCGTGCACTACCAGCGCACCTCCGGCCACGGCCTCAACCCGCTGCCGGTCCTGACGGTGCGCGCCTGGGACGGCCTGTCAAAGTGCTGTGTGCTGTTTGATGCTTCATGTATACGACGCCGCTTACATGCAGCTTTTGGTGGTGCTGCACTGCGCTGCACCCTGCTTGTGATGCCTCAAGCTGCTGAGCTAGCAGTGCCTGCAGGGAGGGCACACCTCTTTGAGCTCGTGTGTCTGGGTGAGATTGCACTAGCCTCAGGCGGCACACACGCGTGCCATGTGCAACCAAATTCATTTACGAACATGGCATGCTTCCTGTGCACTTCATATGCTAGAGGTAGGAGTGCGTCCAGGAGCTGCCTTCAGTGTCGAGCATGATCGCTATCCTCAACAAGGATGTTTGGAAAGCGGCAGCGCGGCAGGCCGAAGAATCAACGGCCTACGATGACATGTCAGTGCCTGCTCAGCCTCCGATGAGCACAGTGAGCAGCAGCATACCTGCCTTTGAAGTGGGTTAGACAGCCTGTGCAGCTGGATACCAATGTGCCCTGGTCGTGCTAACGTGTGTTGCCGTTTGGCGCACAGGGCGCCGCCAAGAGCATGGGCCAGCTCGTCAACAACAAGACCAGCTCTGCGCGCCTGTACTCGCTGCTGACGGCGGCCATCGCCGGCGCTGGCGCGGCCTACATGTTCCTGCCGGACACCTCGCTCTCGGTGTTGGCCCAGCGCACGTGCTCCGGGCTGTGCGGGGGGCAGCCGCTGGGGCCAGATGTTATGGTCAGTTGGAGCACGCAGTCTCCCATGTAGTATCCATCAATCAACAGTCGCTGTGTTTGCATGCTGCATCTTCACATCGCCCATTGTTCAGCATGAAGCAAGCCGCTGGGTTGCTGCAGGCACAAAAGCACGGTGACTTGCAGGTGTTTGCCCTTGTTAAGTTAGCACAGCATGCATGCACGCACGATCCTCACTTGGAGTCATGACGCGTGCGCGGCAGGCGGTCTTTGGCTCGCCAGGCACCCTGGGCTGGGTGCCCGGCCGCGAGGACGCCGTCGTGCTCTGGCGCATGATCGGCGGCGCCCTGCTCGCCCTCACCCCCTGGACCTACTCCCTCAAGGTGCGCGCTGCCCGCTGGGTCCTGCCATCATAGCACCCTGGCCGCCTGCAACCTGCTCACGGCTTCGTTCCGGACAGGATAGTTTCTGCTCATTCACTGCTTCTGTCCATGTCTTGCCCATGACCATCACTGCTTGCAGCAGCATTGATGTTGCTGTCATGCAGTCCAGATACCTCGAGTATGCCACCTTCAAAACTGCAAAAGATCGTCCATGTCCACAAAAACAAATCCAGCCTCCAGCCTTGCCATGCATGTAAGTCTGCACCGCATTCCTCACTGCTCGCCAAGGAACAGTCACAGCAGCTTTGCAAGACCGGATATGGTAATGACCTCAGCATGCGTACAGGGCGCCGCGGACTGCGACCTGCTGTGGCGGCGCCCCTTCCCGCTGCTCAACGCTGGGCTGACGCTTGTTGCGGCTGGGCACCTGTTTGTGCTCGGCCCGTTGCTGGTCAATGGCATGGGCGGCAACTTGCTGCCAGCTGTGGTCGGCACGTGGGGCCTTGCGCTGGCCACTGCCTCCTACAACTGGCTCAAGAACATCGGCAAATGAGGAAAAGCACCCAAGCAATACCCATGCATGGCAAGCAGAGCATGGGCTTACAGGCAAGCATGAGGCAATGCATTTTGACGGCTGCTAAGTTCTCAACAAGAGCCTGGATGTATGCCGCAGTGCCATGTGTGCACTGCAGCGTGAGGCTCTCGTAGCTGCGCATCACTGCTTGCCATATACCTTAACTTGCAAACTTATCTTGTGCCATGCGCTCCTGTGAGTGCTTGTGATGTTGAGGTCTGGTTGTGAGCGTGCTGGGAGGTGAAATGTGTGGCTTGGCAGTGCACATGCTGGAGAGCTGGGGAGGGTTTTGACACCTGCATGCATGTATCTGACCAAGCAGATATAGCACATGCTTATATCTGACCAAGCACTCAAGACCAGATAGATCTGCCTGAGATGCGCGTTTGCCCTGCATTGCCGCTGCATAGTGAGCTCCCGTTCGCAATTCTTGGTTGTGCAGCAAGACAGCATTATGCGCGGCTTCACTTGTGATGTTTGATGCTTGATACATTGGCAGCAGCTTAGAGGTTGCACGTTATGTAAACCTAGAGGCGACTGATGATGCTGCTGGGTGAATACTGCCATGACAAGCAGCTTTGTATTCATATTACGGCACTGCTGGGCCTTGACCATTGATTGGTGCAAACATGGAGTCGCGGCCTTTGAGGTGCTCAGCGTGACATTGCAGACATCACTATGCTATCAACGTCACGCTTGCCATCTGACTGACAGATTTTTGCGTTAATTTTGCTGCACACACTTGAACCACTCCACATGCTTCTTGCGTGTAGTCAATCTGTGCCGGCATTCTGCACCTATTCTGAGTTCCTGTTGTACCCCATAGTACCCAAAGATTTTGAAACTCCAAAGAGTTCAAATTGTTATGTTGCAGCAGGAGGCGTACACTGCTGCCTGCACACCGTGACCTACAGCACGAGCGCCTCAAGCAGGTGCGCCTAGCTTCAAACACACCGAGTGACAGGCAACAGGGACATGGACACACAGGGAGACCACGACAAATGCGTTCCTGACAGGCAAACGTGCAAGCAGCCTGCCAGCAAGAGCGGGGAAGTCACGCCCAAGAGCTCCCAGACAGCCCTCAGGCCTCTAACGCCTGGCTGGACGGCAGCCGCTTCTTCACTGGCTCAGCTCGAGTGCATGCGGCAAGTAGAGCACGCGGAGGCGCGTCAAGCACGCTTGCACAGCTCCTCCGCTGCCTACCCAAGGCCTGGGCGCGCCCCGATGCGGCAGATTGGCGCCCCCACCACCCATCACGCCTGCACCAGTGAGGCGCCGGCACCCCATCGCGGGCGCGAAGGGCGGCGCCACACCTCGGGCACCTCCGCCAGAGTCTGCCCGCTGTACGGCACATGCTGGCAACAGCCTCTGGGCCTGCCCAAATGGGCCCAGCCTTGGGTCGACCGATGCGGCGGCACCGCAGGCGCCCTGCGCGCGCTGCAGGCAGCGCCGGCTCGCGCGCCGGCAGCGCCGCCGAGCCCGCCGGGCCGCGCGGCGCCGCGGCCCGCCTACACCTGGAGCACCTCCTTCGCCGGCTTGCCCAGCGTCTCCTCCACCTCCACCTCAGTCACGCGCGCCAGCAGCGCCACTGAACCCTCTTGACCCTCACGGCACAGCCGCCCGCTGACACCTGGAGCACCTCCTCCGCCGGCTTGCCCAGCGTCTCCTCCACCGCCACCTCAGTCACGCGCGCCGGCAGCGCCACTGAACCCTCTCGACCCTCACAGCACGGCCGCCCGCCTACACCTTGAGCACCTCCTCGGTCGGCTTGCCCAGCGTCTCCTCCACCTCCACCTCCTCCACGGTGAAGGGCCTCTCGGCCTCGCGCTCGCCCAGCAGCTTGGCGCGGCCCTCGGCCGCCCAGGCCAGCCACTCGGCCTTGCCCTTGCACCACTCCTCCCACTCGTCCATGAGCCGCTGGCGCTCCGCCATGATGCCCGTGTCCAGCTGCGCGGGCGCGCGCTCACATCAGCACTCTCCCTCAACCTACCCTCTAGGTACCCTATGCTCGTGTGAGCTGACCCGCCCGGCCGCCGCCAGCTCCGGACCGATTGACCGTCAGCGACTGGGCGGGCTCGCCGGTGGGGTGAGCGCCCGGAAGCTGCACGGGGGCAGGCAGGTGTGCGAGCCGCCGCCAAATGCAGTGCTGCTAGCAACGCTGCTGCAGTGCGAGCGCAGGAGCAGCGCAGGTGCCGGCCCGGAGCAGCGGCCGCACGCGCGCCGCCGCTGACGCCGCAACCATGCGCAGAGCAGTGCACGCAGCGGCATGACCACGCTGGGCGCCGCCTGCAGCTGCCACAGCACTGTCCGCCCATGCAGGCCACATGGTTTGCGCGCAGGCGGTGTTTTGTGGGGGCGGTCATGGCGGGGCCCACCTCGTCCAGCAGCGCGTTGTCCTCCTCGTCGTAGCGCTTGGAGAACTCCTTGAGCCGCTTGAGCAGGTCGGCCTCCGCCTCGCGGCTCAGCAGCGACGGCGCGCGCGGCCGCCACTGGAACTGGTAGAAGCGCTCGCGCGGCTGCCTGCGCGCGCGCGCGCCGGCCGCGCGTCAGCGACGCGCTGCCCCCCTCCCAAGGCACGGGCGTCCCGAGCGGGCGCGGCGCCGTCACGACATCCCCGCTTCCAACACAAAGGCGTGCGTGCGTGAGGCGACAGGACTGCCCCAGCGCACATCAGTGCATGCGTGAGGTGACAGGGCTATCGCTGCTGCACGCTGGATGCGCGCACTCCTGCGTCGCGCTGCTGGCTGCTGCCTGCCTGCCACACCTGCCCGCCCCGCCGTGTCTGCAGCATCACCAGAGCCTCGCGGCGCGCGAGCACGGGCAGCAGCCACGCAGGCGGGCTGGGAGCGCGGGGGCGAGGGCGCACTGGTAGAGCAGCTGGCCGTTGAACAGCCAGACCTTGAAGCCGTTCTCCATCTGGTGCATGTGGTTGACGGCGGTGGCCACGTAGCGGCCGGTCGGGTCCCACTCCACGTCGGTGCACATGAAGTGCTCGGCCGCGTTGAGCACCTCGAACTCGTCCGCCGAGAAGAACTCCAGCTGGCCCGTCATGCTCTTCAGGCCGCCCAGCACCAGGAACTTGCCCTGCGCCGCGCCCGACCGCGCTCGGCCGCGTGCTCATACCAGCGGCAGGCTCGCTCAGCCGCGCCGCCCGCCGCGGCCGCCCGCATGTGCCACCGCAACCGTACCGAAACCATGGCGCAGCGCGGCGGAGCGCACAGGTCAGGCACGGCCGACTTGCGCATGCGCACTAGATACGCTTCAAGGGCACCAAAGCAGGCCAGCTGCGGCAGGGCGAGCAGGGCGGGTAGGGTAGGGTAGGGTAGGGTAGGGCCCGCGCGCGGGGGCGCGCCTGCGGCGACCAGAAGATGCAGTTGGCCTGCTTGCCGGTCTGCGTGCCGA
>JAABUV010001326.1_pt1 | contig 35906 bp, 48 predicted proteins | sample 5559971 | NCBI WGS metagenome assembly JAABUV01 (sample SAMN10711881, study PRJNA513362) | rock metagenome | isolation source: Antarctica rocks | place: Antarctica: Victoria Land, Knobhead nord | collected 2015-12-19
GTGGACCTGCCGCGACAGGTGCACCAGCAGGTCGCCCAGCCAGGCGCACGCGACGCGCCAGCCGGCGTCGCCGGGCGCCGCCGCCAGCGCCGCCAGCGCGCCGGCGCAGCCAAAGCGCAGCGCCTCGGTCGCGCCGTCCGCGCAGATCCAGCGCAGGGCCTGCGCGCGGCGCGCGCGCTCAGCCGGCGGCCGGCGGCCGCGCGTGCCACGCCCCAGGCAGCATGGGCGCGCACCAGCTCGCTCCAGGAGTCGCGCAGCGCGTCGGGCAGCTCGCCGGCGCCGCCGCCCGGCTGCGCCAGCGCGGCCACCGCCGTGAGCACCGCGCGCCGCAGCAGGTCGTCCGGCTCGCTCGCCAGCCGCTTCAGCAGCGCGTGCGCGCTGCGCATGCCGGGCGCCGCCTGCGCGCGCGCGCGCTGGCGCTGGGCCGGGCGCGGCGTGCGCAGCGACCGGGGCACGTGCGGGCGCCGGGCGGCGCGCCTCCAGGCCGGCGCCGTGCGCGACGCAGGCGGAGAATGCGTCCAGCGTGCGCGCCGCCAGCGCCCAGTCGCGCAGCGCGGTCGCCTCGGCCGCCGCGTACAGCAGCGGCTCCACCCAGTCGCCCATGTGCAGGCGGCTCCTGCGCGACGACGCGCTCAACAGCGCCGGCCCGCGCGTGAGGCCGCGCCCAGAAGCGCCCGGGAGGCCGGACGCGCCTCATCGGGCAGTCGCGCGCGAGGACGCCAAATACGGCCGCCAGCTGCGCCGTGAGCTCGCGGTCGGGGCCCTCGAGCGCGGCGCGCGCGGCCACGCGCGCGAGCGCGCGCCCGCCCCCCAGCGCGGCGATCTTGCCGCAGTTGGTCACCGACGCCTCCGCCCAGCGCGCCAGGAAGGCGACCGCGAGCGCCCGCACGCCGCCGCCCGTCTGCCCGCCGGCCTGCGCGCGCGCCGCGCCGTCGCCGGCGCCACCCGGCACCGCGCTGCCCCCCGCCGGCGCGGGCGGCGCGCACCAGCCGGAGCGTGGCGGCCAGGTCGTCCAGCGTCGCGACCGGCGGCAGGCGCACAGCGGCGGCGGCGGCCGCCAGCGCGGCGGCCAGCTCATCGCCCTCGCCGCCGCGCGCCGCCAGCGCCAGCAGCCGCGGCACGGCGCGCGGCCGCGCCAGCAGCGCCGCCGCGGTGGACGCTGCGCGCCGGCCGGGCCGTCAGCGCGCGGGCCGCGCCGGCGCGGCCGCGGGCGGGGCCCCGGGCATGGGGCGCACGCGTGGCCAGCAGGTGCTGCAGTGTGCGTGCGGCGTCCAGCTGCGCGGCGCGCCCCTCGAGCGTCGCGGCGGCCAGCAGCCAGTCCATCAGCCGCCGCCCGCCCCCGACCACCATCAGCTCGCGGCGCGCCGGGTCCTCGGCGAAGATCGCCGCCTGCCGCGCCGCGGACAGCGCCAGGCGCCCTGCGGCCCCGCCCGGCGCCGCGCGTCAGGCGCCGCCCCGCTCTGGGCTCTGGCGCCAGCAAAGGGCTACGGCGCTGGAAGTAGGTCTGGCTGTATCATACGACGCACCTTCCGCCACGGGCGCGCCGGAGAATGAGTCCGTGAGCGCGCGCAGCAGCGACAGCGCGGCCTGGCCGGCCTGCTGCGCACGCTCCGCCGTCCTGCCCACCGCGGTCTGCGCGGCGCCGCAAGCGCACTTCAGAGCGGCCCGGGCGCGTCGGGCCGGCCCGGTCGGGCCGCTCCGGGGGCGTCCTCCGGACACGGGCGCTGGCGGGCGCGCCTGCAGCCGGAGTTGGTACTGCTCCACGTCTTCGGCCTTGCTGCGGCCGGCCAGCACGCCGCCCGCGCCCAGCACCAGCGTCCCGGCGCCCGCCACGGTCAACACGGTGCGGCGCATTGTCCTGGATGCGAGCATCCGGGGCCATCAGACCGCGCTGGCGCCCGCTGCGGCCCGCTGCATGCCTTGCCAGCGGGCGCAGAGCCTCAGCTTCGGGCACGCCGCCATCTGACGGTGCCGATGGCCGGGGTATGCACGCAAGGACCTGCACGACCACTCTGCAGCGTGGGAGCAGAGCACAATTGGGCACACGGCAACAGCTAGCTCTCCCGCTCGGGCGATGTCCAACAGGACCCTCCAGCAAGCCCCGCTGCGGGGCAAGGCCACCTGATGCTGCACCTCCTGAACCGTCTGCTTTGCTTGCAACGCATTGAGGATCCACTGCCTGCAGCCGTCACGGTCACGGGCACAGCTCCTATAAGGCGTGACACAGGACGCCGCAGGCCGGGCGGCGCCGCTGACTTCCGCACAGCGACCCGCCGCGGGCGGGGCGCGATGGCCAGGTGCGCTTGGCGGCTGGTGCAGCATGGTTGCTCGCCGCGCCGCACGGAGGGTCGCGCAACGTGCGAGCGGGCCCGCCCGACCGCCTGGGCGGAGCGAGCGCAGGTTCATGGACACGCTGGGCGAGCTGTCCGAGGGCTCTGGCTCGTCGGGCGCTGAGGACGAGGTGCCGCTGCCCAAGGCCAAGAAGAAGCGCGCGGCCGAGCCCGCGCCCGAGGAGCTCGAGCAGCTCGGGTGCGCGCCCCGCCCGGCGCGGGCGGTCTGGCCTCTCTTTGGTATTCGCGCGGCCGCGCCACGCTGCGCCCGGCGCAGGTACAAGAGCGGCCCGTCCGTGCTCTTCGTGCCAGAGCCCAAGGACGCCGGGCCGTCCAGCTGGGAGTGGTGCGCGCCCCAGCTCTCTGAGAGCCGCTGGGTAGGCGAGCGCCGGCCTCTGACGCACGCGCGGGGCGCGCGGCGCAGGGGCGCGGGCGAGGCCGCCAAGGCCGCGGAGCCGGAGGAGGAGAGCCGGGAGGAGCGCGAGCGCACGCGCGACGCGGCCGGCGGCGGCGCGGAGGACGCGGCGCGCCTGATGCGCCGCGCGCAGCAGCAGGCGCTGGAGCTGCGCGAGCAGGCGCGCGAGGAGCAGCGCAAGCTCGCGCACGAGCGCCGGCTGACCTTCAAGCAGAAGGCGCGGGCCGTGTGTTTTGTTTTAAAATAAATGAATGACCTGCAGCCGCGGCGCGCGCCGGGTCGCGCCCCCGCTCAATGCCCCGCGCCGCGCTTGCAGGAGAAGCGGAAGCGCGACCTCGGCATGCAGGGCGGCGGGCGGAATTACATCGAGGAGGAGAAGCGCGTCGCGCGCAACTTCGGCTTCTACTCCGGCTTCGACACCTGACTAGGCGGCCGCGATGTCGAACGACGCCGTCACCGCGCGCGCCTCCTCGACTGCGGGGCCGCCGGCGCCGGCGTCGCGCGCCTCGCACGCGGCCGCGGCGTCCGCGCGGCACTTTATGCTGGCGTTGACGATGTAGAGCCGGCTCCTGTCCACCGCCACTGTAGAGAGCACGCGCTTGTCGCCGCGCGTGGTGGCCACCTGCAGCCGCGCCTGTCAGCGACCCGACACGGTCGTCCGGCGCCCTCTGCGCACACACAGCCAAAGCTGGGCCGCACCACATAGTCCAGGTCGTAGAGCAGCACGCCGCGCGCTCCCCGCCGCTCGGCCGCGCCCAGCAGCTCCACAGACTTTGTGCTCTCCTGCGGCGAGCGCGCGCACGGTCGGCCGCCGCCGCCGCCGCCAGCGCCGCCCCTGGCGGGTGCTCAAGCAGCCCGAGTCAGGCAGGACGCCCGTGCGCGGCGCACCTTGGCGCGCTCCGCGCCGATCAGCTTGTCGCCCACAAACTGCGGCGTGCCAAACTGCTCCAGGCTCCGGATCCTGATGGGGCTGACCGTGATGCCGACCTCTGTGCCGCCGCCCACGAAGAGGACGTCCGCGCCTGCCGGCGGAGCGCGCTGAGCATGCAGTGCGCGCACGCGGCGGCGACGGGTGGCGGTCCCGAGCTGCGCACCGGCCTTGCTGGTCTGCTCCCATGCGGCGGGCCGCTGCAACCTGTAGCCCTCCTTGACGTTGACATACTCCACCATCGGCCCGCCTGTGGCGCGAGCACGCGCCCCGCTCTCCGCGCCGGCGGGCAAGCGGGCACGGTAGGGACCAGAGGACGCCGTGGCGCGCCTGCCGTCGCGCGCGCGGGGCGCGTGCACGCTGCGGCGAGCAGCGCGAGCAGCAGGCCACGCCGCTCCAGCGCCAAGCCGGCCGCGCAGCCGCCCGCCGCCTGGTCGCTGGCTCGGTCGCACCGCTGCGGCGTGCAGGCGGCGCAGATGGCCTCGCGGCGCCGCCCCGGCGCTGCCGGCCGACCCGCCGCAGCAAACGGGCGCCGCGCGCCCGACTGCCCGCAAGGCTTGCGCCGCTGGGGTGCGTGCAGGCCCGCGCCGCACGGCGCGCGCCGCAAGGATGCGAGCACGCCCATGCTGCCTGTGCAGACTCGCGAGTGCCCATCCCGCAGTACCTGCATCCGGGTCTGGGCAACAGGTTTCTGACTGGGCAAAGGCAGAGGCAGTGAAAACCAGGAGAACAGCTCTAGAGAGCAGCTAGCTGAGACCACCACACCCACGCTGCACCCAACGCCGCCTGGCACGCGCCCGCCGACGCGCCGAGCCGCCCCGGCCCACCCGCAGCAGCGGAGCCGCGGAGCCTCGCGAGCGCGCGCCGGAGCGCAGGCCCGCGGGGGCCTCTGCGATGCAGGCGTAGGCCGCCCGGAGCTGACTCCCACGGATGGGCCAGCTCTTCTCGGCGATATGCACCCTGTTCTGGAACGCCGACAAGGAGTACAAGCTCGTGATGGCGCGCGCCCCTGTGCACGCAGCCGCCCGCGCGCAGCGCCGCCCGCGCAGCGCCGCCAGCCGGGCCGGCCGGCGCAGGTGGGCCTGGACGCCGCGGGCAAGACGACGACGCTGTACAAGCTGCACCTGGGCGAGGCGGTCAAGACGCAGCCGACCGTGGGCTCCAACGTCGAGCAGATCGTGTACAAAAACCTGCACTTCGAGGTGCGCAGCGTGAGGTCCGTCGGCCGCTTTCAGCGCCCGCGCATGCTCGCGCGCTGAGGGGCGCGGCGCAGGTCTGGGACCTGGGCGGCCAGGCCAACCTGCGGCCGTCCTGGGCCGCGTACTACAAGGCCACGGACGCCGTGATTGTCGTCATTGACAGCACGGACCGCGCGCGCGTGTCCATCGCCAAGGCGCGCCCGGCCCGCGCCCCGGCCGGCGGCCGGCCAGCCCGCTGCCGGCCTTCCGCCGAGCGGGCGTCGCGCGCGCAGGGCGAGCTGTTCAGGCTGCTGGAGCACGAGCACCTCGCGAACGCGGTCGTGCTGGTGCTGGCGAACAAGCAGGACCTGCAGGCGCGCGCGCCCGGCACCGACGCCCGCGCGACGCCCGCAGCGACCCCACGGGGCCCTGCACGCGCCAGCGGCGCGCCGCCCTGACCCGCCCGCCCGCCGCAGGACGCGATGACGGTCCAGGAGCTGAGCGAGGTGCTGGCGCTGCACACCGTGCGCCACCACGACTGGCACATCCAGGCGGCCTGCGCGCTGACCGGCGCGGGGCTGCACGAGGGCCTGGACTGGATCGCGCAGCGCGTGGCGCACCTGCCCGCGGGCGGCTAGCGCGCACGCGAGCAAGGGGCGCCAGCAGGCGCCGGCGGGCGAGCTGCGATAGATAGCCGGCTAGTTGCTCCAAGGGCGCCACGCTGCAGTCTGTGCAGCAGGGGTGCCAGCGGCTGTGCAGCGCCGGGCCTGCCTGTGCCGCTGTGTCACGCGGGTGCGCCGGTGGGTCCTGCACGGGACTCCCCTGTGCTAACTGGTCTGTAAACAGCGTGCCGCCTCAGGTCCGCGCCTGGTCTCTGCAATTCACTTCACTTCACCCTCAAAAACACACCACGCCTCGCGCCCCCAGCTGCGACGCATGCCAGCTTAAGTCACGGCCGGCCGCGGGGGCAGCACGAGCAGCGAGGGCGCTATTGTACACAGCCCTGCAACAGGGCGCCCGCACAAAATTCGCGGGCTGCGGCCGGCGGCCCCGGGGGCAAGCAAAAACAACGCCCAACGGCCCCGCTCAGTCCAGGTAGAAGAGCGTGACGATCTTCCGCTGCGCCTTGGCGTCGGCGCACGTCTCCAGCAGCAGGCGGCTGTCGTGGAACGCGAAGCAGATGACCTGCTGCACGCGGCCCACGATGTCCTGGTTGCACATCCTGCCGCGCGCCGCGCAGCGTGCCGTGAGCGTGCTGGCGTGTTGGTGGGGGCCGCGCCGCGCAGGCCTCAGGGCCGCGCGCCTGCTGGCCTCCAGCAGCGGCAGGTCGTCGTTCTCGGGCATCTCGATGACCTCCGCCACCTGCCGGCGCAGCCGGGGCGGCGCTTCAGCCGGCCGCGGCGCCCGGCGCGGCGCCCGCTGCGGCACCGGCGGGCGGGGCGCGCCTGCTCGAGCAGCTCGCGGCTCTCGGGCGGCTGCCGTCTCCTGCTCTGCGGCAGCACGACGGTGAGCAGGTGCGGCTTCTCCGCGCGCAGCGCGCCCCGGATGACGGCCGCGTTGGTCCCCGTGGCGCCCGAGGTGTAGATGTGGTTGTCCTGCGTGCCCGCGCAGCACGCCTCAGCAGCAGCAGCCGGGGCGCGTGCGCCGGGGCCCGGCAGGCGGTGCGCGCCGTCAGGACCATCGCGTAGCTCAGGATCTCGATCAAGTTCTGGTGCAGGAAGCCCATGTTCCGTGTGCCGAAGAAGCCCAGGTCCTTCGGCCCGTTCTGCTGCATCGCTATCAGCTCCTGCGCGGCGGCGCGCGGCGGTGAGCCCGCGCCGGGGCCGCCGCCGGCACTGGCCGGCGCGGGCCTGCAGCGGGCGCGGCGCGCGCCGCCCGGGCGCGGGCCGCACCGCCAGGTAGTCGACGTCCCCCGGCGGCGCGGGCCGCTCCTGGACCTGGACCCCCGGCTCGTCGCCGGGCCCGCGCACCACCATGTCGCCCTGCGTCGGCAGCCGCCCCGCCGCCTCCGCGTCCTCGCCCCCGCCCACCCATCCCCTGCTGCCCTGGCTGCATGCGGGTCCCCGGCCGCGCCGCCGCGCCTGCGCTGCCGGCACGCGCCGCGCCAGCTGCCGCCCGGGCGCGACCTCAGCCCGCATGCGCAGGCACGCATGCCTGCAGCTGGACGCGTGGCGGCCGCTGGGCGCATGCGGGTGCCCCAGAGGCAGAGACATCGGCCCGGTGCAGCATGCGTTCCGCCTCTTTTGCTTGCTATTTTGCATCGGGGGTGGCCCAGGTAGGTTTCAGGCCCATGTGCGCATGTGCGCTCACGGGCATTTGTGAGCCGCTTCGGAGGACTGCAGGCCGCTCGTTACATGCAGCGCTGCCAGGCAGGCGCCCTCGCTGCCGGCCCGTGTGGCGGTTTGGAGCCGCGCGCACGGCCGGGCGCTCAGTCGCGGCGCACGCGCTTGCGGTCGGGCTCCAGGTACTCGCGCTCGTACGCCTTGTCGGTGACCGCGCTGACGTCGCGCCCCAGCGGGCGCGCCACCGTGCGGCCGCCCATGCGCGCGCGCCGCGCGAGCGCCTCCGGGTTGTCGCGCTCCAGCACGATGTCCTCCACGTACCGCCGCCACAGCTTCTCGCTGCCGCGCGGCGCACGGTTCGGACCCCCGCAACGCCCGGCGACGCGCGCCATGGCCACGGGGGTCGGGCGGGCCGGCGCGCACCGCTCGTGCGCCGGGACGCGCGAGAAGCGCGCGTCGTCCTGCAGCAGGGCCTCCGCCTCCGGGAAGCGCCCCAGCGCGGCCGGCTGCTCGCCGCCCGCGGCGCGCGGCAGCAGCGGGCGGATCACCTGCGCGCCAACAGCCCCGGTCGGGCTCGCCAGCGGCTCAGGTCGTGCGCGCCGCACGCGCGCAGGCGCGCACGGCCGGCGCGGCGCGAGCGGCCCGGCGGGCGCACCTCGTCCAGCAGGTCGGTGAAGGCGGTGACCGCGCGCTGGTGCATCGCGTCCACGTGCTCGCGGAAGAGCCCGGTGAGCTCGCGGTCGTCCAGCGCGGGGTTGCTCGCGCGGCCCTGCGCGCCCCGGCCGCCCGCGCTCGGCGCGTGCTGGCGGCGCGCGCGCCGGCCGGACGCGCCCCCGGCAGAGGGCGCGCGCCTGCGGGTCGCGCTGCAGGCGCGGCCGCCAGGCCGACCAGGCGGCGTCGGGGTCCTTGACCATCTCGCCGAGCAGCGCGCGGAAGGCGGCCGCCGCGTCCGCGTGCGCCGCGCGGCGCCGCCGCTTGTCGGACTCCTCGGCCTCGCGGCCGGCGCGCTTGCGCGCCGCCGCCTCGCGCTCCTCGCGCTCGCGCCGCTCCGCCGCGGCCGCCTGCGCGCGCGCCCCTGCTGAGCCTGGGAGCAGCGCCGGGCGATGCGCCCACGCGTCTGCGCGCACACATGCTGCGGCACAGCTGCGGGGTGCGGCCCCCAGCGCGAGGACGGAGCCGGCCGGCCCCCTTGCACGGGGCGCCGGCTGCGGGGCGCCGGCGCGCGCACGTCCTGCTCGGCGACGTAGGCGCGGAAGATGCCCTCGCGGTCGGCGCGCGGCGCCGCCTGGAAGCGCGCCTCGCCGGCCAGCTCCTCGCGCGCGCGCGACCAGCGCGCGCCCGCGCCCAGGCCGCGCTCCGCCAGCAGCGCCCTGCGCGCGCCGCCGCGCCGCTCGCCCCTCCCGCGCCCTGCAGGAGCGGCCGCGGCCCTGTGGCGACGCCCGGCGCGCAGGCTGCCCCTCAGCACGCCCGCAGGCGCTCAGCCCCTCTTCCTGCACTGCGACGTGGCACGTTTGCCGGCAGCCCCGCCCAGCAGGCCGGGGCGCGCGCCTGAAGCCCGCCTCGGCCGACTGCAGCGCGGCGCGCGCCTCCTGCTTTGCGGCCAGGCGCAGCGGCGCCAGGCGCGCCTCCAGCAGCTCCCGCCGCGCCTCCTCCTCGCACGCCTGGCCGCGCGCGGCGCCGCTCGGGCGGCCGCAGGGACGGCTCACAGCAGGCTGCGCACCCGGGGGCGGGGCACCACGGCGCGCCTGCCAGCGCGGGTCGCCGCCGTACTCCTGCTCCAGCGCGTCCAGCGTCGTCTCGGCCGTCAGGCCGCGGAAGCCGCTGCCGGCCTCCTCGTCTGCGCGCGCGGCCGCAGCGCCGCGTCACTACTGCGGCCCGGCATGCAGGCATGTGTGCAGACGCAGGCGCGCGCGGCGCTGCGGGCGGCAGCACGGGGCAGGCGCGCGCGCGGGGCGGGGACGCCGCGGCCGGCGCGCACCGGAGGCGGGCGGAGGGGAGCGGCACCCGGGGCGGGCGGGCGCGGCGCGGCGGCCGCGTCCAGCAGCGCGGCAAAGCCGTCGCGCGGCGCGCGCGCGCGCCCGGCGCGCCCGCGCATGTGCCCCTCGGCGGCGCCCTTGCAGAAGCCGTCGAACAGCAGCCGCCGCTGCTTCATGGACGCGACCGCGCGCCAGCGGTCATCCGTCACCAGCTTGGGCAGCTCGCGCTCCCAGCGCGAGAACGGCGTCACCTGCGCCGCCGCACCGCCGCCCGCCTCAGCGCGCCGCCGTCTGGCGGCCGGCGGGGCGCTGCGCCGGACGCCGCGCCCGGGGGCGGACGCGCGCGGCGCGGTGGCAGGCCGCGGGCGCGCACCCCCTTCTCCTCCAGCAGCTCGCGGAAGTCGGCCTCCACCTCCGCCTGCGGCTTGGGCGGCGGCAGCGGCGCGGGCGCGTCGTCGTCGTCGGCGGGCGCGGCGGCGGCCGCGGGCGGCCGGATGTCATCCGCCGTGAACGTCACGTCCTCGCCGGCCGCGCCGGGCGCCGCGCCTGCGCGCGCGCGCGCGGTAGGCGGCCCGCGCAGCCCGGGCGCGGCGCATGCGCTGACACGGCGGGGGCGCGCCGTTGGCGCCCAGCCGGCCGCGCGCGACCAGCGCGGCGGCCGCCGCGCTCATGGCCGCCGCCGGCGAGGGGTCCTGCGGCGCCCGCGCACGTCGTCGGCGCCGGCCCAGGGGAGGCGCAAGCCGCGGCGCCCGACTGGGCGGGGCGGCGCGGCGGGCGCGCCTTGTCGGCGCTGGCCTGCGAGGCGGCCACCTCCGGCGGCACCGTCCACGACGTCTCCTGCGCATTCCCACGCGCTCAGGGCGCGCGCTCGACAATGCGCCCGCGCGCCGCGCACGCAGCGGGGCGCACCAGGGTGCGCAGGTTGTAGTAGTACTTCTTGCCGTCGTCGCACGTGACCTGCGACCAGGCCGTGCCGGCCACGCGCTCGGTCGCGACCGGCGTCGGCTGCGCGCTCGCGCGCTCCGCGTCGCCCCGGAAGCCGCGCGGCTTGGACCAGGCCGACTCGTTGGTGAGCGTGTTGTAGTAGTACACCTGCGCCGGGCGGCGCCGCGTCAGCGCGCGCCGCGGCCGCGCTCAGAGCGACAGCGCACAGCCGCGCCGCGCGCGCACCTGCCCGCCGTCGGACTTGTACGCGCTCCACGCGGCCGCCTCGCGCTCGCGCTGCGCCTCGGCCTCCGCCGCAGCCTCGCCCGCGCGCGCCTGCGGCGGCGCACGCGCCGCCGCCGCGGCCGGCGCCTGGCCGGGCGCGGCGCCGGCGCCCGGCGCGGGCGGCGCGGCGGCCAGCGGCGCGCCCTGCGCGGCGCGCGCGGCGGGCGGGCCGGGCGCGAGCGGCGCCGGGCCGGGCGGCAGCGGCGCGGGCGGCGCCGGCGCGCCCGACGGCGGCCCGGGCGGCGGCGCGGGCGGCCCTGCGCGCGCGAGGCGCTCGGACGCGGGCTCCGCGCAGACGCAGCAGCGGCGGGGCGGGGCGGGCGCGCGCCTGGCGGCGCGCCCGGCCAGCCGCCCGGCAGCCGCGCTCCGGCGCCCTGCGGCGACAGCATCGTCCGCAGCGCCGCCGGCGGGGGCGGCATGCCTGGGTAGGGCGCGTGCGCGGGCGGCGCCTGCGGCCCCCGGCGCGCGGGCCGCGTGAGAGGCGCCAGGGCACCAGGTGGCCGCCCTGCCAGCAGAGCAAGGCGCGGCGCGCACCCCGAACGGTGGCGGCCGCATCGCGCCAAAGCCGGGCGGGGCCGGCATCCCCGGCATGCCCATGCCCGGCATGCCCGGGTGCAGCATGTGCGGCATCATGTGCGCGCCGGGCGGCATCCCCGCGTGCGCGGGCGCGCCGTACGGGCCCGGGGGCGGCCTGCCGTACGGGCCGGGCGGGGGCCGCTGGTAGCCGGGCGGCGGCCCGTGCGGCGGGCCCGCGGGCGGCCAGTGCGGCGCCGCGGGCCCCGCGGGCGGCCAGGCCTGCGGCGGCGGGCGCGCATGCTGCTCGGGCGGCGCCGAGCGCGGCGGCGCGGGGGCTGCGGGCGCGGGCGCGCCGGGCCGCGCGAGGGGCGGCCGGGCGGGCCCCGACAGCGCGCTCCTGCGCGGCATGAGCTTGCTCGCGCCCAATGCAGGCGGTTCCCACTGCTGATGCAGGCGGAAAGGCGCGCGGTGGGGCGCGCACGAGTCGGGCACAAAGCCCAGCCCCTGCTTGCGCGCGTGCGCCGCCGAGCCGCGGGCTTTCTGGTCGTCGTAGTACGTCGCAAGCTCGGCCTCATTCATTGCGGGCGCCACACCGCAGACAGCCCCACCTCCGCGGTGCCTCCCCCTCACTTCCTGCTCCGTGAAGAGGCCTGCTCTCCCTTTGCGCCTTGGGGCTCCACCCTATAGGTCAGGCAGGGAGTTGCCCATCGCATTGCGGCTGCTAGAGAGAGCTCCATTCGCTGGTACGCCAAAGCGGTGGTGTCAGCGCGTGTGTGCCAGTATGACGCGGGCGGAGCTGGAGGCCGACAACGTGGAGGTGCGCAGACCCCGCTTCCTGCAGCCCGACCTCACTCGCCGCGCCGTGCGGGCGGCGCGCGTGACCAGGGCGCGCCCTGCAGGACATTGACAACGACGACTCTGACCTCAGCAGCGACGACGACGATGCGGCGCTGGACGGAGAGGAGGGCGGTGCGCGGCCCCTGCTCGCGCCCCGTGCGCTGCCTGGCAACGCACGGGGCGTGCCCGCGACCGCGCTCTGGACGCCTCCTGTGTACTTATGCTGCCGGCTGCTCCTGCATGCGGCCGCCCGCCCGTGACTCGCTGCTGTGCCGAGTCGGTCGCGGCACTGGTGCGGCGCGGTGCCGAGGTGCCGAGGCGCGGGCGCGCCTGACGCGGCGCGCGCGCCCGGGGCGCAGACGACGGCACGCCCGGCTCGCGCAGCAAGCAGAGCCGCAGCGAGAAGAAGTCGCGCAAGGCGATGGCCAAGCTGGGCGTCAAGCCCGTGCCGGGCGTGTCGCGCGTGACGATAAAGAAGAGCAAGAACGTGCGCCCCCGCACCCGGCGGCGGCGGCGGCGGCGCCGGTGCCGCGCCCACCGCGTGCGCGGCCGGCGCCGCTGATGCGGTGCGCGGCGCGGCGCAGATCCTGTTCGTCATCCAGAAGCCGGACGTGTTCAAGAGCCCGGCGTCGGACACGTACATCATCTTCGGCGAGGCCAAGATCGAGGACCTCAGCGCGCAGGCCAGCGCGCAGGCCGCGGAGCAGTACACCGGCCTGTCCAAGGACACGCCGGCGCCCGAGGCGCGGGTGCGGGCTCGCGCTTGCCCCCGGACGGGCTGTGACGTTCTTATCCCCAGTAGCGGGGCTGCTCAGGCTGCTGCGAAGCGGCGGTGCGGCTCGCGTGCCCCGCGGCGCCCGGGGGCGGCTGACGGCGCGCCGGCCGGGGGCGGCAGCGCGAGGCGGCGACGGTGGTGGAGGAGGAGGACGAGGGCGAGGTGGACGAGAGCGGCGTGGAGGCCAAGGACGTGGAGCTGGTCATGACGCAGGCCGGCGTCTCGCGCGCCAAGGCCGTCAAGGCGCTGCAGTCGGCCGACGGCGACATCGTGTCCGCCATCATGGAGCTGACCATGTAGGCGGGGCGCGCGCGGCGCCGCGCGGCCTGTGCGTCACGGCACTTGCTTGGGGCGTGCGGAGCACTCGAGGGTGCTTGTTCTGGTACGCCTGTGTGAGACGGTGACGCACAGTGCAGGCTTCAATCAGTCAGTGCGCTGTGCGGCTTGCCCTCCTATAACCATGGCGCTCGCTGCGGGGTGTACCGCGCGTGCGCTGGATGTTTCAAGGCGGAGCAGGCCTCAGCATAAGCACGCCCCTGACTAGAGGCACATGCTCCGCCGCCACTCGCCAGGGCGCCCGGGCTGCCGCCGGGCCGACCCGACAGCCTCCGGGCAGGCTCCGCAGCGCAGCCGGCCTGCATGCAGGCGCGCCTGGCGAGCTGCCAGCGCAGCCGCTCCAGCCTACACCCCTCTAAGCGACACGTGGACTGGCAGGGACCTGCCCGGTGCTGCCTATGTGCGGCTTCGTGCCCCCTTCACGAGGGCGCTCAAGTGGTCGCCGTGGGAACAGGCCCGATGGGGAAGGCCGCCTCGAATGCCTGCTGCTCCTTGCGGCATTTTTCAAACTTGTTGCTGCGCGGCGCGGAGGCACGCAGTTAGTAGAACTGTTAGCGACGTGCGTTTGCAGTGGCAGGCAGCGGCGCAGCTTGAGGCACTGCGAGCCGGACCTGTAGTAGTCCATGCAGTCAGTGTAGGTCTTCAGCTCGGCGGGCGCCTTGCCGTTGGCCTCTTTCAGCCTGCGCCGCCCGCACCCAGCGCCCACTCAGCTTGCCAACCAGGAGGCCTGCCTGCGAGGCGGACGGTGCGGCAGCAACTTGTGCACCGCCGCGGCGGGGCGTACACATCTATCGTGCAGCTGGTGACGGCATTGCCCTGCCGCAAGCACGCCTCGGGGTTCCTATCCGCTTTCTTGCACTCGATGAAGGCCGTGTTGGGCTTCTTGCAGCGCACAGCAATGTGCTTGGATATGGACATCAGTACAGCGGACGTGGGCGGCGGCCCCGCGTCCGCCTCCGCCATCGCGCTCGCCCGCCCGCGCGCGCTCTACGCTGCCCCCACCCCCAATGTGCACTTCTAGATAGCGCCTGCCCAGTGCCCTGGCCTGGCACACGCACACGATCTGAGTGTGGACTGAATGCCTCTGTGGTACGCTCGAGTAGTGGCTCATCGGTCATCAGCTCGCAGGGAGAGGTAAACCCCAGCTGCCCTAGTCAGAGAGGGCCTCGCCGCCAAGGCGGCTCGAGGCCTCCGACCTCCTGATCAAGGCCGAGGCCTCCCCCTTTTATACAAAGTCTGTTCCTGGTAATTGTGAGTGGAAGCAGGCGCTGCGGCACCAGGCGCCATGGGGGAGAAGTCGTGCACGATCCGCACGCGCAAGTTCATGTCCAACAAGCTGCTGGCGCGCAAGCAGTTTGTGAGCCGCCCCGCTGGCCGTGATGCTGCTGCAGCCCTCCAGGCTGAAGGCTCGTGGTGGTGAACCGGCGCGCGCAACGTGACGCGCGCTTGTTGCAGCAGTCGCTGAGCGGCGCTGCGCGGCGCAGGTCATCGATGTCCTGCACCCCGGGCGCGCCAACGTACCAAAGGTGCGGCACGGCTTGGGCGCTGCAGGCCGCGTGCACGCCGCAGCAGGCCGCGCACGGTGTGCCTGAGAGTGGCGAGCGGCGCACTCGCTGGCCGGCAGTGCTCGTCGCGCACCGGCGGGGCGGCACCTGTGCTGGCCGCCGGCGGCGCGCCGAAGCCGACGGCGCCGCCGCGCGCAGGCCGAGCTGAAGGAGAAGCTGGAGAAGATGTACAACGCCAAGGACGTGTCCGCGGTGTTCGTCTTCGGCTTCCGCACGCAGGTGCGGCCGGCGCTGGCTCGCGTCCGCCGCATCTGGCGCCGCTCCTGCTGCGACACACAGCTGTCTCTGCCGTCACCTGCGTGCTTAAGCTCGAGCTGCCTCACTCTTTGAGCTGCGGGAGGCGTTGGCTATTGGAAAGTGCTGGTGGTGAGCAAGGTGGACCTGATGAGCGGCCTGATGGGCGTTCTGGCCGCGCGCAGTTCGGTGGGGGCAAATCCAGCGGCTTTGGTTTGATCTACAACTCTGTCGCGGTGAGGGCGCGGCCTGCGCTGCCATGCATCCGCCACTTCTGGCGCCAGTTTTGCTGTGATACACTCCTGTTCCTGTTGTCACTTGCTTGCTCAAGCCGCCACACTCTCTGAGCCGCTGGAGGCATTGGCTGTTGCAAAGCGATGGTGGTAAGCAAGTCGGACCTGACGAGCGGCCTGATGGGCTTTCTTGGTCGGCGCGCCAGGATGCTCTGAAGTTTGAGCCGAAGTACAGGCTGATCAGGGTGCGCACTCAAGCACTTGCACCGCTGCTTGCATGTATTGCACCGCTGCTTGCATGTATTGCACCGCTGCTTGCATGTATTGCACCGTCCTGTGCCTGCACTAAGGGTAGCGAGCTGCGCAGAATGGGCTGGTCGAGGCGGTCAGCAAGTCGCGGAAGCAGATCAAGGAGCGCAAGAACCGCACCAAGAAAATCCGCGGCGTCAAGAAGAACGCAGGCGCGCTCCGCCCCGCTGCGGGCTCGCTCGCAGAGGTTCCTGAACTTGTGGGATTGTGGTCGCTTCAATTCATTTGGAGTGCGGCAAGCGCAACACAGCTGAGTGTGGCACTGAGAGCATGGCTGCAAGACTGACGCGCGTGGCATTGCTGCGCAGTGGTGGGCAAGAAGGCGTGAGCGGCTTTGCCTTGAGCGCCTGCTGATCAACTTGCTGCTGTCCCGCTGTCAAAATGCATATGTAAATTTCCTCGAGAAGGAAAGCTTTTTGCACTCTGTGCTGGCTCGGCCGAAGGCGTCACTTTGTCACAGAGGCACCCGCATGTGAGCAGGCGCCACACTTGCCAGGCCTAAGAACAGGTCAGCACACAGACAAGCGACACACAGCATTTCTGTATTATATTGCATTGCCGTGCGTCCTGCTGATTCGCTACCGCTTGACCTCTACCGCATGCATGCGTTGCTCGGGCTGTCATGGCTCGGGCATACATGGCTGCCGCGCACACCTTGCCCGGCTCTGCACCTGCCACCACAGCAGGCGCGTAACAATAACCCTCTCTCCCCATAAACGGAGGCCTGTCAATGAAGGAGATCGCTGCCAGTCGTGGCAGGAATGAATAGGCGGCCGGCGCTGCCTGAGCCCCAGCCGTGCAGCGCTGCCTGCGGCTCACCGCGGCTGGCAGCGGCCCCGTGCCCCGAGCGCCGCGGCCGCGCCGCCCACAGCGCAGGGCGGCGCCGAACGAATGAGCAGTGCAACCTTCTTTTCACTCCTAATGTCTCTGTCTCAGGCGCGGCCCCAGGCCCCACGCCCCGCGCGGCAACAACACACTGGAAAGCATACTCTGCTGACGCGCACGCAGAGTCCCACCGCTCGTTAGCGAGAGTCCCGCCGCCGCCAGGTGCGGGCCGCGGCCGCGCACGGCGCGAGGGGACACGCGCTGCGTCGCGTGCGCGCAGGCTCACGCGGCCCCGCCGCGCCCCGCGCTTCACGCGGCCTGCTTCTCCTCCAGGTGCGCCGAGTGCGGGCGCAGCGCGTCCACCAGCCGTGGCAGCGTCTGCGGGATGCCGCCTGTGATCTCGAAGTCCAGCAGCAGGCCCGCGTCGCGGAACAGCTGCTCCACCGGCGCCGCCTCCGCGTTGTACACCTGCCGCAGCGCAGGCCCGTCAGCGTGCCAGCCTCCCAAGCCGTCCTGGCACAGCGCAGCACGACCGCTTGCGGCAATAGCAGGTGCGGGCGTCAGGTGTCTGCAGGGCGCTACTGCGCGGGGTGCGCACCTCCAGGCGTCGCTTTATGGTGGCGTAGTTGTCGTCGGAGCGCATCTCCAGGTACGGCACGCAGCTCGCGGGCGGGTTCAGCGGCGGCATCTTTATGGCCGGCTCCGTGGCGGACGCCGGCAGGTTGATGTCAGCCACGTTGAAGCTCTTCCCGCAGCAGCTGCACAGCCGCCGGCCCAGGCACTTTTCAATCAGCACCTGCGCCCCGCAGCGGCCCGCGTCACGCCCTGTCCCTCTGTCAGGCCGCCGGCCGCGGGCGGCACGCGCATGTGCTGCACTGCACCGCGCTGCACGACGCGGGCGGGGCGGGCACCTCTTCCCGCAGGTGCAGGTTGAGCGCCAGCTGCACGTCGCTGAAGCGCAGCAGCGTCTCCGCCTGCGAGCGCGTGCGCGGGAAGCCGTCCAGCAGCACGCCGCCCTCGCCGCGCGCGCGCCCGGCGGCCAAGCGCTGCTGCAGCAGCTGCCGCCCGCGCACGCCGCACGCTCAGGCCCCGGGCGTGTCGGGCGCGCCCCTCTCGCCGGTCGGGCTCGCCCCTCTTGCCGCCTATGCACACTCAAGCAGCACCTGCTGCCTGGAATATACCGTGCCCGCACGCCCCGCACAGCACTGGAGCAGGGGGCGGCGCGGGCAGCTCGCACCTCCAGGATCATCGAGTCCGGCAGCAGGTCCCCCTGATTCACCAGCCGCGCCACCTGCGCGCGCAGTTGCCAAGGCGTCAGGCGCAGGCCCCCTGTCGCCCGCTGCTGCGAGTGCGACAGCGCCCACCGCAGGCCCCGGCGGCAGCGACTCCGACAACACTTGCGCGTCGCTTGCGTGTCGCCTGCCGGGCGGCGCGCCATAAGAGCCGCGGCCCGCGCCGCCCGCGGCCCCACTTGCATATGCACGACCCTGCGGCAGCCCCGCGGCACGACCCTGGCAGCCCTGGCCAGGGGCGACATGCACGCGCGCTCACACCGACGCGCACAGCGCGCCCCAGCGTGACAGCTTCGCGCCCGACGGCGCCGGCCCGCGCAGGGCACCTCCCTCACGCCCGACGCGCTGGCAGCGCGGCGCGCGAGCGCAGCATCCAAAGACACGCCCGGATTCCTATGGCTGCGAGGAGCTTCCCGACCAGCGTTACAGCCGTCGCCCCTGCTGCTCCCACGGGTGCCGGGCCCAGCAAACGCACCTGCTGTCCGCACTCGGTCTGGTTCTTAATCTCGTCGCGGACCAGGTCGCCGGCCGAGATGTGGCTGATGCCCAGCAGCTTGGCCACGCGGGACGAGTATGTGCCCTTGCCCACGCCGGGCGGGCCCAGCATAATCCAGCTGGGCATCTTCTCTGCCAGGCCGGCCACCGGGCCCTGCTCCAGGCCCCACTGCTTCAAGGAGGTCAAGCTGGTCTGCTGCGCCAGGCGCCGGCCCAATTCCCCAGCACGCTGCAACATGGTGCCCATTTACCAACAGCAGCGAGGGCCCGGCTCTACCACAAAGTCTGAGAAAAAGCGCACGGGACGGCCGGCCGTGAGTGCTCGCCACCTAATCAGACTCCGCTGCCACGTTGGAACGTGTCGCAACTGCGCCCCTGGTAGTTGTTGTCTGGGAGGACTGGAGCAGTGCATGCATTTGAATTCCTGCGAAGTTGTGTATGTTGTGTATGTTTACACCGGCACACCATCGCATACACTACATTACACTACAGGGCCTTGCTTGCTACGCACCACTTGCACCACAGGCTGCCTCAACCTCGGCACGACAGACGCACGCCTGCCTCCAAGCAGGCGCGCGCCCTCACTCGCCCTCCTTCTGCGAGCGCAGCGCGACCTCGCGCGGCCGCGGCGCGCCGGCGCGCTCGATCAGGCCCGCCGGCCGCCGCGCGAGGCCGGGCCCGCGCGGCGCCTTGGCCTTCAGGCCGGGCTTGCGCGCGAGCGGGTGGCTGACGATGGTGGCGTGCAGGCAGTCGGGCATAGGCAGCGGGTGCTCCACCACGTAGTGCCCGCCGCGCGACTCGCGCCGGCGCAGCGCCGACGCCAGGATGAGCTCGCCCACGGTGGCCAGGTTGCGCAGCTCCACGAGCTCGGGCGCCGTGCCGTAGCTCTCCAGCAGCGCCTGCACGCCCGCGGGCGCGCTCTGGAGTCACACCCCACCGTGGCGGCCGCGCCGGCCGCGCCGGCCTGCTGCGGCTGGCAAACACCGGCAGGAGCGCCTGCAGCGGCGGCGCGCCTTGGCCTCCAGGTAGGTGAGGGACGCCTGCTGCAGCGCGGCCTTGATGTCGGCGCGCTGGCGCACGATGCCCGCGCCCTGCCACAGCGTGGCGCCCAGCTCGCCGCGCTTGGCGGCGACCCACTGGCGCGCCGCCGCCGACAGCTCCGCGGGCGCCTTGGAGCCTGCGCGGCGCCCCGCGCTCGGCCGCGCGTCCTTTGACGTGCGCGCAAAAGCCATCCGGCCTGGGCCAGCCGGCCACAACGCACCCGTAAAGTCGGCGGCGGCGGCGGCGTTGCGCATGGCCGCGCCGCCGGCGCGCGCGAGCGCCTCTGCGTGCGCCACGCTGGGCGCTACGGCGCGCGCGGCAAAGACCAGGCCCTCCAGCAGCGAGTTGGAGGCCAGGCGGTTGGCGCCGTGCAGGCCGGTGCACGCCACCTCGCCCGCCGCGTACAGGCCTGCCACGCTCGTCTCGCCAAACAGGCCCGTCTGCGCGCCCGCGCGCCCGGCCTCAGGCGCCTCTCGCAGCGGCGCTGCTATAGCGCGCTCCCCGTGTACGGCGCGTCACCATCAGCACGCGTTCCTGTACCAGGCCCAGCAGGCCGAGCCCTGCAGCCAGCAGCCCATACAGCACCGCCAGTTGCTGCAGGTCGTCCAAGGAGGCGCGGACGGGCGGCGCGCCTGCACGCCGCCGCACATGTAGTGCTGCGCGGGCGCGACGGGGATGGGCTGGCGCGTGATGTCGATGCCGGCGGCCGCGCAGTGCGCAGCAATGTTGGGAAAGTGCGCGAGCACCTCTGCCGCGGGCGCGTGGCTCACGTCCAGCAGCACGTGCGGGTCGCCGCGCTCGGCCATCTGCGCATGGATGGCGCGCGCGACCACGTCGCGCGGCGCCAGCTCGCCGCGAGCGTCCACCTTGGCCATGAACCTGCGCCGCTCGCGCTGTCAGTGCCACGGCTTTGACACAGCGGACGCCCGCCTGCCGCAAACAACCCCACATTGCCTGCCGGAGCATCGAAGAAGGGTGCACAAACGAGGAGGCTTGATGTAGGGCTGCGCTGCCGGGCACAAGCCGGGCGCACAGGGCATGAGAGCCAACGCGCGAGCGGGGTGGGCGCCAGGGGCGAGGCAACCGCACCTATCGCCGGCCAGGTTGAACAGGCGGCCGCCCTCGCCGCGCACGGCCTCGGAGATGAGGAAGGCGCGCCCGGGCGCGGGCGGCGCGCCGGGCGGGCCGGGCGGCCGGAAGGCGGTGGGGTGGAACTGCACAAACTCCATGTTGGCCACGGCCGCCTGGGCCCGGAAGGCCATGGCCATGCCGTCGCCGGTGGCCACCGCCGGGTTGGTCGTCAGCGGGTACGCCTGCCCACCCGTGCGCGCGCGGTCTCAGCTGGGGCCCAGCGCCACCGGCTCACTCGCCACGCGCGCCTGACCACATCGGCCACTGCGTGCGCTGCATGGCAGCCGCCCGCTGCACAGCATCTCACTCCAACAATCACCCATCCGTGCGGGCGCGGGCGCGAGGGCGCCGCGGGCGCGCGCCTGGCCGGCGCCGCCGGTGGCCAGCAGGGTCACGGGCGCCACAAAGCGCGTCAGCGTGTTGCTGCGGGTGTTCAGCGCGTCCACGCCCAGGCAGTGCTTGATGCCGCCCACCTGCGCGCGCGCAGACAGCGCCCCGGCCTCGCGCCTGTTGCGCAGAGCGGCTGCACAGCCGGCACGGGCGCACAGCCGCGCAGCACACCCGCAAGTCTGCCCAACCCCACCCCGCCCTTCACTGTAAACGCCACGCAGCAAGAAATGGCCAAGCGCGCTGTCAGGTGTTTGTGTTCATCACCAGTTATGACGTAAGAGTACAGATTATTGCAATACACTGCATCACTCAGCGCCGGCTGGCCGCTCCAGCCTCCTCCGCAGTCACAGGATCCCATAACTGATGCCCAAACCAGCCCCGCCCACAAAACCCACCTCATCGCAGACCAGGTCGGTGGCGGTGTAGTTCTCGAAGACGGTGATGCTGCCCTTGGCGGCCGCCGCCGCCAGCAGCGCGCGCTCAATCTCGCGCCCGGTCACGTCGGCGGCGTGCACGATGCGGCGCGCGCTGTGGCCGCCCTCGCGCGTGAGGTGCAGGCTGCCGCCCGCGCCGCGCGTGAACTGCGCGCCCATCGCCGCCAGCTCCAGCACCGCGGCCGGGCCCTCGCGGCACACGACCTCAACGGCCCTGCGCGCGCGCGCGCGCGCCGTCGCGCCAGCCCGACCCAAGGGCCGCGGCACCCGCCGGCACCAGCAAACGTGCCGCGCGTGGCAGGGCTGGCCGCCACCCGCAGTCTCTTCGCACTGCGCAGCAAGACAGCACAGCACACTGCCAGGCTCTTTCGAACAAGGTAGCGGCGCACTTGCGGCGGTTGAGGTAGTCGCCGGCGACGATGGTGTCCTGGATGTGGGCGTCCACCGAGTCCAGCGCGTCCAGCACGGCGCACACGCCGCCTTGCGCATACTGGGTGCAGCCGTCGCTCGCAGCGCCCTTGGTCACCACCGCCACGCTGCCGTACTCGGCCACCTTGAGCGCGTAGGTCAGGCCGGCGATGCCGCTGCCCAGGACCAGGAAATCGAAGGTGCGCGCGGCCGGCGCGGCGGGCGCGGCCTCGCGGCTCGCGGGGGCGGCCGCGCGCAGCGGCTGCGCCGTGCAGGGGCGGCCGCGCGGCCCTGCCCTGCCGCTCCAGGCTGGGGCTGGCCGTGCCCTCGAGCCGCTGCTCGGCAGGCCCGGTTGCCCCCGCGACCCGCCGGAGGCACGGGCGGCCTTGACGGCGCCGGAGGAACGGAGGGTGGGACGAGCACACGACAGGGCTGCCATGCCGCCGCCGGTCCCGGTGCAAAAAGCTTACGCGTCACTGCCCTCCCCTACGCAGGCCTCAGGCTGTTCTGCTCAGCGTCGGGAACTTCTTGTTCCAGCACCACGCCTTCTTGCCCGGCTTGCAGGCCTGCGCGCCGCGGCAGAGTCAGCGCTCGCGCAAATACAACACCACAGGGGCGCGGGCGCGGCCAGGGGGGCGGGCGCGCCTGCATCGTCCTAGCTTGTCGTAACGCTCGGGCTTGGCATTGGGATGTACGCCTTGCCACACGGACGCCCTGCTGATTGTAATAATACTTTTGACTACCCACGCTAGCTTCTGGCTCTTGGCTTACCACTACTCCCTATTAGTACACTCACCTATACTGGCTGCAAGATGTCCTCCAGCGTCCTTTGTGTGCAAGCCATAGGAGGGGCGTGCACGCGCCTTTGCAGAAGGTCAATACGATATACAGAGAGGATGGCCGACCCGCCACCGCAGAAGCTGCTGGGTGCGCGCTTGCGTCGGAGCAGGCGGGCGCTCGCGTGCACTGGCGGGCCCGGCTGACGGTGTCCCCGTGTGCGCAGTGCGAGTGCCGGACGCTGCGTCGCTGGTGACGGTGGCGCCCACGCGCTCGCCGGGCGATGGCCCCCGCATCAGCCCGTCGGCAAAGCTCAGCGGGTGCGCACCCACGCCGCTCCGCCCTGCACAACCGGCGCCTGAGCAACGGCCTCGACGGGGAGGGCCGCACGCGCAGCATGGCGGCCGCCAATGCGAGCGTGTGGTCGGCGGACGGCGGGCTGCTGGCGCTGCTGAGCGCCGGCGTGGCGACCGTCTACAACACCGACACGGAGGAGCAGGCGCGTCTGGCACATGCGCGCAGAGGCGCCCAGGCCCCGCCGCGCCCGCGCACGAGCCGCGCGGCGCGGCGCCGCAGGTGGCCCGGCTGGAGGCGCCGGGCGTGATGGCGGCGGCCTTCTCGCCGCGCGGCACCTACCTGGCCACCTTCCAGCGCACGCGCCCCGAGGCCGGTAACACCGAGAAGAACCTGAAGGCGCGCGCCGGCCTTGGCGGCCGCAGCCGCGACCGCAACCCCGCGCGCGTCCCGGGCCGCTGACGCGCCGCCGCGCGCGCCGCGCAGCTATGGGACTGGCGCGCGGGGCGGCCGGCGATGGCGCTCTTCCAAAAGGCGTTCTCGCGGGACGCCTGGCCCTCGCTGCAGCTGCTGCCGGACGAGAGCCTGGCGCTGCACGTGGTCACCAACGCGGTCAACGTCTACAACCCGCGCGACTTTGCCGCTGGTGCGCCGGGCTCGCTCCCGCCCGGCGGGTCGCTCGGGCGGCCGCCTGGGCGCGCACACGCCAGCGTCGCTCCTAGCGGGCATGCACGCCATGCTCCGCAGCGTGCCGGCGCGGCCGCGGCCGGGGAACGCACATGCGCGCACGCGCGCGCAGGCGTGGTCGCCAAGCTGGCGCTCAAGGGCGTGGGCGGCTGCGCGGCGTCGCCCGCGGCGGGCGCGCCGGCGCTGGCCGCGTTTGTGCCGGAGGCCAAGGGCGCGCCCGGCTACGTCGGCGTCTGGACCCTGGACCAGCTCGCGCCCGGCGCCGACCTGCCCGCGCCCGTCGCGCGGCGCACCTTCTTCCGGGTGCGCGCCGCGCGCGCGCGCGCAGGGCCCGGCGGCTGACGCGGGCGGCGCCGGCGCGCCGCCCGCGAGGCCGCAGGCGCCTGGGTCTGCGCCTGCGGCTTGTCGGCCAGCCGGCAGCTAGGGCCGCGAATACGAGCACATCCAAGGCGCAGAGCACGGCGCCCGGCGAGGCGGGCGCGGCCAGCGCGGGGGTGCGCGGCAGCGGGGGGCGGGTCGCCAGCGTCCCGGCGTCGGCCCAGCCTACGCGGCGCGCACGCGCGCGCAGGCGAGCAGCGTGACGCTGCTGTGGAACGCGGCCGGCAGCGCGCTGCTGGCGCTGACCGCGAGCGACACCGATGCGACCAACCAGAGCTACTACGGCGAGCAGAAGCTGCACTTCCTGGCGGCCGACGGCAGCCTGGACTGCCTGGTGCCCGTGCCCAAGGCGCGCCCGGCCCTGCGCCTGGGCGCCCGCGCGGCGCGCGCGCCTGCATGCCGGCCCCTGGTGTCGCGGCCGACTCGTTGCGTGCCGGCGGACTTGCGTGCACTTGTGGCTGCCTCCGAGCGCGGCGGTGGTAGCACAATGCGCACACGCTGCCAGGCCGACACAGGCCCTCCTCCTGCTCCGCGCCCACCCTGCCGCGCCTGACCGCGCGCCCGCGCGGCGCAGGAGGGCCCCATCCACGATGTGCAGTGGTCGCCGCGGGGTGACCACTTCGTGACGGTGGCAGGCTTCATGCCGGCCAAGACGACCGTGTTCACGGCCGCCTGCAAGCCGCACTTCGACCTGGGCAGCGGGCCGCACAACATGGCGCGCTGGAGCCCCCAGGCGCGCCGCCCGGCGCGCTGCGCGGCGCCCTGCCGTCGCGGTCGCAGCTCGGCCGGGGCGCGCGGCGGCGCCTTGCGCCTGGCGGCATGCCCGGCCCGCAACGCGCTGCTGGGCCAGGGCACAGCTGTTGGCCGCGTGCCTGTTCGCGCTGCCTGACGGCGTGCCGAGTGCAGCGCCGCATGGAGCGTGCACGCGCATGCGCCGGCGGTTGTAGTGTCAACAAGGGGAGCGGGTGCTCTGGCACCCTGCTGACGGCGCCGCTGCGCGGCATGCAGGGGCGCTTCCTCGCGATCGCCGGCTTTGGCAACCTGCCGGGCGACGTGGCGCTGTACGACCGCAAGCCCGACGGCAAGTTCAAGCCGATGGGCTCAGTGCGGTGCGGCCTGCATGCGACGAGCGCCCGCAGCCTGGCAAGCCTGGGTCCGTTGCGCATGCGTGCCTGTGTCTGTGCAGCTGCCACTAGTGTGACAAAGCGGCGTGCGGTCGCGTGGCGAGCGCGGCGGGCGAGCCAGCGGCAAGCCAGTGTGCGACGCCTGCCGGCCGGCGGCGCAGGGTGGAGAACGGCGTGACGCTGGAGTGGGCGCCGGACGGCCGCCACTTCCTCACGGCGACCATCGCGCCGCGCCTGCGCGTCGACAACGGCCTGCACCTGTACAGGCGCGCGCGCGTGCGGTCCGGCCGCGCGCACGTCTGCGTGCTGAGGTCGTTCTGGCAGCCCCGCCCCAGGCTCCAGTGCGCCAGCGAGCCCCCGGCAGCCGCCCTTCGCTTTCCGACCTAAGCCTGCGTACAGGCTAGTGCTTGAGCGCCGGGAGCATGCTCCTGGGCCGTGCCGCGCCGCTGCGCCCCCCGCAAGCCAGCCGCCGGCACCCGGAACGCATGTGAAGCATGCGCCCCGTCGGGAGCGTGACCCGGTCGGCCGACTTACGCGCCAGGTACGACGGCGCGCACCTGCACGGCGAGCGGCGCGAGGTGCTGCTGGAGGCCGCCTGGCGCCCGGCGCCGGCCGGCGCATTTCCGGAGCGGCCGCCGTCGCCGCGCGCGGCCGCCGACGGCGCCGACGGGCGGCCGGCCGCGCCGCCCGTGGTCGCGCAGCGCCCGCAGGGCTACGTGCCGCCCAGCCGGCGCGGCAACCCTGGCGCGCCCCCCAGCGCCGCCGCCGCTCCGGCCGTGCTTTCGCTCTCACCTGGCAGCGCCGGCGTCCACGCCTGGCCCGGCTCGGCTCATGCGCGCCGCGGCGCGGCCCAGCCGCTGCTGCTCCGCCTGGCGGCAGTCGCCGTGTCTGACCGCGCGGATGTGGTGCTCGGGCCTGGACGGGGTGGTGCTCGGGCAGCGGCGCGTGTGCCGGGCGCCGCGTGCGCCACCGTCGTCGCGCAGCGCTGACGCGGCCAGCCATTGCGCGCAGGCGCGGCCAGCAGCGGCACATTCAGCCTGGCGTATGACCCGGCGGACAGCGCGCGCGGGCGCCTGGGCGGGCCGACGCTGCGGACGCTCGTGCCCGGCGCCGCGCCGCCCGACACGAAGGCCGCGTCCAAGAACGCGCGCCGGCGCCGCGCCAAGGGCGGCAAGGCCGATGGCGCGGACGCCGACGCGCAGCCGGTGGCAGAGTCCGCCCCCGAAGCCGGCCGCGGCGGCGACGCCGCGTCGCCGGCGGCGCAGGACAACGGCCATGTGGGCAACAGGCACGCGGCGCCGCCCGAGGCGGATGCCGCTGCTGGTGCGCCTCCTCGCTCTCTGCTGTTGACGAAACGCTTGACCCGCCGTGCTCGTTGGGGCGCGGCCGTCAGAGGCTGTCAGCGCGCGGGCGTGTGGGCGCTGGCGGGAAGAGGCGTCTCGTGCGCGGCAGGCGTGGCGGAGCTGCGTGTGGGTGACGGCGACGGCGGCGGCGGCGCGGAGGCCGCGGCGGAGGGCGCGGGCGACGCGGCCAAGCGTGCGCGCAACCTGCAGAAGAAGCTGCGCCAAATCGCGGCGCTGCGCGAGCGCGCCGGCGCGGGCGAGGCGCTGGGCGCGGAGCAGCGCGAGAAGCTGGCCGCCGAGGCGGGCATGCGCGCGGAGCTGGCCGCGCTGGGCGCGCCCGCCTGACGCGACGCCGCGCCGGCCGCGCTCGGCGTGCCCGCCTGACGCGGCGCTATAGGGGTAGGCGCCGCAACGGCCACGCGAGCGGCGGGCGCGCTCTGCGCGCCCGCTCGCGCCAGCCAGCGCGCCCGCCTGCTGCGCGGCGCCGGGCTGCGACAGACCCGGGCGCCCGCTCTGTGGCTCCGCGGCCCGCGCGGGCAGGCAGCTTGGCCCGGCCGGCCTGCCGGCCTCACGCAGCCTGGCCGCGCTGCGCTGGCCGTGCTGCTGTAGACAGTTGTTTGCGCGAAAGATTGCTTTTGCGACACAAGGCTGCTTTTGGGAGCCAGTGCTGCTTTTGGGCCACAACTGGTTGCTGTTTCGCTGAGTCTGAGGCGGAGGAGCTGCCATGTTGACGGTGGTCTGCCATGCTGGCAGCCCTGGCTGTCCATTCTGCTTGGGGTCGCACTGTAGTCTGGTCATGATGGGTCGCAGCTGCTGCTGCATGCCCTGCACATGCCTTGCCACAGAGGAGCAGGAGGCCTTGATGTGAGTGATGCAGAGCGACCGTGGAGCACTCTGCTACAGGCAAACATGCCCGAGCTGCGCTGGGTGAGCGGATCGATAAGAGACAAGCTGGTCCGGTGTCAGTGTCGTTTCCACGAGTGCGCGCCCACGAGGCGCACACCACAGGACTGAGAGCGCGGGCCGGCGTCTGCGGGCGGGTCTGGTCACCACAAGCCCCAGGCCCGGCCCCGCGGCGCCGGCAAAACACAAGGTGCCAACAGGGAGTGGGCAACGGACGCCCGGTTCAGACAGGCGCGGACTGGCGCGGCGCGCGCCACGCCCCAGTTCAGCAGTCGTTCGCGGTTCGGGCAGGTAGTGTACAGACCCATGGCGCATGCCGCCAGGGGCCCCTGCTGCAAAAATGGGAGGCTGCCCGCCGCCGGCGCCCGCCCCGGCGCAGCCCCTCTGCCCCAGCAGGCACATGCGCACCGCCGCAGAGTGCTAACCAAATAAATGGGTGGCAGGCGAATCGCGCCCGCTGCGCACCACGCGCCCCTAGTCGGCTCCCCTAGCGGCAAACCCGTCAAACAGGCCGCCTCGCGCAGCACGCCGCAGCCCACACCGGCGCCGCAGCGCCCGCGCGCGCCCGGGCGCCCGCCGCGCGAGCGCGCGCACGGAGCCCGCGCTGCGTCCGCCCGCGCGCTCACGCGTCGTCGCCGTTGGCAACCGCGGGCGCGTCGGCGAAGAAGGCATGGCGCAGCGCGGCGCGCGCGGTGATGCGCTCCGCCGGGTCGTACCGCAGCAGCGCCGCCAGCAGGTCCAGCAGGTCGGGCAGCAGCGGCTGCGGCGCCGGCGCCGGCGGTCAGCGCACAGGCGGCGTGCTGAGCACGCACGTGCAAGCCGTGCCTGCGACTGTGGTGCACATGCGCTGTCGTCCGCCAATGTGCTGTTGCACGGAACACGACACAGCGCGGACAGAACCGCCGTTGGCGGCGATCTCAGGTGGCTGGGTGCCTAGCGCGCAGGCAGCCCGCGCTGCCGGAAATGTGAGCGGCCGCGGCGCGCCTGCAGCGACTCCTCGCCCAGCGAGGACAGCAGCGGCGCCAGCCCCGTCAGCTTGGCCACCGCCTTGGCGCTGCGCCGGTTCGCCGCCCCCTCCGGCCAGTTCAGCCTATGCCTGCGCCCCCGGCCGCACGCGTCACCGGGCCGCCCCGCACTGCCTACAAGCCACGGCGCCCACTCGCAGCGGCCTGTCCGGGCGGTGGCGGCCGCGCTGTCAGGGGCGCAGGCCCCAGTGGCGCCGCGCCCGGGCGGGGCCGCACCGCGCGGTGAAGTACTTGGCGGCCTGCCGGTTGGCGGCGCGCGCCAGATGCTCCGGCAGCGGCCCCAGCACCGCCTCCATCATCGCCAGGTGCTCCAGGTTCTCGTGCGTCTGGAACAGCGCGTCGCCTGCCGCCCCGCGCGCGCGCGTCAGCGCGCCGCGGCCCGCGCCGCCCGCGCGCCTCGCGCGCGCGAAGGCGCGGGCGACGGCATGCGCCGGCCCTCCCTTGTAGCCTGCAGCGCAGGGCTGCGGCTGCGGGCAGGCGGCTCGCGCGGGGGCGGCGCGCGCGCACCGGTGGCCAGCTCCACCAGGATGCAGCCAACGGACCAGAGGTCGCAGGGGAAGCTCCAGCCGAGGCCCAGGATGACCTCGGGCGCGCGGTAGTGCCGCGTGCTCACGATGCTGCTGTGGTACTGGTCCTCGAACGTCGCGCTGCCAAAGTCGATGACGCGGATCTGGTCGCCGCAGGGCACGCGCCGCGCGGCCGCGCGGCCGCGCCGCGCCGCCGAGGGCGGCTCCAGCTTGCTGTACTCCAGGGAGGCCAGCAGGATGTTCTCGGGCTTGAGGTCGGTGTGCACCAGCTGCACCTCGTGCAGGTACGCCACCGCCTCCAGCAGCTGCCGCCCGAACGCGCGCACCTGCGCGCGGCGCGCCTCAGCGCCCGCGCCGCGCCTCCGCTCCCCACCCTGTCACGCGCGCGGCGCTGTGTGCGCACGCCGGCCCCTGGCTTCGCCCCGCCGGCCCCCGGCTCGCCTACGCGCCGGGCCTGCCGCAGACTGGCACGCGCGCGGGCCCGCGGCGCCTCACACGCGGCTGCCCCGCCCTACCCTCGCGCTGGTGCCGACAGCGGCCTCCAGCGGCGGCAGCGCGCGCGGGCCGCACCATGGCCGCCGGGAACGGGCTGTACGAGTTCTTCCGCAGGAAGTCGTACAGGCTGAGGCCCAGCTTCTCAAACACCATGCAGACGTGCCCGCGGTAGTCAAACCACTCGCGCAGGCTGACGCAGTGGTAGCGCCCGCCCGGGTCGTTGCGCTCCAGCGTGTTTAGCACCTCCAGCTGCGCGCCGCGCGCACGCCCGCCCGCTCGCAAACAGCGCGCCCCGGCCGCACGGCTCGCCAAGGGCCGAGGCCCCGGCCGTGCCAGCGGGCCCCCCTCGGCGTCCACCAGGCTGCGGGCCGGAGCCGCGCGCCGCGCACCTCTATCATCGCCGCGTCCCGGTACTTTTGCACGTTGCGGACAATCTTTATCGCCACGTAGTCCTTGTTCTTCCTGTCCCAGCACTCCAGCACGCGCCCAAAGGTGCCTGCAGCGGGGCAAGGGTCACGGGCGGGCCGGGCCGCGCGGCCGGGCGCGGGCAGGGTGCGCGGCCGCTCCGCCGCGGGCGCGGGGGGCGCCAGGGGCCGCGCACCCTCGCCCATCTTGCTGAGGATCTTATCTGCGCGCGCGCAGGCCGCAATGTTAGCTCCGCGCGGATGTTTGGGCGGCTGGCGCGGCGGGGCGCCGGGGGCGGCCGGGCGGGGCGGCGGGGCGCACAGCGCGAGGTCATGTTGTCTCCCAGCTCGTACACAAAGTGCCCGTCCTGCAACGGTCCTACTGGTGGTGAGCATGCTGCCGGGTGCGGATGTTAGCGGCCCCGGGCTGCGGCACCGGGCCAGCGGGCAGTGCCGCACCTTGCCGTCCTCCCGCAGGGGCGGGGACGGCCTGTCCGGCACCACGAAGGCGCGAGTGTCTGTGGGTGCGGGCACGCCCGGCCGCACCACGGGCTCCCGCAGCAGCGGCTCCTCCGTCTGCACGGGGTGCCCGTCAGCTGGCGCCCCGGCTGCAGGATTGGCGCAGGGCAGGCCGCGGGAGGGCCCGGGAGCACCCGCTGCCGCTTCTCATCCCGCTCCGCTACCTGCTCGGCCTCTTCCCGCGGCCGTCGCCGCTTGGTGCCCTTCCTGGCGGCCAGCTCCCGGCTGGCGGGCTCGGCCTCGGCCACTGCTGACGCCGGCCGGCGCTGGCGGGCTACGCGGGCCATCAGAAGTCTGGCAAGACCGTGCTCAAAAAGTTGCTGGGGAGGTGCGGCAGGGTTTCTGTGGCCACACACAGCTTTGTTTTTACACACACCGCCAGAGGCACTCCCAGGCAAGCAGGTCACTTGGCCTTGTCCTTCTCCTCCGCGGCGGCCTCCGCCGCGCGCTTGGCGCGCTTGCCCAGGTGCTTCTTGTTTGTGCGCTCCAGGCGCAGCTTGTAGTACGCCCGGAAGGCCTGCGCAGCAGCAAGAGGCCACTCAGCAGCCGGCCGGCGGCGGTCGGCGCGCAAGCTGGTGGTGCACGGCAGGGGCAGGGGCCGCCGCAGCGGCGGGGGCCGCGCCTGCATCTCCTCCGTGATCTTCACCGTCTCCAGCTCGGCCGCGGGCGCCGCGTGCGCGATCGGCAGCAGCGCGCCCTTGGCCTGCTGCACCGCCGCCAGCTCCTCCTTGCTGGAGTCGCCCGCCTTGGGCTTCTTGGCGCGCCGCGGGAAGACCACCAGGCTGGCCTTGTACGCCTTGAGCCTGTTGACGTTCTCCTGCGCGCGCGCCGCCGCCGCGTCGGCGCGCGCCGCGGCGCGCAGGGGTCGGGGCAGGGCGAGCAGGCCCGCAGCGGCTCGCCCCGAGCAAGCAGCGGCGCGAGCGGGCAGGCCACTAGCCTTGTCGGCACTGCAAGGCGCCTGGGAAAGCCAGCCCTGCTCGCCCGCCAGGCAGGCGCACGCAGCCTGCGTCGCACCTGCAGGCTCTCCAGGGAGCGGTTGCGCCGCCGGTGGTCGACAGCAATCCCGATCGTGGGCGCAGCCTTCCTGGGGATGCCCGCCTCCTGCGCGCCGCCCGGCACGCCGGCGTCAGAGGCTTATAACCTGGCCGCCGGTGCGTCTGCGCGACGCACTGCCGCAGCCCGGGCGCCCAGGCCAGTCAGCAGCCTAGGCGCCCAGGCCAGTCCGCAGGCCGGGCGCTCTGGCCAGTCCGCAGGCCAGGCGCCCAGGCCAAGCCGTCTGAGCCGGTGGGGCGCGCGCCTTCAGCTCCTCAAACGTGAAGCCGCGCCCGAAGCGCTTCTTCAGGTTGTAGCGCACGGTCTGCCCGCGCACGACCGGCCGCAGCGCGCCCGCCACTGGCCGCGGGAACACCTTTGCCGCCTTGGCCACGCGCGCTGCGGCGGGCACGTCCCCACTCAGGCTGCTGCGACGCCGCCCCTGCACAGGGCCTGTGGCATGCAGCGATGGCGCGGGGCACGCATCGGCTGCCAGCCTGCAGCCCCCATTCCTGCACAGAGCCACGTCGGCAGGCATACTTCCACGCACGTGTAACGCCGTGTCAGCCTGATGGCGCTGATCATGCAAGGCCGGCCATACTCCGCAGCGGCGCCTTGGCACCGGGCCGCAGCGCTCCCCTCCAATAGAGCACTGCACGCGAGCGCGGCGCGCCCGCAGCCAGGGGTGGCCCGCCCGGAGCGGGGCGGGCGCGCACCGTTCCGCCTGCGCTCCTTGCGCGCAGGCTGGTTGAACCAGGTGCGCACATGCAGCTGCCACTTCTTCTTGAAGTGCTGGTTGGGCACCTGGTTGTTGTGCTTCACCATCTTGCCAGCCTGCGCGGGCGCGGCGCCGGTGCGTCAGGCGCCCCACAAAGCAAACAGGTAACAGCAGGGGGCACTGCAAGCGTCGGGGCAGCGGGGAGGCACCTCGCCACGGGGCGACGGAACAGCACTGCCTCCCTCGGGCCCGCCCACTCCTGGCGGCCGAGGCAGACCGCCCTACCAGAGGGCAAGCTCGCCCTGTCAGGCCCTAGGCCGATGACTTGGACCAGATGCCGGTGCTGGCTAGGAGCGCGCTGTGAGCATGCCAGCCTGCCTCACGCGGTCCTGCTGCGCGCGCGGCTCATGAGCGACCGCCGGGAGGCAGTGATGCGCCATCCGGACATGCGGGGGCCGCGCGCATGCTGAGGGGCTGCGCAGCGGGCGGACCATGGCGGAGGGAAGCGTGCTCGGGCAGGAGACGGAGGACCTGCCCACCTCGCCCGTCAACCGGCAGCCCTCGCAGACGCTGGGCGTCCCGGGCGTCCCCAGCTCGCGCGTGGGTGCGCCCCGCTGCGCGGCCGGCGCCCCTGCGTGCGGGCATGCTGGGCGGCGCGCGCGGGCATGGCGCAATGTGGCGCGCTGGGCGCGTGCCGAGGCCGCGTTGGCAGCGGCTGCGGTCTTGCGCTTGGTCCTGCCTGCCGGCAGCGGGCAGCACGGCCCTCGCCGGGATGCCGGTCACGCTCACGCGGACGCGTGCACCCGGGCGTGCTGGCTCGCCCCGGCCAGCGCTCCTGCCGGCCCTGTCGGCAGACCCGGCGCGGCACGCGCTCTGCGTGCTTCCCCCCTGCAGCCGCGCGCCACGCCGGCTGTCCACAGCAGCGTCCAAGCTCGGGCGGGGAGGCGCCCACACGCAGCACGTGCGCGCGGCCGCGGCCCGGCCCGACGCCGCGCGCGGGGCCGCGCAGACCGGCTGCTGCTGCAGCGGCTGCGCAAGAGCCAGAGCGGGACCGCGCTGTACGGCGACGCCCAGGCCGCGGCGGAGGACCGGGAATGCGCGGCGGAGCCCAGCGTGTACGCCGCGTACGAGGGCGCGCACAGCCAGCGGCTGATCGTGGTCGCCAACCGCCTGCCCGTCTCCGCCTTCAAGGACCGCGACGGGCGCTGGGCGCTGCAGGCGCGCCCGCGGCCCCGGGCCCGGCCTCAGCGCCGGCGCCGGCCCCGCCGCGCCGCCTGCCCGCTTCCGGGGCAGGGTAACCCCGTGCCGCCGGGTCTGCGGGCCTGCGCGGCGGCCTGGGCGGGCCGCGCGCGCTGTGCGCATCAGCGCCTTCGCCCGCGTCCGAGCTGCGGCTCTGCACGCCTGCCGCCTGCTCATGAGCCCGCTTGGGCATGGGAGGCTGCAGCAGGGAGTTGCCAGGCATGCAGGTGCCCAGCACCTGCCTGACGTCTTCGGTGCCGCCAAGCGATGGACCGGTCACGCCTCGCACGCGTGACCTGCTCACCCCAGCGCGCTGTGAGAGCGCAGCCGGGGGCGCCGCGGCGCGGCAGGTCAGCGCGGGTGGCCTGGTGAGCGCGCTCATGGGCGTCTCCAACTTCAAGACCTGCTGGGTCGGCTGGCCAGGTGCCGCGCCCCGGCACGGGGGGGCGTGACCTGCAACGTAGCGAGCAGAAACGCGACCAGTTGCCAGCGCTGCCATTTGCACAGCCGCGGGCTGCCTCTCGCGTTGTCCAGGCCCCGCGCATCGGCGCGCCCATGCACGGCGGCAGCCCGAGCCCGGCCGGACGCCGCAGGCGTGTACGTGGACGAGGGCCCGGACCGCGACGCGCTGACGGAGGCGCTCGGGCGCGAGCACTACGTGCCCGTCTACCTGGACCCCAAGACGGCGCGCGCGGCGCACCCGCCGCCCCTGCGCGCTCGCTGCCCTGCATGCGCCCGCACCACACCCGCCCGGGCCCGGCAGCTGTGCCTAAAGGACGCGGCCCGTTGGTGCAGCCCGGGGTCGCGTCACGCGCACCGCGGCGCGCCCGCGCCCCGCGGTGCAGCGTTGCGTCGCGCCGCCGGCGACAGGCGCGTGGCCGGCAGCCTCACCCTACCATACACCCGGCACGCAGGTGGACCTGCACTACAACGGCTTCTGCAACAGCGTGCTGTGGCAGCTGTTCCACTACGTGCCGCTCAACATCGACAGCAAGCTGAGCGAGACGCGCACGCTGCAGTTCCAGTGGGCCGCCCACCAGGCGCGCCGCCCGCGCCCGGCCCCGCCCTGCCGCGGCCCCGCACGCGCGCTCGCGCAGCCGGCTCACCTGCGCTCAGCTAAGCCCACCTTAACTTTACCGCATTGCGCAGGAGGCCAACCGGCGCTTTGGCGAGGTGGTGCTGCGCAACTACGCGCCCGGCGACGTGGTCTGGGTGCAGGACTACCACCTGATGCTGCTGCCCGCGCTGCTCAAGCTGCGCGCGCCCAAGATGAAGGCGCGCCCCGGCGCCCGCCCGCGCCGCGCCCCGCTGACTGGCCGCCGCTCCGCCGTGCCCCCACCGCAAGCTGCTCGCGCACCGGCCGCGTGTTGTGTCCCTGCGCACCTGCTGAGCGCGCGGGGCGTGGCGGCCGGCCGCGCACGCGCTGAGCGCGCGCGGGCGCCGACGGCAGGCGCGGCCGCGCGCGCAGGTGGGCTGGTTCCTGCACACGCCCTTCCCGAGCAGCGAGATCTACCGCACGCTGCCGGTGCGCGAGGAGGTGCTGCGCGCGGTGCTCAAGGCGGACCTCATCGGCTTCCACACGTACGACTACGCGCGGCACTTTGTGTCCGCCTGCACGCGCATCCTGGGCCTCGAGGCGCGCGCCCGGCCGCCCCTGCGGCGGCGGCGTGCCGGGGCGGGTGCCGCCTGCGGGCGGGTGTTGTCGGCGCAGGTGCAGCGTGCCGGGCTCTGCGGTGCAAGGTCTCGGGCTGCTTGTGCTCCAGTGCGCTCGGCAGGTGCTGCTGCGCGTCGCCGAGGTACGGCGGGCAGTGCGATGCACCTGTACGCTGCTGGGCGTGCCGCCGGTCACGCTGATCAGCGTGGAGCGCTCTGCGCGGTCTGAAAGCAGGCTAGGCTGCGGACAGATGGGTCTGAGTGCGGTCGCGCGCTGGGGCCGCGCACAGAGCCGTGCCCGAGCAGGGCTGGCGCCTCGCCGCGCACATAAAATCCACATGACCTCCACACGCGCGCAGGGCACGCCGGAGGGCGTGGAGGACAACGGGTCGCTGACGCGCGTGGCGGCTTTCCCCATCGGCATCGACCCGGAGCGCTTTGCGCGCGCGCTGGACCGCGCCGACGTCAAGGTGCACATCGCGCAGCTGCTCAACCGCTACGCGGGGCGCAAGGCGCGCCCCGCCGCGCCCGCCGCGTCGCCGGGGGCCCCGCGCGCCGTGGGCGTAGGCGGGGGCCTGCAGCGCGGAATCGTGCTCGGGTTGACAGCTGCCGGGCCGCCTTGTGCGCCCGCTTAGTCTGCGAAGCGGCGGGCGTCAGGGACGCGCGTGCTGACCTGGCGCGCAGGCGGTGCCGCGCATGGGCCGCCTGCGTATGGTCAGGGGCGCCCTGTAGCAAAACCCTGACCTATACATGCCCCAACCCCACCCTGCCAAAGGGCCCCCGGCGCGCAGGCGGAGCCGGGCGTGGACTGCCTGGATATCACAAAGAGCATTCTGCGGAAGCCCTGACCTGATCATACCCTACCGCAACCCTGCCAACGGGCCCGTGGCGCGCAGGTAATGCTGGGCGTGGACCGCCTGGACATGATCAAGGGCATCCCGCAGAAGCTGCTGGCGTTCGAGAAGTTCCTGGAGGAGCACCCGGAGTGGCGCGACAAGGTGCTGCTGGTGCAGATCGCGGTGCCCTCGCGCACCGACGTGCCCGAGTACCAGGCGCGCCCGCCCGCCCGCCCGCCGCGCGCCGGCCTTGGTGCGCCTGGGCGCGCCGCATGCAGCCCCGCAAGCCTGCATCTTAGACCTGCGGCTTCGCCGAGACACCCGTCACGCACCCGCGCGCGAGCCGCGCGAGCCATGCGCATTTCGAGCGCGGGGCGTGAGGCGCGCGCGGCGCGCCGCGCGCAGCGGCTGCGCAGCATGGTGCACGAGATCGTGGGCCGCATCAACGGGCACTACGGCACGCTGACGCACGTGCCCATCCACCACCTGGACCGCCAGGTGCCGCCCGCGCCGCAGCCGCGCCCGCCTCATGCGTCAGCATGTTCCTGTTGCCCGACTGGTGCTGCTGGGACCGCTGCGAGCGGCTGTGAGCAGGTGTGTCGTGCGCTCCGCCGCCGCTCGTGAGCCCGGCAGTTCGCATGCACGATGCCAGTCCCGCTCGCGCAGCGAGGCCGGGCAGGTGCGCCCAGGGCCTGGGCGCGCGCACGCCTGCGCTCCGCGCGCGCGCGCGCTGTGCAGCCGGGCAAGGGTCAGGGCTGGGGACGCGGCTGAGGCGCCCGCGCGCGCGCGGCAGCTGGCGTTCCACGAGCTGGC
>JAABUV010001327.1_pt1 | contig 35903 bp, 32 predicted proteins | sample 5559971 | NCBI WGS metagenome assembly JAABUV01 (sample SAMN10711881, study PRJNA513362) | rock metagenome | isolation source: Antarctica rocks | place: Antarctica: Victoria Land, Knobhead nord | collected 2015-12-19
AGGCCCTGGATCAGGCGCGCCGCGCCGGGCGCGGCCTCCGCGCTGCGGCCCGGCGGCGCGTCCGCGGCCGCGCCGCCGCGCTCGCGCTCCGCCGCCGCCGTCGGCGGCGGCGGCGGCGTCCGCGGCCGCTCGACGACAACGGGGTCCCCGCCTACTCGCGCGCCGCGTCTGTCATCGTTATGCTGCGCCTCTGTCGTGAGCAGAGGGGATGGGAGATTATGTACGGATTGTGTGTTATTATGGCAGTGCTGTACGCCTGGCAGGGTTCAAAAGCCATGGAACAAAGGCAGACTACCACCCCTCTGTGTCCCGCACTGCCTCTGCAGGCCGCACCGGGCAGGAGGTCGGGCAGCTGCAGCGTGGGCGCGCGCGCCAGCGCGCCGGGGCCGGCCACCGCCAGCGCCAGGCCGCCGCCGCCGCCGCGCGTCTCCGGCGCGCCACGGCCGTCGCGCAGCCGTGGCGGCTCGCGGCCGGCCGGCGCGGGCAGCGCAAGCGCGGGTGGCGCGGCCGCGCGCGGCACGCGCTGGTCAGCCTCCGCGCGCGCGCGCCTGCGCCCAGGCGGACCACGGCAGAGCTTAGGCGCGCCCTGGCTGCGGCGCGCGCGTATCACTGCGATGCGGGATGGCTGAGGCCGGCAGGGCCGCTACGCGCCCGGAGCAAATAACAGCGCATAGCGTTGCTGAGGCTGTGGGGCAGGCATGCTGGCGGGGCTGGCGTTCCCATTCGGGCCTCCGCCTGGCATGGTGCCGCTTGTCATGGCACAGCGCGTCTGCGCGGCCAAGCAGCCCACCGCGGCAGGCGCGCCTGTGCCGGGCGGCCGCGGCGGCGTCGTCGGGCCAGTGCTGCCGCGAGGGCGCCGGCGCTGGCTCGCCCGCCTCCGGCCGCTCCACGACGCCCGCCCGGCCCGCCGCCTCCTGCGCCGCACGCGCGCGCCGCTGCTTGTTGCGGGGCGACCGGCGCCTCGTCGCTGCCAGCCGGCCGCCCAACCCCAGCGCTACGGAGCGGCCTGCTCCGCTGGCTGGGCGCGCAGGCAGCCTCTCAAGCAGGCGCGTGCGCAGGCCGCACGAGCGAGTGAGATCGCTGGGCAAGTCAGCTATGACGCGGCCCATGCATGGAGAGCGAGCGGCGTGAGACTGGCACCCCTTGCAAGAGCTTGCAGCGCCACTTCCCCCGCGCGCATCGTGCCAGATGAGGCGCGCCGCGACCGTGCGGGCGGCGCCGCGCCCGCCAGCGCGTGCGCGGGCCGGGCGCGCGCCTGCGCCTGCTGCCACCGCCGCTCGGCCTCCGCCTGCACGGCGAGCACCATGGCGTCGTCGTCCCAGCAGTGCCGCCCCAGGCGCTGCAGCCACACCAGGCGCCCGCGCGCCAGCACCTGCAGCAGGTGCACCTCCTGGCTGCGCATCTGCGCGCGCGCGCGCCGCGCCCGGCTTCAAGCGCGCGCCGCAGCATGGATTGATGGCCGGCACATCTCATGCATCGACGGCTGCATGGTTCGATGCTCATGAGCCTCGTCTATGGTGCAGTACGCCGGACCCTGAGGGTTTCTGGCGGCCGGGCCCGCGCGCACCGCCAGCACGGCGACCAGGTCCTCGTACAGGAACACGCCATCGCAGCGCGCCAGGTGCACGAAGTCGTCCGTGAGCGTGTACTGGTCGCACTGCCGCCCGTCCGCCAGGCGCACCTGCGCGCCCCCGCCGCGCCAGGGATCGGGCCAGCCCTGTGTCTGATACGCCGCGCCACAGCTGCTCTTCCTGGCAAGCACCGTGCCAGGTCTTCATACTCGGCGCTGCACCGCCGCCTGTGCACCGTGTAGCACCAGCCTCATGCACGCTTCCTACTGAATCAACATCTGCCCGAGTTTTCCTGCCCAGCCATGCGCAAGCCTGGCAAGCCACACTCTAGCTAAGCCGTGACACACGCCAGCCCCATCACGCTGCGCGCAGCAGCGCCTCTTGGCTGACACCCTAGCCGCCAATGCCCTGGCAGTGCCTCTCAGCCGACGTCGCGCCGCCATCGCGCACAGATGGACCTTGCAAGTCAGCCTTGCATGTGCTCACCAAGCACATGCCGTGCCGACAGACACTCTTTATTTCCCGGGCCAGCCGCCTTTGCGCACCAGGTGGAGGGTGGTGGAGGCGACCAGGGGCACGCCGGAGTCGGCCGCGCTGCCCGGCACGGCGGCCGCCGAGGACGCCAGGATGAGGTAGCGCTCGCCGTGCGCCGCCTGCGCCGCGGCCGCCGCCCCTGAGGGCGCTGCTGCGCCAGGCGCTGGTGGGCCAGGCATGCGGCCAGCGCTGTGGCCGCTGCCCCTGAGCGCGCCGCCCGGCCAGGCCGCCCCGGTGGCCCAGGCACACGGTCAGCGCCGCGACCGGTGCTTTTTATCGCGCCGCTGGCCAGGCCGCTGGTGGCCCAGGCACAGGCCCAGGCCGCTGGTTGGCCAGGCAGGTTGATATGCGCTGCACGCTCCCCTGCACTCGAGCACGTGGTGCTCCGGGCCGACCGGCACAAACGTCCCATCCCGCGTGAAATCAGTCACTGCTGCCCCGCTTGCATAAACAGGCATGCCAGCGCGCGGGTGCCAAGACGCGGGCCGCGCGCACCAGGCAGAAGTCCTTGCAGAGCGCCTCCGCACCGTGCACCAGCGTGGACCTGTACACCAGCTCGAAGAACCTGCGCGCGCGCGGCGGTCGGTGTGGGGAGCCCGCGCGCATGGCGGTGTGGGGAGCCTGCTCGCGGGAGCAGGGGGAGGCCGGCAGCCCCGCGCGCGCCGGGCCCCCACCTGCTGAACGGCAGGCCCTCCGCCAGGCCCTCCCCGGCCTCACCGGGGCGGTCCGCGCCCCAGCCGGTGTATCTGTACAGGACGAGGTCGTGCTGCATGTTGCCAAAGCACACCTGCACGCCAGGGCCGGGCCTGAGCTCGCGTTCACAACTGCTTCTCCTGCACGCTCGGCGGGGTTGCGCGGGAACGCAGGTCGGGCGGGCCAGCACCAGGTAGTCGCCAGAGGGCACAAACTTGCATATGTGCTCGTCTGGCGGCTCGACTTTGCACGCCTGCAGCCCTCTCAGCCAGTTCAAACGCGTGACGCCTTAAAGTCAATGCAAGGGAGCCATGCTTAGCCTGGGACGAACCGAGTGGTCCGGCAAGAGGTTCTCGTAGAGCCTGCGCACTCTGGCCACCTGCGAGCAACCATGGCAGCTCACGCAGGATGTCACGCACACGCCAATGCTCTGCTGTGCGACAAACCAGGCGGGGCTGCGCCACACCGCAGCGCCCGGAGGAGCAGCATGCGTTGCAAACGTACGCAGGCGGAGCAGCAGATTCAGGGGCTCGCGCATGCCGTGCAAGCCACATTGGGGTGCAGCTGGCCGCGCTGAGGCCTGCGCTGTGCTGGTCTTGCTGTATGCGCTGGTGGCAGACGTATGCTCATCACCTAAAAAGTGTAGGCCGGTGACCTTCCACGATCATCCACGACGTGCTCCGGTCCACCTTCGCCCCCTCCGTCACTTATTACTTTGCCGACTGCCCAGGAGCGGAGCGAGGTGAGGCTCGCTACAAGGGCAGCAGCAGGAAACAGGCCTGCTTCTGTACAGCAAGAGGCTGAGAGTTTGCCATACATTGGGGGCCTGCTGTTGCATGTACGCGTATCCCAGGCTTGTGCCTGGCCTGGTAGAGACGGGCGAATGCGCGCCGCAATGCGGCGTACGCCGGAGGTCTCTTGCTGCGCTGGGAGGTCGACCTGGCGGGCCTCGCGTGATGCCTGTGCAGTGTGCCTCGCTTGATCTAGGCGGCGCGGAGATGTGCGCTGGGAGCGCGAGCCAGCCACCTGCAGTGGCCTGCAGTTGGCCGGTTGAGCAGGCGGCGGAAGCGGACCAGCGCAGCGTCGCTGCCAGCGCGCTGCCCAAGACGCTGCCGCAGGTCCGCTGAAGTTCAGATAGCATTTCATCCTATCAGTGCATGCCTTGTACAGGAGCGCACACAGCGTGCTGTTCTGTGACCTGTTGGAGAAAGTGACTTAATTTGACGGCGTGGGTATGCGTGTGGGGGGCCAAAGAACTGAGCCACTTGAGTGCGCAGGCGTGCGCAGTGTTCCTGGGCCACAGGACGCCGCGGGTCGTCCTGGCGTGTGGCGCGGCGCTCGCGCTCTACAGGCTGAGCGAGGCAGCGCTCGGCTGGGAGGACGTGCTCGGTGCGTTTGCAGCTTCACACGCTGCTGTCGCGCTGCAGCATGGCCTCCTGCCACGAGCCTTAGCCTCACCGCCGGCCCCCCCGCGCGCGCCGCAGTGGCCGGCGGGGCGGCCTGCCTCTGGCTGGCGCAGGAGTGGGCGATCCACGCGCGCCTCCTGCACTCCGCGCGGCCATGGTTTGGTGCGGGGCCCGCTGCGCGGCGCCCGCCGCGCGGCGCCTGGCTGGACCTGCCACGTGCCCCGTACCGAGCCGGACGGGCGGCGGGGCGGCCGGGAGCGCTGGGCTGATGCGCCTGCAGGCGCTGTGCGACGTCTCACCGGCCGGACCCGTATGGCTGCACCTGGGCAGACCCTATTCCCCTTTAACCTGTACTCCACATGCGGCGCAGGGCGGGACCTGCACGAGGACCACCACAACGCGCCCTACTTCCACGTCTGCATCGACGGCGTGGAGCTGGTCGCGCCCGTCATGGCGCTCGCGGCGCTGGCGTTCGGCGCGGCATTCGCCGGCGCGCCGGCGCTCGGCCGCACTGCGACGCTCGCCTACTGGGCGGCCGGCCTGGCCTACCTGTGGACGCACTTCTTCGTGCACCTGCCCATCGCGCCGCGCTCGCGCTACGCGCAGGCTGTGCGCCGGCACCACATGCTGTGCGCCCACCCCTCGCGAGGCTTCGCCGGCTTGATAGGTTTGGGTGGCGATTGGGCAGGACCCCAACGGGCGGCCTTCTGCCGCGCGCATGGCGCAGGCTGCGCGTCTGTCCCCCCTGGCGCCCTGTGTGCGCTCCGTGGCTTGGCGTGCCTTGGCCCGCGCCTATTCTCTGTGTCGTGCCGCACGCGCCTCTGAGCACCCGCCTCGCGCGCCAAGGGCAGAGCAGGGCGCTTGGCGCTGGTGCCGCTCGCGTCAGCTGCATGCTGCCCCTCAAGAAAGAGGGTGCGCGTGCGCGCTGCGGCTGCGCGCGCCGAGAGGCGGCGCCCGGGGCTGCACAGGCACCACTGCCGCTCGGAGGAGCACTGGCTGTCCTTCTGCGTGCCGGCGGTGGACGCCGTGTTTGGCACGCTGCCGGCGTCGGCGGCGGCGGTGCCCATCACGCCGCTCGCCGCGCGGCAGAAGGACCGCATGCGCAAGGAGGCTGGGCTGGCATCCTAAGCGCGGCGTTAATGCGGCTCCTCTGCATTGGCAGCAACACTCTGTCGTTGGGAGGCAGCGTGCGGCGCGCCGCGACACTGGCGTCGGCCGCGCCTGTTCTGGCGCCTGCCGCGCGGCTGAGGGGTGCCCCGGCCTGCACCCGTTCACGGTGGCAAGGGGCAGGCACAGAAGCATGGCGCTCCCATGGCCTGCAACAGTGCTCGTCAGTGCATTGCCGGTGAGCGGCAGCACGCAGGCAGGCTTCCTGTGATCCTGATACGACGCGCTGGTCACCATGCTGGCGTTGCCCGCCGCGTACCTGCAGCGAGGCAGGATGACGTGATGCAGGCTCAGGCGAGTGCAGCTTCAGGACGTGATGTATACTAAAGTGCATGTGTGCGCCAACGCGGAGCGGGCAGGCAGGGCGCGACTGTGTACCAGCAGTTGTATTCTTTGGTTTAGCATGAGTGACCGCAAGACAGCATGTCTGAGCGTGGAGAGAGGTGCCTCTCAGCAGAAGTCGAGCGAGCAGCGGCAGTGTGCGAGTGTCGCATGGTCCACATTGCTTCCACTGTGTCGCTCGGGGGTCATGTAACAAAACAATACATGCCGTATTTGTCCTCCATGCAAATCTGTCCAGGCATCGCAGCACAGCCACCACGCACAGGGTACAAGTCTGTCGTCATGCATGTGACCCGCCCCGCCTACCCAGCCGCCCCAGAGGGCACCAACGCCTCGCCGGAGGAGGGCCAGCTTTTGACACGCAGAGGAGCCTTGCGGCATGCCAGGGTACATCACCTGCGACAGGCTCCTTCCACAGGGGTGTGGTTATCTGCTCATTTTATATCAGCACTGACGCCCGCCATTGCGCCCTCGTCTGCCGCCTGGCCCCACAGGCTCGGCCGCTCGCCAGGGCGCTCCGGCCACGCAGCAGGCTGCGCCAAGGCCGGGCGCCGGGCGCGCTCCAGCATGGGAAGCGACGCAAGCTCAGCCGCGCTCCTCGCCAGACAGGCAGCCAGGCGCTGCAAGGGTGCAGGCCAGGACTGCAGACGCGGTGCAAGCAGCAGGGGCCCCCACCCATACACGTCACCCCGGGCTGCCGGACCCGCCCAGGGCAGCGGCCGCGGGCAGGCCGGCGCGGCGCCGGGGCGCCGCGCGCGCTCAGGGCTCCCACGCCGCGCAGGCAAACAGGCCGCGCTCGCCGCGCACGGCGCCGGGCACGTCCAGCACCGCCCATGCGTCCGCGGCCGGATCGTAGACCTCCACGAGCGGCGCGTAGGTCGTCATGTCCGTCTGCAGGCCGCCCAGCGCGTACACGCGGCCGCCCAGCGCCGCAGCGCCGCCGTATGCGCGCCTGCCGGGGGGGCCCGCGCGGGTTCCCTCTCCAGGGTTTTGCCGCTGCACGGCTGGAAGCGCCGCCTGCAAAGATAATGAGCGACGCCCCAGGCCGGCGCAGAGCACCATCTAGCATGCACCGCTGTCGCTGGACACCCCGAGGCATACTGTGCTAGCCCTGCTTCCGAATCAGCGCCGCGCATGCAGCTCATATGCATCCGCGAGCCCCACCAGGCGTCGTGCCAATGAGGCACAACGCGTGAGGTCACGCCCTTGCACAGCTTGCACAGCTGCTGTCCCGTCAGGACAACGAACACGCTGATGTGGCAGGGTGGGCAGGGGCGGGCAGGGCGCGCCCGGCGGACATAGCGGCCACGGAGCGCCAGCGTCCCGCGCGCGGCTCGTACGCCTCTACGCTGTCCTGGCTGCTGCCGCCGTCAAAGCCTGGCGCCGGCGCCGCCGCATCTTACATCCTGTGCTGCGCGCGCTCGCACCCGACAGCAGCGCAAGCTGGCACACGTCGCGCATGACGGCGACTGTGGCGCCCCGGCGGCGCGCGCGCGTGCAGGACCAGGCACACATGCGCGGCGCAGGAGGCCGGCGCAGCACGGCGCGACCAGGATATAGGGTACCTACCATAACCAGCCCTGCACTACCCTACCATGTCTTGCCCCTACCCTACCCTACCCCAGGAAAAGGTGGTGCGCGCGCCGCCAAGCGCGTACAGGACGCCGCCGCATGCGCAGCAGGCCAGGCTGCCGCGCGGCACCGCCATCCCGGCGGCCAGCTTCTCCCACCTGCGGCGCCGCCGGGGCAGCGCGTCAGACCCTGCCCTCCCGCACGCTTCAGGCATGGGCAACCAGCTGCTGACAGGCTTCACAGGACTTGATATTCATGAAGTACGAAGATCATCTTGGCATAATGATTCACAGAATAGCAACGCAGCTACTAGCAGCGTGGATGGGGACGCGCACTTGCCCACGCGCGGGTCGAAGCGCTCCGCCGAGCTCATGTAGTTGTCGCCGTCAAAGCCGCCCACCTGCCCCAGCGCTGTGGCAGCTGAACAAGGGGGCTCCAAAGCACAGCGTACGACACGGACAGCGTAGTGCTTGCAGGCATGACGGGCATGGGTCACCGCACGAGCCACCAGATGCCGAAAACGCTTCAGGGACGCCGTCAAGGATCACGAGGTGCTGCAAAAGCAGCGTCACATGCACAGCACAGGCCGGCAACATGAAGAAGCCACACTCAACCTTGGCAGGGCCACAGCAGCTCTTCACTGGGTGCGCAGGCAGCCAGGCAGCTGCGAAGCACGATGCAGCGCCGCGCCAGGCGCCCCGCGCGCCGGGCGGCGCGGGGGCGCGCACCGCGTAGACGCAGCCGTCCAGCGCGGCCGCGCCCAGCGCGTAGCGCTTGGCCGTCATGGCCGCCGCCGGCAGCCAGTGGTCCGTCACCGTATCGTACCTGCGCGCGGCGCCGCCGGCGGCTGAGGCGGCCCGCGGGCGCGCGCGCCCCTGTCAGCGCACGCGCCAGGCCGAGGAGGCCGCCCTCGCACGGCCGCCCTCGTGCTGCGCTTCAGGCAGCACGACGGGGTCTCGCGCTGGCGCACAACTGCGCCGTGTACGCATCGCCGATGGCAGCTCCGCTGGAGGCAGGAACCCGTTCGCTCTACTTCAATATGACAAGTGCCGCCTTTGCCGCTCCAGACCACTCCCGTGTTGCTAACTCAGGTTGAAGGGGTGAGCCTAGGCAGATTGCTAGCATCAGGGTGCAGCCGCACAGGGTAGGTGCGCCCCTTGCCACTCCAGACCGCTCCAGTGTTAGCAGCTTGGGTTGAGGCAGTGGGCCTCGCCCGCGCGCTTCCAATGAGGTGCAGCCGCACATGGCGGGACCACCCAAAGCTACACCGCACCGCGTCACCATGGTAGCTCAGGCCTCCGGTCAATGGGCCTCAGCTCTACCCTGCCCTACCCCATCAGGGCCGCACGTCTCCACCAGGTCCAGTTGCACGCCCGGCACGCCGCCGCCGCACGCGATGAGCTGGCCGCCGACTGCCGCGGCCGCCAGGCTGCCGCGCGCAACAGACATGGGCGCGGCCGGCAGCCACTCCGCGTTCTCCTGCGCTGTACTGATCCTGCGTGCGCCCCGGAGCGCCCTGCGCTCAGAGAGAGCGCGCCATCCGCGTGATCGAGCAGTGCACTCAGGTCCAGTCACAGGGCAGTCCCCCCACCCTCTAGCACTATAAGTGTCCAATTGACTTGTGTGGCGGCCCCTGACTCCTTGGACGCGCCGCGCCCTGCAGACGTGCTCGCCTCGACGCCGCACGCGCGCGCGGGGCACACACGTGCGCACGGCGGACCCGGCGGCCAGCGCGGTGGGCGGGCGAGCGCGGGCGCGCACCGCAGCACGCTGTCGTACCACTCCTCGCCGTCGCCGCCGCCGACGGCGAACAGCGTGGCGTCCAGCACGGCCGCGCCCGCGAACGAGCGCGCGCAGGGCTGCGGCGCGAGCTGCGCCCAGGCGCCGCCGTTGCCGCCGCCGTCGCCGGGGTAGAAGACGTCGGTGGAGCTCAGCCAGTCGGCGCCGTCGTGGCCGCAGATGATGAACAGCCGCGGCGCGGCGCCGCCGGCCGGCGCGCCGGCGGCCGGCGCGTCGGCCGCCGGCGCCTGTTCGGGGGCCGGCGGCGCCGCCGGGGCGGCCGCGCCGCTCGCCGCGTCCTGATCGGACGCCGGCAGCGCGTCCGGGCCCTGGGCCATCGCGTTGCGCGCCGGCGCCTGTTCTGGCGCTGGCGGCGGCTCCAACCCCTGGGCCGCCGCGCCGCGCGCTGCCTCCTGATCAGGCGCCGGCAGCGGCTCTGGGCCCTGGGCGCAGGCGCCGCCCCGTCACAGGCTTGGAGCCGTGCTGCATGCGCCGGCCAGGCGCTGACACGCACATCGCCCGTCCCCCTCTGCGCACCGCAACCCTGGCAGCAGGGGCCCGCGAGGACTGCGGGCCCGCACCGGGAGGGCCGGCCGGGCCGGCGCCGCCATGCGCAGCGCGCCAAACACGTCCGCGAGCGCGGCGTGCAGGTACGCGACCTCCGCCTCCAGCCGGCCGCAGGTCGCCTGCAGCCTCGCCGCCCGGCTGCGCGAGGCGGCCGCCTCCTGCGCCAAAGGACTGCTCTTCTATAATCCTGATCGTGCGTAAACAGGTGTATCAGCAAGGCGAGGCTGCCGCCTCCTGCGCCTCCTGGCACGGCCGCGCCCATGAGCGCCCCGCTGACCCCCGCCGCCATGGCTGCCTGCAGCCGGGCCAGGCGCTGGCAAAGCCGGCTCAGGCGTGGCGGCGCAAGCCCTGCTCCGCAGTGATTCGAGAGGTCTCCTTGCATCTATACTGAAGATCAAGGTCTCCTTGGGTTCTTACAGTGCGTGCAGTGCATGAGCAGGACGGTCCGGTGCGCCGGCCAGCGCGAGCAGTGCCAGCCCCATCACAGGAGCAGAGCTGGTGATGACCTGAGACGCACAGGCGCCGCGCGCACTGACACCTCCCCCAGCTGTATTGCATCACCCGGGGCGCGCCTGCTGGACAGCCGCAAGCTCGCCGCGCATGTGCTCCATCTGCGCCGGCCCCAGTCGGCACCTCGGTGAGCACGCACGCTCGACGAGGTGAACAGGGTGCCGGGCGGGCGCAGCACAGGGTGTGCGGCTTGGGACCGCCAGCTCCGTGAAGAGCGGCTGTTGAATGAGCAGGTGGCCAGCGCGCGGCGTTTGGCCGACATGTGGCGCTCTGAAAGCCCAGCGCGTAGGGGCGCTCCTCCCGGTCAGGCAGGACAGCGCACCTCCTCCGTCCGCTGGCGGCAGCCCTTTGCAGGAGGTCCCGCTAAACACCAACATCCACGCATTCTGCCGGCGGGGCGGCACCTGATCTGCGATGCTGCCGGCGGGGCGGCACCTGATCTGCGATGCTGCCGCCGCCTGCCAACCGCGCGGCGGCGCCGTTCGCAGCCGGCGCGCCGTTGGGCAGGCCGGCAGCCGCCGTGGCCGGCGCGCCGGCGGGCGGGCCCGCAGCCTCCGACCGCGCCCCCGCGGCAGCGCCACCGTCCGCCTGCCAGCCGCGCACGTGCTTGGAGCGGGCAAGCGCAGGTGCGGTCAACAGAAATTCCATTGCATGTCGCGGACGGCGCGCCGCCCCCCCTTGCCCGACACGTCTACACTAGGCGCATGGCTCAGGCGCCAGCGCCGCACGCTGCGTGCCCACGCCCGGCGGAGCTCGGCTGTGCTGCAAGGCACCCACACCACTTGTACGCGGGGCAGGCTGCTAGCGGCTGAGAAGTGGACACTTTGCGCGTGAGCCACTGCACAACACTGCCCCCGGCGACGATGACGCATGCAAGCCAGCGCTGCGGTGCGCGCACGGCGGCGCCGGCGGGCTGCGGCGCGGCGGCCGCGGCGGGCGGCGCGCCGCGCGCGGGCACCACGTAGTTGCCGCCGTCGACCAGCTGGAACACGGTGTCGCGCGCGCGGAAGAACGCGCCCAGCACGCCCTTGGCGCCCTGCGGCCGGGGCAGGCGGACAGGTTTAGGGCTAGGGTATAGCACCCAAGAGCTGCAGCCGGCGTCCGTTCGACGCGCGTTGGCTGCACCAAAGACTGGGCTGTCCAAGCCGCACTGTTGCCCAGGCCCCGTCGGCCGTGATACCCAGAAAAGATCTGGCCATGGCGCCGGGGGCGCAGCAGCGCGCGCCGGGACGCCCAGCTTCTGGTGCACGAAGATGCCGATGTGGGAGCCCAGGCTCAGCTTGCCGGGGTGCGCCGCCATGTAGTCGGCCAGCGCGAGCTGCAGCGCGGCCTCCGCGGCCGGGCTGTCAAAGCCGGGCGCCGCGGACGGCGGCGCCAGCCTGACCTGTTCGCCCGGCAGCATCTGCGCGGCGCGCGCGCGTGCCCCGCTCAGCACCGGCGGCCTGGCTTTGGGAAGCCGGCGAACGTCGCGGAGCGATCGCTGTCCGCAGCAGGTTTATCAGGGCGAGCCAAGCCCTGGGGCCCCGCGGGTTTTCAGGGTCACACTCGTCCGTCGGCCACCACCAACAGCCCTCACAAGTCGGTCCGTGCCGCCCGCACGGCGCCCCTCCGCCCGCTCAGCTCGCCGGCCGCCGCGGCGCCCGCGCTCGGGGGCACCAGGGCAGACGGGAGCTCGGGCTGCGCGGCCGCACCCGCACGAGCGCCGGCCGCGCGGCGAGCCAGGCCTTGAGGCCCGGCGCCGGCAGCCGCGCCGCGTGGAAGGCCAGGCCCAGCTTTGGCAGGCTGGTCATCTGGCCCGCCGACGCGCGCAGCACCTCCAGCATCAGCGCCTCCCGCCGCACGTCTGCGCGCCCGGCGCCCCGCGCCGTCACCGTCACCTACCCGGCCAAAACCCTACTCTCGACCTGCCGGCCGGCGCCGCAGGCTGGCGGGCGCGGCGCGCCGCCGGGCGGCATGCTCCCATCCGCGCCCCCGGCCGCCTGCCTGATCCGGCACGGCTCCCATGCCCGGCGGCAGCCCGCAGCCCTGCCCTGTCGCTCAGGGCAGCGCCCGCCGACGCGCCCCGCGCCGTGCGACGGGCGCGCTGCGGCGCACACGCGCGGACCCGCCCCACTCCACCAGCACGGACAGGACAACGCCTGCAGGGAACAGCACCCCGCTCCAACTAAAGAAGCGGAACCAACACGCGCAGGGGTGCAGGAGTCTGCCGCTTTGATGGCACGCGCTTGCTCAGCACCTGACCAGCGGTCAGGCTGCAGAAGGCAAGCCCCTGATGCACCTTGGCTGCTACCAGCCTCGCTGCCAGAGCCGGGGCCGTGCGCCCGGCCCCGGCGCGGCAGCATCTGTCAGCGGTGGCGGCGCTCACGCCTGGCCGTGTAGGCAGTGCCGCGCGCCCTCCCTGCGCGTTAGACAACCAAACTCCCCCGCCACCGGCCTGGCGTGGTCAGGTCAGGCGCTGGCCCCTGGCGAGACCCAAGCGCAGGCCGCGCACCGGCCTGGCGGGCGGCCGCGTCGGGCGCCGCGGGCGCGGCGCCGTTTGCCGTCGGCGGCGCGTGCGCGCCTGCGGCGTCGCCGTCGCCGGCCGAGCCGGCCGCGCCGCCCGGCGCCGACTGCGGCCGCAGGGCGCGCGGCGGCCCCGCGCCCTGCGGCAGCGTGTGCCCTGGGCTGGGCCCCAGCGCGGGCGGGCGGGTGGCGCCCGAGCCGCCGCCGGGCGCGTACGCCGGCGGCCGCGGCGCACCCGGCCCCTTCCGCCTGCTGCGCGCGCAGCCCAGGGGCGCAGATCAGAGCAGAGCGCGCGGGCACTGCCCCGGGCGACCAGCTGACCGCAGGGGGCGCCGCGCGCGGAGCGGGGCGCCCGTTCATGCGACGTGGCCGTGCGTCGCCCGACGACAGTGCGCCGCCGGCAAGCACGGGCAGCCAGGGCAGCCAGGCAGAGGCCGGGCCCTTGGCTTGCTGCGCACGTCGGGCGTCTGCAGCGCCGCGGCGCGCGCCAGGCGGCCAGAGCCGGGCCGGGGCTGCGAGGGGCGGGGGCGGCGCCGCGCGGGCACGCACTTGTTGATGTAGACGAACGTGTCGCTCGCCTTGCCGGGCTGCCCCGGCGGCGCAAACGTGTTGACCCAGAAGAAGTCGTTGTGCGCCAGGTACGTGCTCAGATTCTTGCATTGGAAGAATGTCCCGAACGTCTCGCCTGCCGCCGCGGCCGCGGCCGCGTGTTCGGGCGCCCCGCCGGTGCCTTGGGGGGCGCCGCCCGGCAGCATGGCAAAGAGCGAATGTGGCCTCGGGCGCGGCGCGGGGCGCGCACCGACGGGTATCAGGTCGGCCAGGTGCGACGCGAGGTCGGTGAGCCGGATGCGGTGGCCGGTCTTCAGGATGATGTCCGCGCTGCGCCGCGGCACCGGGGCGGGCGCCGCGTCAGCTCGGGCGGCGGCAGCGAGGCAGCATAGGCAGCGCAGGGGCGGTATGCGAGGCCACTGCCTTCCCAGGCGGGAAGGCAGCGGCCACATTGGAAGGCAGCGGCCACATCAGGCTTGGCAGCAGCAGAGCCGGCGCACATTATGTCCTGGGCGTCCAGGTGCTTCCTGTGCGCGGCGCTCATTGCTGCGGCCCCAAAGATAGGCACCGCCATGGGCCGCGGCCTCGCAGGCAGCGCAGGTCCGCTCAAGCCTTCATCCAGCCCACCACTGGACACCAGGCAGCAACCTGTGCCAGCGCAGCAGCACTAGGCCTCAAGCCCTGGTGCGATTGGGCTGAACTCGTGCGCGCACGCGCGCAGGTGCTTGCCTGTGGAGTCCTCTGCATGCAGTGCCTCCTAGCGAATTGAGCTAGGGTCCATGGCATGCATCATTGGATCATCATGCATGTCGATGCTGATCAATTTTTGCAGTGCATAGGTGCTCGTCTCTTCCGCAGAGCAGCGTGCTCACGTGCACGCAAGGCAGCTGACTCGGCCTCTGAGCCAACGTGCCTGCTCCCTTCGCATCACCAGCAGCAATGCGCGCCGCGTCCGCTCTGGGGCAGAGCACCCAGCCCTGGGTCTGTGCGCCTGCCTGCACAGCGCAGGTGCGCTGCGGCGCGAGCGCCGGCGCCCCGGCGCAGCCCGCGCTGTCAAGCGCGGGCGGCGCCTGGCCGCCAGCCGCGCAGCGCCTGGTCGTGAGGCAGCCGCAGGCCGCAGCATACCTGGCGGGCACGCTGGTCAGCTGCACGCCGGTGCTGAGCCCCCTGGTACGCGCTCCACGCCGAAATGCGCTCGCCCGCCTGCGTTGTGATGCGGCTCCGCAGCCGCAGCCAGGCTGTGACCGGACACGCGCCACGCGCGTAGGCCTGGCTGGCGCTGGTGCAGCTGCTGGCTGGCAGCAGCGACGCGCCCGCGCGGGGAGCGGGCCACTTGGCTGCGGTCTCCTGCGCGGCGCTCGCGCTGCAGCACGTCTGGCTGCAGGGCAGGTAGGATCCCAATGAGCCGGGGACCTCTGCACGGTTGCACTCCATTTTGAGCTTGCCAGCTGCAGCCATGCCCGGGCTGACGTCTGCACAGCCTTCCCGCTGCCCGTCCCTGAACAGCGCTCGCGCCGAGGCCTGCGCCAAGCGAGGCAGACCGCACCCGGCGCTCCGGCGTCGGCACCAGAAGCCCGTGCCACAATGTGCATCCAGTGCGGCCGGCGGCGCCGACGCGACCGCCGGACCTGCCCCGCGCTGCAGGCTGCTCCTGGATGGGGACTCCGTCGGCTTCTGGGCCAGCTGGCTGGCGGGCGCCGCGCTGTTCCAGTGGGGCTGGCGCGCGCGCGGCGCGCCGGCGGCCGCACCCGCGGTCGCGCGCGCGTATGCTGACGAATTGGACAGCGGCGCCGACGGCGAGGACGACGCGGCGGCGCTGCGCGCCTGGGACCGACGCTTTGCGCTGCGCCGCAGCTCCGTGCCCCAGCTGCAGGCGCTGGCCAGGTGCGCGCATGTACACGTAGCCTGCCAGCCAGGCTTTTGTTGAGAGACCAGTGGCTGCACTCGGCACACTGCACTGCACGCACGCTTTTCTTTGTTTTTTTCCCGGGGATGATGGACAACACCTCCCTGTTGGCACCATGCTATGAGCTGCGCCTCTGTCATCAGCACGCGGTGAGTTTGTGTACGCGTCGTGCAGCCCCCACTCACGAGCTACGCGGTGCTGCTTGCGAGGCCGGCAGCCAATGCTCAGCCTGTGAGCGCTCGCTAGGCTTTCTGTCTGCTGTGTGGGTAAACTTGTTGCGGCTCAGTTGACATGGGACAAGATCGAGCGCTTGAGAACACTGTGTGAGCATGGCTCTGGCTGCTCCCCAGGACTGTGCGGCTGCCCGGCCGCTCGAGCATGCGGAGGACGGAGCTGCTGGCGGCGCTCGAGCGCCAGGGCGCCGACGCGCACATCGACGCCCATCAGCACAGCTTGCGCAGCGGCGTGCAACGGCTGTGAGGCTGAGGAGCGCCGCAAGCTGTGCTGTTGCGCGGCATGTAAGTCAGTTTGCTCTGTGTGCGAGTGTTGTAGCGTTCTGTAAATGTACACGTAGGCTATTGTACATGTATTAATTCCAAGTGGACTGTACAGAACAGGGTTTCTCTTCATGACGCGGCGCATGGACGCTGAGGACATCTTTGCATGACGTGCGCACTTGTGCTGTAAACGTTTTACCAAGGAGCGCATGTGGGCACGGTTTACACAATTTACACCCTGCACACCTGCATCATGCCCTGTAAAGCAGAGAAGGCAGAGCCTCATTGCGGGCATGCCCTGCTACTTCAAGGCACAGACAGCGCGCAGTCCCGCGCCGGCCGCTTACAGACATACATCGGACCAGACTACATCGGACCAGCGGGGCAGGCACGCATGGGGCCTCCAGCGGCTGGCAACTTACAATCTTCACCTCTGCCCAGCTGCCACTGGATCGGGTGCGCAGGCACGCGCGTACTCTGCAGCTGCGGCCAACACAGAGCACACGCCCTAGCCGGCCGCGCTAGCTCAACACTGGCGGCGGCGGCCGCCCCAGCTCCTCCTCGTCCGCGTCCAGCCCAAAGTCGCCGCCGGCCAGCGGCTGGAAGAACGCCTCCGCCGCGTCTGCGCGGCGCTGGCGCCCTGCAGCGCGCGCGCGCCGCTTCAGCGCGTCGCTGCGTCGAGCGCGTGCCAGCTGGGGCACCCTGCACATGTCCGCGTATCACGAAAGCGCGGGCGGCCTTTGTGGCCGGTACCCCGCAACCTCCGCGCCTTGCTCCAGTGTCGCTGGCGTCTCGGCTGGCACGACCGGCGTGTGCGCCCGGCGGCGCTCGCTTGCCCACCCATCTGCACCAATGCCCACCCGTCTGCACGCCCCGCTGCTCTTCGAGGCACGCCGGGCCATGGGGGTTGGGGTTGGGTGAGCATCCGGGGCGCACCCGTCACGCGCGCGACCAGCGCCTGCACGCCGTCCCTGGCCCAGGTGGCGGCGCTGAGCGCGAGCCCGAGCGCGGGCGCGGTGGTCTCCTCAATCGTTGCCTTGGCACCCTCGCTGGCCCAGAACATCCACCACGCGTAGAACGCGCCGCCCGCGCCGCCCAGCACCTGCCGCGCGCGCCGCGCGCCGCTCATTTGTTTGCCTGGCGCGCGGGCGCCTGTAACAGGGGCGCAACGCGTCTGTGCGGGCCTACTAACTTGGCGGCGCACTCGACACAGCTCGCCTGACAGGCCGCGCAGCTCCAAAGCCTCCCTGCTGCACAGCTGCAGCACACTGCAATCGGCCATCCAGGAGCCAGCAGTCCCTCGCACTAGCACATGCACTTCTCAGCGGCGCTTGTGCTGCAGAGCATGCTCCCCACACGCGCAGCCCCAACACAATGAAGCAGAAGAAGGAATGAAGCACGTTTGAGGCTTGTGCAGGAATAGGGCGAATGCGTGGAGAGGTGCGCGCCAGCATCAGCACGAAGAAGGTCGCCCAGCCGTGGCCGCGGCCCGCGGCGGCCGCCGGCGGCGCGCCGGGCGCGTGCCCGCGGCCGTCGGTGTCCGGGATGACGAGCGCGACGTCCGCGCACGCATCGCCGGCCACCAGGCGCCGGTGCGTCTCCGACATCTGGTAGCCCGCCAGCGCGGCGCACTGCGCCGTGTCAATGCCGACGATGGGCCGGCAGTCGTGGCCCGCAAACTCGTAGCCGTACTCGCACGCCACGTCCTCCTGCGGCGCGCAAAGCGTCAGGGCGAGGGGCGGCGCCGCGTCGGGCGCGGGCAGGCCGCGTGCGCTGCTGCGCGGCGCCTCATCTCCGCCGCGCGACACTGCCGCGTGACACTTGCTGAGAGACGCCTTCCCGCCACAACTGGCTTTTCGCTCGCTCAGACCATCTGTGCAGCCTGCAAGCACGCCCTCCCAGTGCAGCTTGCATCTGTGAGCGCCGCTTGCACGCTGACGCTCACGCTTGCTCCCGCGCATCAGCAGCGCAACGAGCCACGACAGCCGCAGAGACCAGGAGCTCGACGCACGGCGATGCGCGAGGCGGGCGCCGGCGCACCACTGAGCATGGGCACGCGCTGGCGGCGGGCTCGGGCCGCTTGTAGCTGCGGCCGCTGAAGCACTCGCTCGCGCGCTGCCGCCGCCACAGCGTGTAGTTGCGCCCCAGCAGGCACGGCCCGTTGCCCCAGGGCTCGTAGTCCCTGTCCTCGCAGTCCTGCGCGCCGAACGGACCCGTGAGGCCACATCCGCCAGGGTTTGCAACGGCGACTGTCGGCCCGCCTGCAGCCAAGCCAGAGCGAAGACAAGATAGAAGAGTGCTGCTGTAGCAGATGGGCGCATGCAGCATTCGGTGCCCACAAGCGGCAGCAGATCCATTCAGCACCTCGCCGGCTGGGTCAGGAGGCACCCCTGAGGCTGCCCAAAACCCAAAACCTCAGAATGCAACTGTAGCTCAGGACCGCGACAAATTGCCGGCGCCCGCGCGTTGCCGACAGCCCACAGTGCACATCCGGCCGGCCGGGTTGGCGCCGTACGCCACATGCGAGCACGTGCAGCAGAGCAACGCGAGCGCTGCTGGGGCCGGGGCCGCGCGCCCGCCAGTCGGTGCCCATGAGCGGCCGGAAGTCCACGATGTACATCTTGCCGACCGGGTCGGCGCCGTGGCGCGCGTGCGAGCAGGTGCGCGCCTCGGGCCGCTTCTCGCACGCCTTGCCGTGCACCACGAACATGTGGCTGGCGGCCATGGGCTCCACCCTGCCGCAGCGCCGCGCATTTCTTGCTGGCATTTTTTGCAAGTGATGAGTGGCTGCCTGGCTTGCGGTGCTACGAGGCGTGCAGGGGGCAGGAAGCGCGCTCATCTGGCAGGCAGGCAGCTCCGTGCCACCGCAGCGGGGCAGGGCTCGCGCTCTCAAGCAAGCGGCCGCGCGCACGCGGGCCCCGGCGGCGGCGGGCGCAGCCCCGCTAGCGGGCGGGAAGGCAGGAGCAGGGGCGCGGAGCGCGCGCACACGGCGGGTGCGGGGCGGGCGCCGCGGGAGGCAGCGGGCGCGCGCGCCTGATGTTGCCCACGTCGATCGCCTCCTCCAGGCCCACCTCGTGCCAGCAGGTGCCCTGGTCGATGCTGAACAGCAGCGTGTCGGCCGGGCCCTCCGTCTCATGCTTGGCCATGATCAGCAGGCCGCCGTGGTCGCCGTACCTGGCCCGCAGTCATTCAGTAAGCGGGCGTCTTCATGCACATGCACATTTGCAATTGTGCGCTGCGTGCAGGTGCGCAGGGTGCCGGGTGCTGAGTTGGGCAGGGTAGTAACCCTATAGTCGTCAGCAAGTACACATGTAAAAGGGTTGCTTTGACAGGTCGTGCGAATGCAGCCATGCGTTTGAGCAGCACAGAGCTGGACGCTTCAACACTGATGCCCCGCTGCGCCGTCGTGGCCGGCTGTGGCTCTGCCTGAATAGACGCGGGCGCCGCTCCGGTGCTCGCTGCTCTGGTGCTGAACACCAGCATATGCACGGCAGGGGTTAGCCCACAAACAAGGCCCAGGCGCCCAAGCGGGTCACGGTGCAAGCAGAAGCATCAACGCCGCCTCGACAGCCACGTAGCGCGGGCCGCGGCGGCGCGCACTCGTAGATGCTGGCGTAGGGCGCCACGTCCTCCCAGCTGAGCCCGCCGTCGCGGGAGAGCCAGGTGCACATGTCGTCGGCCGCCTGCTCCAGGAACGCGCCCGTGTTGCCGACCGCCATGATCACGCCCGGCGCGTTCTCATGCGAGTAGAAGCTGGGGCGGCCGTCTGGCGCGCGCGCGCGCGCCGGCCCGTGTCAGCGCCCCCGCCGCCTCCGCATGCAGGGTCGCTCAGCGAGGCCCGTGTGCGCCACGCCCGGTGCGCTGGCGTGCAGGAAAGAACGCTCGGCGAGCTGTTTGGGGTGCAATACGGGTCATAAGCACATGGACTTGCCTAGTTCACTTCATCGTTCAAGTCATAGTTCAAGCTCGCTCATGCAAACACTGTCCCGTGAGCATGGGTGTGGCAAAACCTCTTCAGTAGCATTTGTGAACAGGCCTACAAGCAGCCATCTGGCTGCCTCAGGCTGCGACGTGTGCTAGGCTCGTGCGCGCATACCCCGCGCCCTGCCGCGCCGGCAGCGCCCCAGCCCCCATCACCCCGACCGCCCCCGAGCGCGGGCGCGCCGCACCCACGCCGTCGTGCCAGGAGGAGGGGCCGTGCAGGTGCAGCTGGCAGCGCGGGTCGCGCGAGCCGGCGCAGCGGTTGCACTCGGGGAAGCGGAAGTGCTCCGGCTGGTTCAGGTCCTGCCAGCGCGCGCCGCCGTTGTAGGTCACCTGCGCGCGGCGCGCTCAGTGAGCGCACGCCGCCGCTGTAGGTTACCTGCGCGTGCCGCGCTCCGTCGGCGCGCCCGGCCGCGCTCAGCCCGCGCAGGAGCTTCGCATACGCTGCACCCTTGCCGCCGGCCTCCCATGTTGAGCTCGCCTGCTTGCCGCCGCCGCACGCGAGCGCATGAGCGCATGATTTTGCAGCGTGTCGACCATTCTGGGACCACGGAGCTATGCATGTTGATACCCCAGGGCCCCACAGCCTGCCACTGGGAGTGTGCTTGCTAGCGCCCGCCACCAGGATGTCAGATGTCGCCGCGTGTCGGCTACAGGCAGCGGCCAGCACGTGCACCAGCACGTCAGGGGTGACATCCTAACCGTCACCCTGCTCTGCGCCAGCCAGGAGCGCTGCATCAAGGCGCGCGGGGCGACGCGGGCGGGCGCGGCGGCTCGCGCGCGCCTTGGTCTGGATGTATTTGGTGTAGTCCAGCCGCGGCTCGCTCAGCACGCGCTTGTCCAGCTGGTTGGCCAGGTACACGCCCGGCAGGCCCTCCACCCGCCCGAAATCTGTTGCAGGGTTTCCATGCGTCAGGCCGTGGGGCCGCGGGGACCTGAGGCACGCGCCCGGCAGGCCACCACCGCGCGGAGCCTGACGCGGATAATTCGAGCCGCGCGGCAGGAGGGTACAGGCGTGGGGCTCCCGCGCGCAACTGAGGCCGGGACGCAGCGGGGCCGTGGAGTACCTGGCTTGGCTTCTTCAGTCAAGGCAGGCAGGAGCACCCTTGGTGGCAGACATGAACAACGGTGTGCCACCCAGCCTCGCCCGCACATGCAGCAGCTTGCTGCCAACGCTCATGGCCAGAGCCAGGGCACCTCGCCAGCGTCAGCGCTTGACAACAAACCCTTCGAAGTCTGTGCCTCCCGCCTACAAGCTGGCGTTGGTGGCTTGCGTGAGCGCGACAGGCGCCCGCGGGCCGCGCGCGAAAGCGGCGCGCCTGTGATGAAGCTGCGCCGGTAGTTCCGCGTCATGCTCAGCGTGTACAGCGTGTTGTTGTAGCCTGCGCGCGCGGCCCGGGCCGCACGTCAGCTGCATTACTAGCAAATGCCGGTGCGCGCGGCCCGCATGGCGCCTGCCGGCCATGCGCGTGACAGGCAGCACGCGAGCGCGCCCGCCGTACCCCACCCGCCCGATGCAAATTGTTGACATAATCTTCACACAACCGGCGCGCTTGCTGTGAGCCGCCGCGCGTCAGCTCCAAACTCGACCAGTGCACCCAGCGGCATCCCAGTGCACTTGGGTGGAAGCACGCGGCGGGGCGGCGCGGGGCGGGCGGGGCGCGCCGGGCGCGTAGATGTTGCCGATCGGCGCGCGCGCGGAGAGCAGGTCCTCCTCGTCGTGGTCCACGACCAGGAAGGCGCTGGCGCCGTCGTGCGTCTTGACCAGGTTGTAGCCCAGGTCCAGGTCGCGCACGGGCAGGCACACCTGGCGCGGCGCGGGGTCAGGGTCAGGGTCAGGGTCAGGGTCAGGGTCAGGGTCAGGGTCAGGGTCAGGCGAGCGCCGCTGCTGCAAGCGCCTGCTGGCACGGCTCAGCTGCAGCGCCTTTCATAGCGCACAGAGGGCGCTCAAGCTATTACCGCCGGGGGCGGAGCGCAGAGAGTTTGTCAGTCCTGCGAGCGCGCGCGCGCCTGCTGGAAGTCCTTGCCCTCGCCATCGGACGAGCACAGGACGACCAAGACCAGGGTGAGGGTTAGGGTCCTGCAAGCGCGCACGCGCCTGCTGGAAGTCCTTGCCCTCGTTGTCGGACGAGTACAGGACGACCGAGGCGCTGCTCGCGCCCGACGGCACGTCGCGCTGGCTGCCGTCCGGGTGCGTGGGGCAGTCGCTCGGCATCGCTACATACACCTGGCGCCCGGCGCCGGCGCAGCTGGGCGCCGCCGCATGACCAGGAGCACGCGTCGCCCGCCTCGCGGTGTGCAGCTGGGCACAAACAGGCCGTCTACCTGCGGGCGATGAGACAGGCGCGCGCACAATACAATAACCAAGAGCTGCGGCCGCGTGCAGTGCAGCTGGATGCGCCGGAACGGCAGAGACAGCCGCCGCTGCTCAGCCAGGGCGCGGCATCCGCACCGCGCCCCAGCGCGCGCTGCTCGGGGGGGCGCGCGCCTGCGCGCCGATCAGCTCGAACTGGTTGCCGCAGGAGACCAGCTTGCTGTGCGCGGAGCGGAAGAAGTCGGCGCTGCGCACAAAGTGCATGTCCTTGTCCCAGCCTGGCCGCGGGCCCTTCATGGCGGCCGCGCTCTCTGCGCGGCGCCCCCGCGCGCGCCGGCCGGGTCAGCGCCGCCCGCCCTGACGCGCCGCGCCGCGCCCGCGGCCTGTGGCCGTTGCTAGGCAGCGCGCCGTGCAGGAACCACGCTTGCCAGGTGAATTTCCACCTAAACCAAGAGGAACGAGCGCCGACGCCGGCGGGCCCCGCGCGCCGCCCCGGCAGGGTACAGGGTCCGGATAGGGCCCGCGGCCCGCACCGTACGCGGTCGCGAAGATGGTCTCGTCCGGGAAGCCGCCGCCGGACGCGCCGCGTTCGAGCGCGGCGCCCCAGTCAAAGTCCCAGAACGAGGTCACCGCGCCCTCCGAGTTGGCCGTCAGGTTGGTCCAGCTGCGGGCAAAGTCCTGCCGCCCCGACGGCAAGCGCCGCGTCGGCGCGGCCCGCGCGTGCACAGGCTTGTGCAGTGCCGGATCAATGCCAGGTACCACAACGCGTCAGTCGAGCAAACTGCATAAACAGTCTCCGGGCGAGCGTCTCAAAGATTGAGCAGGCGCAATAAGTGCATGGAGCCTGCGGGTAGAGGCGCGGGCGGGTTAAAGCTAGGGGCGCAATACGAGAAGCGCGAGCGGGGGGCGGGCCGGGGCCGCGCGCCTGGGAGACGAACAGGTCGTACGCGCACCAGGGGTTGGTCGCCGCATCCGCCTCCTCGCACGCCCGGCGCCGCACCTTGGCCAGCAGCCAGTCCGGCTGGCGCGGGTGCGCCTTGACCTTCATCCACACGCCCAGCGTGCGCCCGGGCGTCTCCACCTGGCGCGCGGACAGACGCGCGCGCGGTCACGCCGCCGCGCCCGCCCTGCGTGCTGGCCGCGCCCACAGGCAGCAGCTGCCTTTGTCCACGCGCCCAGCGCGCGCCCGGGCACCTCCATCTGGCGCAGAAACACACGCGCGGCAGCGCAGAACGGGTGACCCATGTGCCTGTCGCGCCCACGCACAGGAGCTGCCCGGCCTTCACCCACGCGCCTGGCGGGAGCGTCGGGCCCTCCACTCCGCTCGCGCGCGCAGAGTGCTGCTGCTGCTCTTTGGTCTACCCAACCTCACATGTATGCTTGCCGCGCCCGCACACCGGTGAGCTGTCACAACGCTGCTGCCAGAACACGCTCTGTCCCAGGCGGCTGCACCACGTCACGCAAGTCCGGCTTAGCTCGTGCGCGAACGCGCATGAGTGTGCCGCGCGTCGCAGCTGCGCGAGCCGCTGCGGGCCTGCTGCAGCCTCTCGGCACGCCCATACCTTCACGCTGCTGCCTGAGCAGCGCGGCGGCCCCCTGAGGATTTGCACCCTAGGCTGGCTGCACACCAATCACTGGCCGCTGCGCTTGCAGCCCGCACCAAAGCCCTTAAAAACGCAACCCTGGAGGCGCCGCGCGGGTCGCCGCACCTTGTTCAGGGACATGCCGTAGTCGGTGGAGATCCACATGTGGAATGCAGCGCCCAGCAGCAGGATCCGGTCCGGGTGCGCCTCGTTGTACACGACCTCTGTGATGCCGACCGCGTCGGCGTCCGCGCCCTCCTCGGGCGTCAGCGCGCCTGGCACCAGACGCCGTGGCTTGCAGGCTTGCCTCTAAACAGGCTCAGCCTTGGCAGCTGTTCCAAACGGACGCGCCTGGATCACCTAACCTTGCAGAGCGTGCCCTACCCGACAACGCGGCTAGGCTGCACGAGCTCGGCAAGTGGGTAGGTAGCTATTGCAGGCCGGACGGGGCCAGCCGCACCCGGCAGCATAGCGGTGACGTCCGCCCAGCTCCCCGTGCGGCCATAGTCGCTCGAGCGCCACACGCGCCCGCCCAGCGACAGGCCCGACGGCTGCGTCAGCGCAAACACAAACTGCGCGCCAGGCCGCCCCTGTGTCAGCTCTGGTGGTCACCAAGCAGGCGCACGCAAGGAGACAACACCGAGTTTCGCCACGCGGGGCGCGCCCTGTCCGTCTCTTCCTTCGTGCCGGCCCACCACAGGTCCAGCACCGGCGCCTCCAGATCCACCTGCGGGCGCACGCGCGCTCACGGGGCGAGCCGCGGGCCGCAAGCGGTGGTCGGGTAGCCAGACCTCCCCGGCAGCAGCTGCACCCAGAGCCGCAGGGCGACACACAGAGGTGGCGCGCAGGGCGGGCGCCACGCGCACCGGCTTGAGCTTTGAGCCATCCTGCGGGTACTTCCGCACGCGGGGGCAGCTCGGCGCCGCTGCCCCAAGCAGGTGATCTCGGTGCGCGGCAGCCTGGTCCTCCGGGCACGAGTCACCCTCGCACGCCGCAGCGGCCCCTCTGCCCAGCGCGCAGAGCAGGCTCGCGCACAGCAGGCCGGCCAGGCGCATGGCGCAGGTTCGCTTGCTCAGCCCGTGCTTTGCCGCTCCATCTCGTGTAGCCTGGAACTGCAATTCACTGCAAGCAGCTGCTCCACCACTACCGCTTGCCCCGGTGTGATTACCTGCTGAAGTGGCACAGCAAATTTCTTCCTGGGTCCGTAGCACGGTCTGTGCGTGGCAGTTTTACGGGAGGAGCTCTGCCTCTGCAGACTCTGTTAATGTGAAAAGGTTATGTGCGCTGCAGCCTGGTATTGCATCCCGCAGAGGCAGTGAAACTTGCTGCTGGCCTGCAGAGCATGCGCAGGGCGCAGTCCGTGCTCCGTCGCTGCGCCGCAAGCTTCCACGAGCCAGTTGCCACCAACTGGCGCAGCGTCACGACCTCAGCCGACACCACCAGCTATGGTGCCGGGCACAGACGGGCCGAGCACGCCGGTCGTGCTTGCCGCGGGGCTGCCTCTTTGCAACTTTACCGCATTTTTACCGGAGTGCTGCCCTCTTTGCATGCTTGCCGCAGTGCTGCCTCAATGGTGAGTGCAGGCATTGCGGTGCAACCTCAACGGGGGGTGCGTGCGATGCGGTTGCCTCAGTGAGCGCACGCACGCGGCAGACGCCGAGGTGCTGAAGGCCTGGCCGCGGCACGTGACCGGGCACAAGCTCAAGGGCCTGCGCAAGCAGGGCCAGACGCCAGGCATCCTCTTCTCGCTGCCGGACAACTCCTCGCAGCTGGTGGCTCTGGACAGCAAGGAAATCACGCACACGGTGCGCGCCGCCGACGCCGGCTGTGTCCAGCTGCGCAGCAACGCGCTCAGTGCTGCGCACAGGCCCCCGCCAGGTCACGCCCTGCGGCTTTCTCGCGGCCTCTGACGCGCGGTGGGCACCCCGGCCGCAGGTCAAGCAGTATGGCAGGTCGGGCCTGGTCAGCAGGCGCTTCATCCTGCGCGTCCTGGGCGCCGGCGAGGAGGCGACCGACTACCCCGTGCTGGTGCCCCCTCAAGCCCCGTCCCCCCAACCTCGCGCCGCGAGCCCGCTTGCACATGTGTCCACGCTTCCGCTGAAGCTGCTGAGACACCATGAACTGGGTACAAAGGGCCGGCGCTCGTCAGCCTAGCTGGGGCTGCATAGCGTAACAGATCTATCTACTGAGGCTGTCGCTGCTCTGCGCGCAGCCGCGGCAGGTCCACCGCAACGCGGTCACGGATGTGGTGGAGAACGTCACCTTCGTGCACTGCCCGCCAGAGCGCCGCATCCTGGTGAATGTGCCCGTCCGGGTGCGCCGCGCCCGCGCCGCGTGCCCATGCAGCCAGTGCGGCAAGTCGGCCAGCATGCTGACCATGCACCTGCACGCCATGCTGACCACGCCGCTGGTGCTGCCGCGTGCGTACGCCTGCAAGGGCGCGCCTGCATGTCTCGACATACCGCGCTCGCCAGCTGCGCATACCGCGCTCTGTGGCCGCCGCATGCATTCACGGTGCAGCACTTGTTGTTGCGACAACTGACGAGCTGGCCGGGCTGCGGCAGCTGCTGGGCGCGGAGACGTGCCCCGGCGTCAAGCGCGGCGGCTACCTGAACCTGATCCGGCGCAAGATCCGCTGCTCCTGCCCGGGCGACACGGTGCCGGCGTACGTGGAGGTGGACGTGTCCGCCATGGAGCTGAACCAGCGCGTTTTGTTGAGCGACATCCGCTTCCCGGAGGGCGTTGAAGTCAGCGTGACGGCGCGCCCCCTGGCCGCTGCCCGCGCGCAGGCCGCGCGGCCGTGCGCCGCGCCGGGCGGCAGATTGTTGCGTTGTGCGAGTCAGCGTGACGGCGGGCTTCCTGGCGGGCGCCCGCGCGCAGGCCGTGCAGCCATGCGCCGCGCCGGGAGGCTGACGGTTGCTTTGAGTACAGGTTTGGTTGGCTTGAAAGCCGATGGTGCTGTGCGGGGCGGCAGGAGACGGTGACGCCCGTCTGCAAGGTGGCCGGGCGCTCGCAGCGGGACTAGGCGCACCCGCGCCTGCCACTGTGGCCGCACGCCCGTGCTCGGCGGCGGAGCTGGACGTCGCGGGTGTCTGTGTAGCGCGTGTAGCCTAGTGTGCTGCAGGGCGCTCGCTGATACCCCGGCCTGGCGCACCTCGTCCGCCCGGCTGTGAACAGGAGGACCTGGAACAGTCTGCGTCTTGACTCGTGTGTGAGCACCAAGCCAGCCTCAACAGGTTTGCCGTGCAGCGGATTCTATTGTGCATGCATGGGAGAGGCAACCAGACACTACAGCTCGTGCCTCCAAAGCCCCCAGGTTGCAGCCAAACACATGTGCACTCTGCAAGAAGTGCGAGCAAGCCTTGCAGTTTTTCAGAGGTCACTCGAGAGCATCAGAGGTACCACTGAAGTGTCAAGCGCCCAGCCAGCTTCCATGCGCGGTCAGACTATGGGGCAAGATGGGCCAGGTGCTGCCCGGGCATGATGGATGCCCTGCAGGCAGAGCTCCAATGCCAGTGCGGCCTGCACCTCCACCAGTCCTTCCTGGACGCTGCCGCTGCTGCAGTGCCTGGCGGCCTCGCCGGGCTGCCGCTTGAGCAGCAGGTGCAGCACGTGCTGGCGCGCTTCCTGGTGGCAGACATGAACGCGGCGGGCTCGGGCTGCCTACCCGCAGACATCCAGGTGACAGAGCGACGCCTTGCTTCTCTCTATTATTTTGACAAGAATCTTGTACATGCTCCTGAGCGGCTTAGCAAGCGCAGACGTGGCACCAGCGCTCGCTGGCCGGCCGCTTCGTGCTGCAGGTCGACGAGGTGTGCAACGTGGCTGCGCCAGCAAAGCAGAGGTGCGCCCTGCTGTGCATGCCGCACATTGAGCCAAGCACTGGCACGCTCACGGCTGGCTGCGCCGCGTCAGGTATGAGGGGCAGGCTCCGCGCATGCTCAAGCTCAACCTGACTGACGGTGCGTCGCTGCTCGAGCGGCGCCGCTCGCCCGCTGCTACCCGCTGCGCCGCAGCCCGGGCTCACCCAGCACATGTCCAGCAACGCTGCCCGGGCGCGCAGGCAAGGTGCACGTCCAGGGCCTGGAGCACCGCAGCATCCCCGCCCTGCTCGACTCGCAGCCCGCGGGCACCAAGGCGCGCAGGCGCCCCGTCCCGCCGCTGCTCCGACCCCGCCAGCAGCCCTGCGCCGGCTTGGGTATGCGAGCGCTCGCCCCCGACCGTGCAAACGCCGGCCCCCAATGCTGCAAGCCAAGCGGCGGCCGCGAGCACGGGCGGGCGCGACGGACGGCAGGCGCCGGCGCGGCGCGCAGGTGGCGGTGACAGACGCGCCCGTGCGGCGCGGCGTGCTGCTGCTGCGCGCGGAGAACGTCGCGGTGCTCGGCGGCCAGGCGCGCCCGGCGCTACCGCCAGCCTCGGGCGCCAGGCGGGCTAGCCCGGCCTGTCAGCTCCAGCCACCGCCCGGCAAGCAGCTTCGTGCGAGGCGAAGCCAGCATCTGTTTCATGTGGTGGCTGCTGACTGCGGCAGCAAAACACACCAGCGGGCGCCAGCCTGTTCTGCTGGAGCGTATGCACCTGTGCGCGCCCCCGAGCCCTCCCCGAGCCAATCGGCCGCCGCGCCCGCGCCAGGTCGAGCGCCTGGAGGCCGCGCGGCAGCGCGCGCTGGCGCGCTGGCGGCAGCCGCCGGTCGGGCGCAGCGGGCGCGCGCGCGAGGCCGGCGCGCCCGACCTGTACGTGGAGGCGGCCGCGGCGGCCTGGGCTGCGCCCGCGCAGCCCGGCCTGCACGCGGCGTGCCCCGCTCCCGCCGCTCCGAGCGGAGCATGGTCCGGCTGGGCGCAAGCCGCCTGCCTGGGTTTCTGCGGGCTTTGACACACGACGCATGGCTTCTAATTGGAGTCCCGGTGCAGTGCGCGCATCTGTCAGGTCCTAGTGCATGTGCTGCGCACCAGCGCACATCCCTTGCGTGATTGGTGGCGACCGCAGTCACCACTGCAGGACATGGCACCCTAAAATCAAGGGAGTGGTTGCTATATGCTTGGGACGCTGACACGCGCTGCAGGACCTGGGCGACGGCCGCCCGCACGCGCCCGGCGGCGCGGGCGCGGGCGCGGGCGCGGCCCTGCCCGCCGCGCACGCCCCGCCGCGCGGCCCCGCCACGGCCGGCCCGCAGCGCGCCGCTCCCGCCCTGGCGGCGGCGGAGGCGGCGGGCGCTGGCGCCGCGGGCGCCGCTCCGCCCGCGCAGCACCCGGCGCGGCTGGCGCTGCTGCGCGGCGCGGCGGCGGCGGGCGCGGCGGCGGGCGCGGCAGCCGCCGCGGCGCCCGCGCGCGACGAGGACGAAGAGGACGACGAGCTGGCAGAGCCCGCGCTGGACGACTTCCAGCCGCTGGCGCGCGCGCCGGCGCCCGCGCCGCCCGGCGCCGGCGGCGCGCCGCGTGCGCCGGCTGCGGGCGGTGCGCCGCGCGGCGGCGGCGCGGCACCTGCGGCCGGGTGCGGCCGCGCGCGGGCCTGGCTGCGGCTCGCGCGCGACGCGGTGGGTCTGCTTTGGTCGTCATCCCGGAGGCCTGGCTCATGTCAGCAGGGCGTGTTCTGCAGGGCGTGTCCTACGCACAAGGCGGCAGTGTTTGCCGCAAGGCAGGCTGTGCACGGGCCCGCTCCATCGCCTCTGCTCGCCCGCCCAGGAACGGCGAGCGCGGCGCCGACGCCGCGGCAGCGCAGCCGCGCGAGCGATGGTCTTCGGCCGACACGATTGACCTGGACAGCCCACCGCCGCCGGGGGGTGTCCGGAGCGCCGCGCGCGCGCGCCCCGCCGAGGACAGCTCCCCGGCGCCGCGCTGCCGCCGCCGGCACACGCTCGAGGACAGCTCGGACGACGAGCGCGCCGGGGCGGCGCCGGCTGGCTGCGGGCGCGCGCGTGGGGGACCAGAGACCGCCGCGATGGGGCGCGGGGGCGCGGCTGCGGCGACGGACGATGGCGGCGCTGCGGCCATGGCGGTGGACGCCCCTGAGGGGGCCGCGGCGGGCCACCGGGCGGCGGCGGCGGCGGCGAACGGTCCGGAGGCAGCAGCGGCGGGCGGTGATGGGCCTGGACCCCGCGACGCGCCGCGGGCCGCACAGCCGGCAGGGCTGGCCGAGCTCGCGGCTGCGGCGGCGGCGGGCGCGGCGCTCCGCGCGCGCGTGCCGCGCTGCCGCATCGCCACGCTCACATCCGGGCTGGAGTTCCGCGGGCCGGACGGCGCGCCGGCGGCCGAGTTTGCGCTCACGCTGGCCGTGGGCGACGACGCCGGCGGCGGCGAGTGCGACGCGGCTGTCAGCCCGGCGCTGCTGCAGCGCACCCTCGGTGCGCGCGCAGACTTACACACTCGCAGCAAACAGAGTCGCCTACTATGGCGGCAAGCGCCGCGCGCGCACTGTGTACATGGACTCTATTAATTTGGTGCAAAGGCAGTTTCATGCGAGGCCGCCAAGCAGTGAGGAAACTACAGGTCCGTGCGTGGCACACGGCACCTGCTTGCTGCCCGGTGTGTCTATCTGACAGCGGCGCGCGCCGCCTGTGAGACTGCGCTCTAGGCCACGGAGGCTCTGAGGCGCCAGCCCGCTGCACGCAGGCATGACGCCCGCGGAGCTGTGCGGCGCGCTGGCCGAGGGCCAGGACCCGGCCGCGATGGACGCGGCGGTTGCGCGCATCCAGGACCTGCAGGCCTTTTTAAAAGCCTTTCGCGGCAGCATGGACCTGCGGGTGCAGGCAGGGGCGGGCCTGCCGGTGGTCACCGCCTGGCAGCCGCATGACGGCTCGCACGACGAGGGCATGGCCACATAGGCAGCGCTGTCATGGTGCTCGTGGTTTTGCCTGTCACGCACCGACGAGCTCGGCAGGAGGCCTGCACTGTAACAGATACCCCGGCTTGTTACCCATGGGTTCATTAGCACGCCAGCACATCACCATTCAGAACAGGCATTTGCAAGTGCAGCTCACCGACAAGGCCAGACAACCACAGCAACAACACCACATCACTCGTCCGGTCTCTAATACCTCACAACCCCTTGCAACTGTCCCGCTTTACGACCCGCCGTATGACAGACACTAGCGCTAGGTGCCTCAAATGAAATGCCGCGCCGCTTGAACTGCACGTGCTCACACAGGCTCCTGGCTGAGCAGCGCCTCGCTGCGCGCGCCACCGGCCGTCTCCTCGGCGGGGACGTCGCTGTAGGCGCCGCCCCAGCCGAACACGGCGCCGCTCACCACCGACGCCAGCGCAGCGCCTGCAGCATTGAGGCATGCTGTTCACATCACACGTGTGAGGTCTTCTCATGAAGTGGTGCGTCTGCTGTCACATTCCGCTTGGCACAGATAGCTTCTATCTGAAGGGTTGCTTCAGCCCACCTTTCCGCAATGCACAATGTTTCCTTCAGTGGACCACAACCTTGCTTTCTCATGACTTGTACATGGACGCATGACGCATGAAGCATGTTCCTGTGCTACCAAGCACAGTGCCTTGGACCAGGTACAAGCACGGTCCAGCCTAACGTTCTGCAGTTGTGTCATACCGAACAGTCACGAGTAGACAGCGCTGCGATATGCCTGACGTAAACAGTGTAGGACGCAGGACGGCGGGGCATCTGGCGCACCGATGGCGTGCCCGAGCAGGTAGATCCAGCTCTTGCGCGTGCACTGGAACACGATCAGGTTGGCCAGCACGAGCGCGGGGTTGAGCGCCGTGGCCAGCCAGCTCCCGCCTGCGCGCGAGACAGGCACGCGCTGGTCACACACCAGATGGACGGACATGGGGTCACCAGTCAGTCCGGCGACGCATGAACGGACTGCGCAACACAGCCACAGCCGGCTTTTCAGACATGCAGCCTGACCACGCATTTCTTAAATACACGGATTGCGACGTGCAGCAGCCTCGTTGGGCCTTAACAGGTTGTGTCAGCCACTGGCAGCACCCGCCGCGGCTGGCGCGCCGCGACGGCAGCATGCAGGAGGCGGGCCAGGCCCCGCAGGCTCGCGCGACACGCGCGCCGCGCACCCGCCGAGATGAGGGCGAAGACGGCGAGGCCCAGCGCGAGCGGGCCGATGCTGCCGTGGCCGGGCCGCGCCACGGCCACCGCGTACAGCACGTACACGAGCGTGAAGGTGGCGAGCCTGCGCGCACGCAGACACAGGTCAAGCCCTACCCTGACCTGCGACACGTCGCGGCACGCCTCGCCCTGAATATGCGCCGGCTTGGAGCGGGGCGGCATGTGCCGGGACGGGCGCGCACGTCGTCCAGCCAAAGATCTGGTAGTTGTTCAGCGCCGGCGGCGGCGGCGGGAAGCAGCCCGGCACCGCGGCGCCGCCCGCGTGGTGGCCCCAGCGCAGGCCGGGGATGAGCGCGACCTCCAGCAGCGCGCCCAGCACCGCGCCCAGCACCTGCGCGCCGCTTACACGTCGTCGCGCTCACTCCCTCAGCAACGCAGAGGTGCGAGACGCGTCTTCCCCAGCTGCAGTGCGTCGAAGTCAGGCGGAGTACGTGCTGCAGCCTCCCCCAGCGTGGAGCGCGCAGGGCGCCAGGCAGTGCCGCCAACTCACGGATTCCCGTCGCAGTGCCAGCGATGTCAAGGACGCGCATCTCCCCAGCTGCTGTGCCACATACAGGTGAACACGCACAAGTGAAGGCAGGCAATCTTCACAGTTGAGCAAGCGCGTCACACGCCGAGGCTCCACACCTGGGCACAGATGTAGATGAGAGCGGTCGCCAGGTGGAAGTGCCTGCGAAAGAACAGCGTCAGCGCTACTTGCATACGCCTCCGCCTCTTGTAAAGCACCAGTGAAGCACGTTGTACACTCTTGCATAGCACCAACGTACACTCTTGCATAGCACCAACGAAGCACGTTGTGCGAGGACTTTCACGTGTGGGCCATACCCGCTCAGGGCCGTTGCAAAGGTGATGGACGGCCACAGGTGCCCCCCGGACGTCTGCTGAGTAGCGTACACTGCAGGCATGGCACAAGACACGACAAATGTCAGTGCCGCAACACTGCAGAGCGAGTACAGTCACGCTTAGCCGCCGCTGACTCACGACACGTTCAGTATGTTACAAAAGCCTGTGCGCGGACAGCGGAACACATTACAGCCACACGCGCGCGCACTCTCTGCCTTGCGCCGAGTCAGCAGCGAGTTTCATGAGCTGTGAAACCATCTGCTGGGTACGCACGCCAGCACCAAGGTAATAAGTAAGTTCCAAAGCTCTTTACGTACTGAGCGTGTTGCAGAAACTGCGGCGACTGCTGAATTGTGTGCATGTGCAACGCGGTGGCTGCTGCACACTTGTGTCCTACGCGAGTTACGCCTCGTCTTGCATGGGCAGCACACCCAGAACGGCGTAAGCAGCGCCGGCGGCCAGCGCCGCGTTGTTCATGCTGTTCACTGCCGTCAGGTTGAAGATGAAGGACAGCAGCAGGGAGCCCAGCAGCTCAGCATATGCTCCCCGCACCAGGCGGACGTCCCACCCCGGCGGGAAGAGCCAGCGCTGCAGGTTCACCATTTTTATATGCGCTGAAGTGAGCCCAATCAGCAACGGCGACTGCCTGTCAAGAGGCTAGCGCAAGAATAAGTACACACGCTAAACGATGCCGCACGCAGAGGGATATCCGTAGAGTGGAGTGCACGTGCTTGTCCTGCGCATGTTGCAGCAACACCTAGCTGGCCTATAGGGCCTGTGTCCAATGAACGCCCGCTGGGACAGGCCTAGGCAGTTGGCTGGTAAACATTGGCTGTACTCCATTCTCTATAGCCTTTCCTGCACCTTGTACACTTTTGCGTGTGTCGATGGTTGGCTTGCTGTCTCCTTGTATGTTCAGCTTGTGTTGGCGCCCAGACTAGGTGACTGCTCGCTGCCTCCTGGCACGCTGAGAGGTACGCCAAACCGAACATCAAACGAGGGCTGGATGTGCTTGCTGCTCTAGTACTAACAGCGCAAGTCAGTGTTGATGACTCATCAGCGCGTCTGCGACAAGCCGCGTGCTACGACGGGCGTACGAGCCCGCTCTTTGCCCCAGGCGCACTCCACTGCCTGTGCACAGGCCTACTAGGCCCGCGCGCACTATGTGCGCAGGCCAGTGGCAGCACAAAAGCTTGATTCTGCCCCACTGCAACCTGTGCTGTTGGCAGCAAGGTGGTTAGCGTGCTGGACGTGCAGACGCGCTACGGCAGGAAGGCCAAGCGCAACCGCATCGTCAGCGGCTGAGTGCAGCGCGGCCTGCAGGTCTCCAAGTCGTGCGCTGAGCGGGGGCGGTGATGCAGCCCTCGCTCAGCGCACGGCTCGGTCACCTGCCTGTAGGCCGCGCTGCGCTCAGCCGCTGACGATCCGGAAGCGCTTGGCCTTCCTGCCAGAGCGCGTCTGGACCTCCAACTTGCCGGCCACCTCACGTGGCCTCCTGCGCAGCGCAGCGACCGCCGGGGCCAGCTGCAAGCATGGCCGGCCTGGCTTGCAGGCTGCAAGTTGCAGCCCCGCGGCCGTGCGCGCGCAAGAAGCGGACCGCGCTCGCTGCGCAGCAAGCCGCTCGTGCGCAACGCCAGCCGCAGGGTTTGCCCAATACCTCCGCCTGCTGGGTCGCTTGTGTGTAGCACTGCACTGCACTGCACTGTAGCACTGCACTAACCCTATGCATATTCTGTTGGAGCAGTGCTGAGGCGCAAAACTCCAATGCCTGTGCCCAGGCCTACCCCGACTGCATTCTTTTGCTGCCTTTCTGGCTGCCAACGACCTGCGCGCCTTATGCGCCCAGGCCTGCTAGGCGCAAGCCATGCGCCGATCTAAGTCAGCTGAGCTGCTCCCTGCTACACGCTTGCCAAGCGCGTGCGGCGCAGGCGCACGCAGCGCGCTTCCAAGCGCCAGCTCTATGCCACGGAGGTCAGCGCAGAGGTCAGCGACTGACAGCCCGCCTAGCGGCTACGGCCGCGGCGGCCAGGCTGATGCCCGGGCGCACATGGATGCGCCTGGGGCGCCCCCGCGTCAGCCGGGCCGGCCGCAGCCGTTGCTGCACGCGGGCCATCAGCCGCGCTGACCTCCGTGGCATAGAGCTGGCGCTTTGTAGCGCGCTGCGCGCGCCGCTTGCGCCGCGCCATTGTCAGCAGAGAACAGCTCACCTGGCAGTGCAGGCATGGGCGGCAAACAGGCGGTGCATCCTGGTTTGATAGCAGGACTGCGAGCTGGCTGCCTGCGCTTCTGCACGCGATACTGCGCTGCCTTCGAGAGGCTCAGAGTGTAGACTCTCATTAAGGTGCAGGCCTTCTGCAATGTTGTCCGGCTCGCGCCTCTGGCGCATGAGGGGACCAGCGCAAGCACGGCTGCGCGGCGCTCTGGTATGAGCCTCGCCATGGGCGTGCATGCGCTGCTTATTGCGCGCCGGAACCCCGGTCGGCAGTAGGTCAGTGGAGTGGGGACTGGCCGTGCGCGCTGCCCTCGCTGATACACGCTGTAACTTACAGCGCGCGGTTATAAGCGTATCACGGCGCAGCCGCTGCACAAGCGCTCCAGCGGCTGCAACACAGCGCCTGTGTGCAAGCAAGCTCCTAAGCAAACTCAAATGCAGGGTGAACAGGGGTTATTCCCACTGCCATTAACTTGCTGCTAAAGGCCTGCGTGCCTCATGCATGCTGGGGGCGCCCTATGCGCTACCAGCGCCTGGTCTGCGCCACAGGCGTCCAGCACCTGCTCGCGCGCGCAGCAGCTGCTGCCTGGCCACAGGCCACCCTAACACGGACTGGAAGGCGCTGTAGCACACAGCGCTTTCGGCTGGTACACCTGTGTGTACAACCTCTGTTGGCGGGCGGCCCTTGGCTGCATGATAAAACCCTCAACTGAGCGATGCTGCTGCCAGCGCTCCACTGTGGGTTCCTCCCCTGCTTATACTGACGATGCCGGGTGTTGGCCGAAGGTCTTTCAGTTCTTGCCTTGCTCATCCGCGGCAGTGTTAAGCTTTGGTTTGGACGTCTTCCATGCTTTCAGTTGTCACACTCTCTTCAATTTCAATCATGGCAGGATCCAGAGACATGTCCGCATATTGCTACCCTAGGATGGCAAGAAGCACAAAATGCCCTGCCATGGGCCTAAATAGGCTCTGAACATTAAAACGCCAAGAGGAAACATTCGAGCAACAAAACAAGCATATCTAGCAGGACTGCATCTCTGTCTCTCTCATATAGAGATACAGTCCTGCTAGCGGGCGCCCCATGCCCGCAACCGCTGCTGACCGCCACGCGGCGACAATGTGGCCTTGCTGCTGGGCCACACAGCCCATCAGCCCATCAACAGGTGCGGGCCAGCTGTGCAGCCCATGCGCTGCCTGCGTCGTCAGGCGCGCGCTCCGCAGTGATGCTGCGGGTTGCCAGTACTACTCATGCCTCGGTGCGAGGCGCTCACGCCAAGCGAAGGCGCTTTGCAATGC